>Ga0310121_10006094_pt1 | contig 10201 bp, 7 predicted proteins | sample CB27_Tmax_986_MG_FD_203504 | JGI IMG/M metagenome (GOLD analysis project Ga0310121, IMG submission 203504) | Marine microbial communities from Western Arctic Ocean, Canada - CB27_Tmax_986 | ecosystem: Environmental > Aquatic > Marine > Oceanic | place: Canada: Western Arctic Ocean | collected... | reverse complement strand
ACTTGAACGGGTGGCGGCGGCGTGCGACAAGGCCGACAAGACATGGGGCATCCTTTCACGCACCCCTGAGCACGCCGACAAATGCCGCGAACTCGGATGCCGACTGTTCAGCCTGTCCAGCGATATATCCCTGCTGCATGCCGGTTTCGCGGCCACCCATAAAACCTTTGCCGAGTATTTCCGATAGGCATCGCGAGACGAGCAGCAGCACAAACATCTAGGAGCCAGACGATGGCCAAGCAAAATCCATACGCACCGACACCGGCTGACCGGTTCACCTTTGGGCTGTGGACGGTGGGCAACCCAGGTCGTGATCCGTTCGGTGAGCCGACGCGCCCGCGGCTGTCGCCAGCCCAAATTGTCGAACTGCTCGGACAGGTCGGCGGCGTGCATGGCGTCAACTTCCACGACAACGACCTGGTCCCCATCGACGCGACGCAAGCCGAGGCCGAGCAGATCAAGCGTGACTTTCGCAAGGCGCTTCGCCGTGCCAGGCTGCGCGTACCGATGGCGACGACGAACCTGTTCACTGATCCCGTGTTCAAGGACGGCGCGTTTACCAGCAACGACGCTGATGTGCGCGCCTACGCAATCCAAAAGACGATGAACGGAATGCATCTCGGCGCCGAGTTCGGCGCCAAGACATACGTGTTCTGGGGAGGCCGCGAGGGCACGGACACGAACGTGAGCAAGGACCCCGTGCAGGCTACTGGCTGGTTTCGCGAGGCGATCAATTTTCTCTGCCGGTACAACCGCGACCAGCGGTTCGGGTACCGCTTCGCGCTGGAGGCCAAGCCCAACGAGCCTCGCGGGCACATCTTCGCACCCGTCACGGGATCAATGCTCGGATTCATCAGCACGCTCGACCTGCCCGACATGGTCGGCGTGAACCCCGAGTTCGCCCACGAGCAGATGGCGGGACTCAACTTCCCGCAGGTCGTCGCCGAAGCGATCGATGCCGGCAAGCTGTTTCACATCGACCTCAACGACCAGGAGGCAGGCCGATTCGACCAGGACCTGCGCTTCGCCTCGCAGAGTTACAAGCATGCTTTCTTCGTCGCCAAGTTGCTGATCGATTACCGCTATCGCGGCCCGAAGCACTTCGACAGCCACGCCTACCGCACGGCAGACTACGCCGATGTCAAGGCCTTTGCCGCCGGGTCGATGAGAAGCTGGAAGATCCTCGAAGCCAAGGTATACCGGTTCAACCGCGATCGCAGGATCCAGAACTTGCTGGGCAAGATACACCACGATCGACCGCAACTGGCACGGCTGACACGCCGGTACTCGAAGCAGAACGCCAAGGCGATTCTGAACGCCGAGTTCAATCGCAAAAAATTGGCGGCCCGCCCGCTGCCATATGAGCAACTTGACCAATTGCTGTTCGACCTGCTCATGGGTGTGCGCTAGCATTGGCAGCAACCTGCAACCTGGCGATTGATGCATCCTCGGGGCGATCAAACAAGGCTGGCGCACGCGGCGTAATGAGACCGTGCCAGATAGACTAAACACGTGAAACGACCTGCGTTCATACAGTCACAATGGCCTGGTGCCATGACGATCGGCGTGCTGATGATCGCCTGCCTGCTCGCGGCGTTGGCGTTGGCACAGGCCCTGATGGTGCGCAAGCCGTCCACCTACGAGTGGACGACCGTGCGCCCGGCCGATGCCGATTTCGAGTTCGACGTACCGGCGGACTGGCAGGCCGTTGAAATGGGCGATGCAGACAAACAACTAAGATTTATCAGCGCCTACCGTGATCCGAACCATGAAACGCATCTGATTGTCGCATCCCTTCGCGACACGACAACGCGGTCGCACGACCGTGTGTTGGCCGAGGCGTTGCACGCGTTGCACGCGAGGAGCATACCGATCGCCAAATCGAAGCGGACCGGGAGCATCAGGCGGTTGCGTCACGGGACATGGATTACCCTTCGCCAGATGCGCCAGTCGAGAACTCACTACTTCGACGTGGCCATCGTCGCACGGAACGCCCGACGCTATTGGGCGATCGTGCGCGCCGAGCAGATTGACCCTGAAAACCCTCGAATATTGAACGTCGTCGATTCGCTGGTCGAATCGGTATGCCGCTCGATCAAGAGTCGGGTGATGCGAGCGCCGACCCCGTCCCAATTGCGGGACGCCGGCTGGGGCGCCGCGTCGGCCACGCTGCCGCAACGGCTGGGGGCGAAGCTGCTGGTCGAAGCGGCGCATCGCAAGACCGATCCGCTCTGGCTGATCGGCGATCGGGGCCCCAATAATGTGCGCATCTTGCGTATCCTGGTGACACCCGACGCTACGACAGGCGACGAGGGCGTACATCTTTCGCCCATCGCCCTTCTTCAGCAGGAGCACCGGTTAGCCTCCGGGCAATCCCCCGCCGGACAGGTCCGGAAGATTACGGTCGGCAACCACCAGGCCACGGTCGCGCTGATGGTGGATACCGGTGATCTGCGGGGCCGATGGGAGCGAACGCTATGGTTTGTTCCGCTCGACGACGGCCGCGCCGCACTGCTCGAACTCCTGGGCCCCACGGCCGAGCGTGACGCGCGGCGTCAGTGGGTTGCACCGGTGCTCAATGCCCTGGCCGGCGAGCGCGCCGACGGGTCGCCACGCGCACAAGTAGAAGCGGCGCGACAACAGGGCATCGAACTGGCCCGACGGATGCGTCGGGAATTCGGCCCGACCGTGCAAGCCGGACGGCGGTATTACCAGTACGAACGCGATGGCTGGTTCATCGGCTGCGGCACCGCGAGCATGGAACGGTCGGGAGAAGACCAGCAACTACCGCTGCACGGTCACAGCTCAACCCTGTTGCTGGACAACTCCAATCGAAAAATACACCTCGAGTGGAGCACCAATGATGATCTTTCAGCCGCCCTGCTCGACCGTCGTGACGAATTGATCGTCACTGCGGGCTTAATCCGGACGCGGCAGCGCATGGAAATATACGGCGATCAACTGGTCATCACCCGGCGGCGCGACGGTACGCCGGGGCAACGGTTATCGCCTGTGCGGTTGCCATCGTCGTATATCCCCCCGATGGCCGAGGATATCTGGCCCGGCGAGTTGCTGCGGCGGTGGCGGAGCCGGGCCGCGGTGGTATGGCTCTCACGCGGCATGCGATCACCCACCCCCTGCTGGATGACCATTGATGTTACTGATTATGGTAGGTTGGTCGTGAGTCTCAGGCCCCTGATGAGCCTCGACAGCAGCGACCACACGCTCGACGAATCCGGTTTCGTCATGCAAACCCGACAACGTGTCGACGGCCATGCCCTCGGCGGCCCGCAGCTTACCGTCCGGCAAACCAGCCGCGACGAGCTGATGAGGACTCGGCCGGATCTCGTAAAATCACTTGGGCAACTGGAAAAGGAAACGTTTGATCGGCATGACGCTGACAACAACAACGGCGGTTGACACCTGCCAACCCGAGCCGGGCCGGTTGTACGTGGCCGGCTACGCGCTGTCGGTCCTGGCGACCATCGTGTTTTGCATGCCCGCTTCGGCCGGGGAAAAGACCGGCGGCGGCGATGACCTGCTTGCCGAGATGCGATGGCGCGAGCATCAATACGGCATCAGCCTGCGCACGCCGCTGGGATCTCGTTTGTACGAGCGGATTATCGATGACGTGGTGCCGTGGGCGCTGGGCCGCAGCGCAGTGCCCAAGCTGGTGCGTCGCGATCTACGCGCACGCCTGCCGCTGAAGGCGATCCGAAAGATGTTGGGTTCCGACCCGCAGGCCGAGCCGTTGCCGGACGTCACGAAAAGGCAACAAGTCGTCATCGCACAACAGGCTGCGCACTTCGTCGGCCACGGCGCCGACTCGGCGGTGCTGCGCATCGAGGGCGACATCGACTACTTCATTCGACTCTATTTCATGCACTCAAAACGCCCGATGCACGTGCATAACGCCGCCACGCAGGCCATGCACGTCGACGCACGGCTGATCGGCGATTTCGAGAAGATCAAGGTCGACGGCCGGGCGGGCGCATTGGTCTTCTATCGCCTGCTCGAGCATGATGGCTTTCGGGCCTACGGAAAGGCCTACCTGACCATCAACGAGCGCACCTTTGCCGTCCTGCAACTGGACACACCCAGCGTGCTGCTCGAGCAGATGCGACCTGTCTTCGCCGCCGTGCTTGACAGCCTGCGGATCGCCGACCCACAGGTTCTGGCGGCTGATCGCAAGGAAGACGTTGAGCGTGGCATCGCCTGGCGACAAAGCCTCGACGCCGAAGAACTTCGCCGGGCGAGGCGCGATGTACAGTTGCTGCGCATCACCCAGGGCAAGGATGACATCGGTTTCATGCGGATCGAGATGGCTGAATCAAACGACCTTGGCATCCCCGCCCTGGCAGTTGTCGTAACCGTCCGCGTGATAGAAGGTGACACCGCGTTTGACACGCGGAGCATCTTCACACTGTCTGATGATCTGACACATGAGATCTGGAGCATCAAGACAACGGCTCGGGCGCGCCGGCCCGTCGCGAAGCAGAACCGGTACAAGGCGGACCTGTTGACATGGATCGAAACGGGTTTGAGATTTAAGGATGACCTCGAAGTAAAACGCGAAGGACCGACCCACCTCCCCCGCAAGCAGGCATGGCAACGACCGCCGCACGGTTATGTCTCACAAGTCATGCTGCACCTGACCGACGTACTGCTGCCGCCCGACAAAAAGCAGACAATGGGTTTCTACGCCTACATGCCCGCGCTCAACAAGATCGTGTACCGCACGGTGAGCGTCGAGCCCTTGGAGGGAGGCGCCCGCCGTGTATGGACCCGCCCGAGCCCCGGACACGGCCAATCGATCGCCGAGTACGACGCCGACGGCAGGCTGAGATGGCGATTGCTGCCGGGCGGCCGGATTATCCAGCCAACCACGCAGGCCGAGTTTCGCAGGATATGGAATGTACCCGCGAAGCGGTGAGGTTCGGGAAAAAGCTCGAACACAGAAGCCGGCAACTGGAGTTGCCAACTGGTATTGATTTTTGATTATGGCTTCTGACTTCTGCCTGCTCTCACTCGGTCGCCATCGATTCATCTGCCGCGCCGGGTCCCACCGGGGCGGCGCGCAGGATAGGATAACCCGTGTTCAGCAGTGACTGGTCGCCGGTGTCGCGCATGTAACGCCACGCAAGTATCATCATTTGGCGGACACGATCGTGAAACGCGGGATCCTGCGACAGGTTGTGCATCTCCCACGGGTCGTCGTCAAGGTTGTACAACTCGTCGAAGTCGAATCCGTTATGAACGAATTTCCAGGGCCCGTCCCAGACGACACGCTGCGTGACCATGTACCGCCCGCCAAAGTACTCGGCAAACCCGGTGCTGAATCGCCGGTCGTGCGCCGCCGGATCGCGAACCGCGTCAACGACGCTTCGTGAGTCGGGCGAGCCGAACGGCCCATCGGACTCGAGGCCGACCAGATCCAGAAGCGTCGCGCCCAGATCGTGCAGCCCGACCCGCGCTCGTGAAACGGCGCCATCTGCCACGCCCGGGCCGGCGATGATCAGCGGAATGTTGTAAATCTCCTCATAGGCGGAGAAGTTCTTGCAATAAAGCCCGTGCGCCCCGAGCAATTCGCCGTGGTCGCTACCGATCACGATGATCGTGTTTTCCGATTGACCGGCTTGTTCCACCTTGTCTAAAAGCTTGCCGAACTGCTCGTCGACCTCGCTGATATTCGCGTAATAACAGGCGGCGGCCTCGCGGCGCTGGCGGTCGCTGCGGTCAGCCCAGAGCTGCGCCTGCTTGCGATAAATGCCCGGGCGGTGCGGCGAATCATCGTGCCAGTTCGGCGGTACGGGCAACGCCTCGACGTCGTACTGCTCGAAAGTATCGCACCCCGCGATGAACGGATCATGCGGCTGCTGCGTGCTGACGAAACAACACCACGGCCCGTCGCCGGCAATTGCCTCATCTAGAAATGGCGATGCTGCCGACGCCGTGACGCCGGCGCTGCGGTGCTCGGCCGGCTGATCCGTGACACCGTAGTGAATGCTGCTGGCATAGCCGGGCGGCTGGTCGTTGTAGCAGCTTAACGAACAGGTCGGATCGGCCGGCGCGTCACCGAGCAGTTGCTTGCGGTGCTCGTCAAAGGCCTTGCCCTTCTCCGGCATGCTCACCTGCCATCCGAACCGTGACGGGTCCTCGCAGCGCTCGACGTGCCATTTGCCGAAATATCCCGTGCGATAGCCTGCGGCGACAAGCCTTTGCGCCCAGTGAGGCTTGTCCGTGCGCAACAACCCCTGGTCCTCGTCTACCAGATGCGTAACCCAGAGCACGCCATGGTTGTGCGGCAGCAGGCCGGTCATCAGGCTGGCGCGCGCCGGCGAGCAGGTCGCGCTGGTCGTGTACGCACGCTCAAATCGCACGCCCCGTGCCGCCAGACGATCGAAGTTCGGCGTCAGACACGGGTGATCCGGATCAAGGACGCGTCCCTGCATCTGGTCGGTCATCAGGAACAGGATGTTGGGGTGTTGCTTGCTCGACATATGACCTCTCTTCTGGATTCGAGATCGATGCATCTGTTGCGGCAGTCCAGCGGGCCCTGATCTCGTAGAATCCGGCCAGTCCGAAAAACGCCACCGCGAAGAGCAGCACGGCCACGGTCGCCGCTCGGTTGCGGTACGCCCGGCCCACCCAGGCGACCCGACCGTTTAGAATCAACAACACGACGGCCAACATCGGGATGAAACACGCCCCGATGACCGCGTAATACTTCTGAACTTGCTTGAAATCAAACAGCAACCCGAACATGGACACGACCGCCAGGGCGACCAGGTACAACCGGTAGGCGGGGCTGTCAGGATCGACCTTGACCGGGCGGCTGTTGCCGGTGCGGCCCTTTTGCCGTGACAGGCGGCAATAATCGGCAAAGATGTAGGGCACGACCTGCCAAACGCCCAACAGGCTGCTGAACACCGCCGCCCAGGCACCGGCCAGAAACGTCCATTTCGCCCATGCCCCGACCTTGTCTTGCAGCAACACGGACGCGAGCTCGAGCAACTTGGTGCCCTTGGCGCCCGTGTGAACGCTGCTTCCGATGATCACCATCGCGATACCGAACAGTGCGGTCAAGGTGTATCCGATCGCCAGGTCAATCCGACAGGTCTTCAACGCGACGGCGCCCTCACGACCCGCTTCACGGATCCAATAGCCGTAGCCCAGCACCGTCAAGGTGCCGCCGACGCCGCCTATCAAAGCGATCGTCCATCCCAGCCCTCCGTTGCCGAAGTCGGGTATGCTCGGCACGATCAGGCCGGTCGCCACCGCCCGCCAGTCAGTGACGACTGCGCCGGCCATGGCAATCGTGGTCACGAACATCACGGCGATGCAGACCCCCATCACCTTTTCAAAAAGTTGAAGGCGGCCCTGGCGGACGATCACGACGCCAACGACACAATGAATGACGCCAAGTTCAAGCTTGCCGAGGGGAAGTCCACTGCCTGACAGCAAAGCATTGGCTGTTGCGCCGCAGGCGTTGGCCAGTGCTGCAGCGACATACACGCTCCACACCAGCAGGTAAACCAGAAAAAGGTATCGCACCGGGTCGCCCAGCTTCAGCACCGCGCCCTCGAGCAGCGTTTGACCCGTCGCCAACTGCCAGCGCGCCAGCCCCTCGGTAATCACAAATTTCAGAAACGCGCCCAGCAGCACCGCCCACAGCACCGCGATACCCAGCATCTCACCGGTGAATCCCGCCGTCCACAGGTCGCCCGCGCCGACCCCGGTCGCGGCAACCAACAACCCCGGGCCGATGATGGCCAGCAACCGCGGGCCACGCGGCTTGTGTCGAGATGATGCCGATTCAATCACAACAGGAGTTTCGACCCGGGTTCAATGGCATCGGGCAGGTCGAGTGCATCAAGGTCAGCCGGCTCGATGGCGGTCAGGGGGCTGATTTCGAGCAGGGCGTCGGCGCTGCCGTCGGCTTGGCGAGCCACCTTGACGCCTCGCGATGTGAGCCAGCGTGCGGCACGCTCGATCTGAAGCCATCTGCTCGTCGACGGGCTGTCGACGCATTTCGACGGGTCGGAAACATCTTCGTTCTTGATCGGCGCGAACTCCTCGACCCGATCGGTCTCGAGCACGATTGATACGTCGGCCAGTGGCAAGGCGTCGAAGACGAACGTCTCGAGCTTGACCGCGTTGGGCTGGCCGGGTTCGATCGTTTTTCCGGATGCCCGGTCATAGCAAGCGACCTTCTTTTCGGCACGGTGAAACGGCAGGGCAAACCCGGCGTTTGACTCGTTGAGCGATCTCACGAAGTCGGCGCGGATCACGTGCACGGCGATCGACCCGGCGCAGAATCGCAGATCGCCGCGGCCGTCACGCTGCTCGGCCAACGCGGGCGGCAGATCGGAGTACTCGATCACTGCCACCCGGCCGTCAGCGACAGCAAATACGCCGACGCGTTCGGCTGGATCGGTCTTCACAACCATCTTGGATGACATCTGCGCGCCGTCGAGCGCGTGCAAGCCGATGAAAAGCGGATCAACCACGTAGACGGCCGGGTTATCAATCTGCGTGTAGCTGATCTGCTCTATACCGCGGCCGGTCATGTCGTCAAGTGCACCGCTGGTGTAGATCGCCTTGAGTGACCCGCCATGCCCGTTGGGCGACAGCGCCAGGTCACCCGGCCCCGCCAGCAGCACTTGACCCGTCCGCGGATCGAACGCCGGCATCATCGCCTGCGGGAAGATCATGACTTGGGCCGGATCCAACTCGAAATGGCTGTGCCTGTCAAAAATGGCGCGGGTATCGGCATCATTGGCGGGGCTGGTCATGATGTACCACGGGATGACCGAGCCGTACTTCTGCTGCGCCTTGCGGAGATAGTCGGCCAGGCAACCGAACAGAATCCGCTTGCGGATCGGGGTGGCGGGAAACGCGCCCTTGGGACCGTCCCAGCCCAGTCGCGTACCCTGCCCGCCCGCGACGGTGAACACCGCGACTTTGCCGGCGCTGATCAATTGCGCTCCCAACGCACGGCCGCGACCGTAGTGTGGTTCCTGGTCGGACGACGGCGTGCGCGTGTAATAGGGCGCCGGCTCGAGGCGATCGGGCAAAGCAAACGGCGGCGCGTTCAAGACGTGCGTATCAATCAGCCGGGCCACTTCCGGCCAGTCGATGGTGTCGATCTGACCGAGCAGCCGCCTTTGCGCTGCAACGTCGAGCGCATCGAAGTGCTCGAGCAGGTGTGCCTGACCCGCCTCGGAAAGTTTCTGCCGGGATGTGGCGAGTGATTGCGTCAACGCCATGGTCAGACCTTCGATTGCCATGCCGCCTTGCCCACGAAGAACGGGCCGAGGCTTTCCATGTATTGCGACGTCTGGCGGGTCGCGCGCATCGCCTGCACGATCGCTGACAGCGGGTGCAGTTCCTTGCCGATCAAGCCAACGACAAAGTCGTTGTCGAGCTTGTCGAGACCGTGGCAGGCCAGCCGGATGTCATAGGCGTAATCGGCCTCGACGAATGCCCTGCCAATCGTTCCGTGCTCCATCAGAATGCCGCGCTGGTCCTCGGCCGACAATTGCACAAAGCTGCCGCGCCGCCGCAGCGGGTACCAGACGGCCCACGGGCAGGCCGGATTGAGCGCCCGCTTGCGTGGCCGATCAATCAACACGTCTTCAAGGTCCGGCTCATAGCCGATCGAGTAGGTCCGCCCGAACATGGTGTACTCGGGCTTGCTCACCAAGGGTGAGAACGGATCGGTGTGCAGCAGCGGCCTCAGCGTACCGAGAAAAAAATCCGGGTCCTCGCTCATCGTCAGCAACGCGATGCCGCCTGGATCATTGAGGTCCTCGTAGAGCACCGCATCGACAGCCGCGCCGCCCAGGGCATCGATCAGCGGTTCCGTCCGGGTGCAGCCACCAAACGCCAGCAATTGCACGAATAACCGACGATCGGAGGTCTGAGGCTGCCCGTTGACTGGGGCGCCTTTCTCGCGCAGATCAGGTTTCACGGTTGCCGGTCGCTGCACGCACCAAGTGTATCGGCGCGATCGTCCTGCCACAACGCGGCGGTGGACTGGTCTGCCTGTTGAAAACACGTTCGCCCCGAGGCTGAAACCACGGCCAACGACGATGGTCTTTGGGATCAGGGAGGCACCGCCACCGGGGCAATCCAATGACATGCCCGTGATTTTCGTAGAATACCGCCATGGCTGAAGAACCGGTCAGTGACATGGAAC
>Ga0310121_10006093_pt1 | contig 10201 bp, 7 predicted proteins | sample CB27_Tmax_986_MG_FD_203504 | JGI IMG/M metagenome (GOLD analysis project Ga0310121, IMG submission 203504) | Marine microbial communities from Western Arctic Ocean, Canada - CB27_Tmax_986 | ecosystem: Environmental > Aquatic > Marine > Oceanic | place: Canada: Western Arctic Ocean | collected... | reverse complement strand
CGCTCAAGTAGTAGACCACGTCTTTCAATTCGATCACACCCTTCGAAAACTGTTCGAAGTGCGGTGCAATTGCAATGTATTGGCAAACCTTGCCGAGCGTCGAGGTGCTGTAGGCGTTCACCCAATCCAGCACCCACAGCATCAGGAATGTGCCGAACGTCAGCGCGCCGGCGACGATCTGATTCTTCGTCAGCGTCGAGATAAATGCGCCCAGCGCCAGGAACGTTCCGCCCATCAGCAACAGACCCAGGTAGCCGACGGCGAGTGCTCGCCAATCCGGCGTGCTGAGCAGGAAGACGACCGACAGATTCAGCATCGAAACCGCGAGCATGCACGCGAACAACAGCATGGCGGCGAGCCATTTGCCAAAGATGATCTCGAAGTCGCGAACCGGTGACGTCAGCAGTAACTCGATCGTGCCGCTGCGCTTCTCTTCCGCGAAGAGGCGCATCGTAATCATCGGCGAGAGGAACAGCAAAATGATCGTGAAATTGCCGAGCGTCGGCTGGATGATGAACTGATCTACATTCATCGGGGGCATCTGCATGCCCATCTGGCCGCGGCTCGCGTAGTCCACGAAAATTGCAACGGCGCTGAAGAAGAAGTAGCCGAAGATGATCGCGAACATCGCCAACAGGATGTATGCGATGGGCGAAGCGAAGTAGCTCTTCAGCTCGCGGGTCGCGATCGTCCAAACGTTTCTCATGATGTGCCGGCCCCTTCCTGTTTCGAAGGCTCTTCGTTGTTGTCGGGCGGAGGAGGCTCGTCGGCCGGGGTTGCTTTGGCAACAGCCGGCTCCACGGTTTCCTCTGTTGGGGCCGCATCCGCTTCGGATACGTCCGGTTCCGAGCTCGTCAACTGCAGGAAGACATCCTCGAGGCTTATGCCAATAGAGCGAATCTCGTAGAGCCCCCAACCGGATTCCACCACCGCCCGCGCCACCTCACTGCGGATCGCGGTGTCTTTTCCGGTATCGACTTCCCAACTCGTGCGGCCGCCGTGCCCGTTCTTGCGGCTGACGGCGTTGACGCCTTCCACCGCCATCAGACGCTCTTCGACGTCTTCGGGTGGACCGTCAATCTCGACCAGCACCGACTCATGGCCCTGCATCCGCGCCATCAGATTCTCCGGCGTGTCGCTCGCTTCGAGCTTGCCGTTACTAATGATGATGATGCGGTTTGCGATGCTCTGCACTTCCGGCAGGATGTGGGTGCTCAGGATGATGGTGTGCTCGCCGCTGAGTTGGTGAATCAACTGCCGGACTTCCGAAATCTGCTTGGGGTCCAACCCGGCCGTGGGCTCGTCGAAGATCAGTACATCCGGGTCGTGAATCAACGCCTGCGCCAAACCGACCCGCTGGCGGTAGCCTTTTGATAACTGAGCGATCAACTTCCGGCGAACGTCCCCTAGAGAGCATTTCTCGACGACGTTCTCGATGCGCCCGCTCACATCCGCGCTCGCGATGCCCTTGAGCCGGCCGACGAAATCAAGGTAGCTCTCGACCGTCATTTCCGGATAAAGCGGCGGTGTCTCTGGCAGGTAGCCGATGTGTTTCTTGAGTTCCAACGGCTCTTCGAGCACGTCGTAGCCTGCCACGCTCGCCGTTCCCGACGTGGGTGGCAGGAAGCCGGTCAGGATGCGCATCGTCGTGGTCTTGCCCGCGCCGTTCGGCCCGAGAAAACCTACGATTTCACCCTTCTCAACTGCAAAGGTGATGTCCTTGACGGCCAAAGTCGGGCCGTACCTCTTTGTCAAATGCTCAACTTTGATCATGGGTCCAACAGTGAGTCCGGCGATCGCCGGACGGTGGAAGTTACTTCGACTACCTATATCCAGGCTGTATCAAACCATAACAGAAACATCATTGTGAGGCATTGACCGGCAGGCTTGTCAATGCCTTGCCATCTCGTTGGGAACACCTACCAGAGGGGTCGTCAGGCCTCATCCCCGACCTTCAAAACAGCCAAGAAAGCTTCCTGCGGAATGTCCACTTTACCGACCCGCTTCATCCGCCGCTTACCTTCCCGCTGCCGATCGAGGAGCTTCCGTTTTCGCGAGATATCGCCCCCGTAGCATTTCGCGGTGACGTTCTTCCGCATGGCCGCGATGCTGTTCCGAGCAACGATCTTGTTCCCGATCGCGGCCTGTAAGGCGACCTCGAACATCTGCCGCGGGATGAGCTTGCGCATCTTCTCGATCAGGACCTTGCCGCGCTCGTGTGCCGCGTCTTTGTGGACGATGATGGAAAGCGCATCCACCGAGTCCCCGGCGATCACGATGTCGAGCTTGACCATCGGCGACTCGCGGTAGTCCGCGAAGTGGTAGTCCACCGAAGCGTATCCGCGGGAGACCGTCTTGAGACGATCGTAGAAGTCGAGCACAATCTCGCTTAAGGGGACTTCGTACGTCAACACCACGCGGGTACTCGCCACGTAGTCGAACCCTTTTTGTTCGCCGCGCTTCTCCTCTAGCAGCTTCAGGATGCCGCCCAGGTAGTCGTCCGGCGTGATGACCGTGACCGTGAAGACCGGTTCTTCGACGCGCGCAATCTCTTGCGTATTCGGCCAACGGCTGGGATTATCGACCTCGATCGTTTCGCCGTCCGTCTTGACGACGCGATAGCGAACGCCGGGAGCGGTCGTGATGAGGTCAAGTCCGAACTCCCGCTCCAGACGCTCCTGGACGATCTCCAGGTGGAGCAGGCCGAGAAACCCAGCGCGGAAACCAAAGCCCAGCGCCACCGAACTTTCCGGCTCGAACTGGAACGAGCGGTCGTTGAGCTGCAGTTTCAGCAAGGCCTCACGCAATTCCCCGTGGGCATGTGATTCCACCGGATAGAGCCCGGCGAAAACCATCGGTTGCGACTCCTGGAAACCCGGCAGGGGCTCGGCCGGAGGATTCTTGTCGTCGCAGATGGTGTCGCCGACCTTGGTCTGGGTCACTTCCTTGATGTTGGCGACGATCCAGCCGACCTCGCCGGCATCCAACGATTCGCATGGGATGGGCTTGGGGGTTCGAAAACCGACCTCTTCCAACGTAAAGGCCTGCCCGGTCGACCACATTCGGATGACCATGCCTTTGTGTAGTGAGCCGTCCACCACGCGTACGAGCATGACCACGCCGCGGTAGGCGTCATACCAGGAATCGAACAGCAGCGCCCGCGTTGGCGTATCCAGAGAGCCCTTTGGCGCTGGGACGCGCTTGACGATGGCTTCCAAGATCTCCGGCACGCCCAGCCCGGATTTCGCGCTGACGAGCAAGGCATCGGAGGCATCGATTCCGATCGCCGATTCGATCTCTTCGCGCACGCGCTCGGGCTCCGCCGCCGGCAGATCAATCTTGTTGATGACCGGGATGATTTCCAGATCGTGGTCGAGCGCCAGGTAGGTGTTTGCGAGCGTCTGGGCCTCGACGCCCTGAGCGGCATCGACGACGAGCAGGGCTCCATCGCACGACGCCAGACTCCGGGAGACTTCATACGAGAAGTCAACGTGTCCGGGCGTATCGATCAGGTTTAGTTGATAGAGCTCACCGTCCGCGGCCTCGTACTCCAGGCGTACGGCCTGCGCTTTGATCGTGATGCCGCGCTCGCGCTCGAGGTCCATGCTGTCGAGGACCTGCGCTTTCATTTCACGCGCGGTCAACGTACCCGTCAACTCAAGCAGGCGGTCCGCAATCGTTGACTTGCCGTGGTCGATATGCGCAATGATGCTGAAGTTGCGTATGTGGGAGGGGTCCATCAGAGGGCCGGCGGCGAGAGACCGCAGCCGCAGGTTTCAAGCTATCAGCCATCCCCAGGAGAGTCAATTTCCGGCGGGCGCGCCGATCACGGTCAGCCCGCAGCCGTTCCATCCGCTGCGGAAGACAGTGCCTCTAGCTCCCGCCATGGGACAAGCAGGGCGGTGGGCTCGACGGCGACCGGGCGATCACGAGTTGACTCGGGAAGGTCAGAGGGCCATTCTTCAGTGGGTATAGCCAAGATCCAGGGCATTGCTTGGACCGTGGCCCCTGTGAATCCCAGCCCAAACTCGGCCGAGACGTCTGCCGTCCGACCCGGAAGATCATGACATCGGTTGTTCGCGACACGCAGGGAAAGCCGGACGCGATTGAGCTAAAACACGCGAGCCTTCACTGCGAAATCGATCCGGTCGCTCGGTCCACCGGCAGGCGGACGAGAATCCGAGTGCCGCTGTTGTCGGCCCGTGTCGCCGAGATATCGCCGCCGTGCTCGCGGATCACTTGGCGCGCTGTGAAGAGTCCCCACTTCGAGGCTTCCACCCGCCCGTCTCTTGTCTTGAAACCCGGCTGGAATAGTTCGCGGAGTTCCTGGCTCGATAGTCCCTCGCCGTGATCCTGAACGGAAACGAGGATCTCATCGTTCTCCCGCCCTGCGCTCACTTCGACGGGACCTCGACCGGCGCTGGCCTTAACCGCGTTGTGCATCAGTCGAGAAAAGACGCTGCTGATCGGCTGCGGCTTCAGCTCGACCGCGGGCATCGTCGTTGTTGTCAGCCTGATCTCCGACCCAGCTTCGTCCTCGGCGCACACCATCTGAGCCACGTCTTGCAGCATCTTGTCGACTTCCACCTGCGTCACTTCGGCGCGGTCGAGGTTTGTGATGTGCTGAATGCGGTCGACCACGTTGCTGATCTTGTTGACGGCTTTCTCCGATCCGTCGAGCAGGTCGCGCTGGAGTCCGCGGATGCGTTCCTTGTTGGCTTCGGGCGCGTCCTCTTTGGCTGCGATCGTTTGCAACGACGCGACGGAACTGCGGAGCGTGCCCAACGGAGAATTAAGCTCGTGGCTGAGCGTGGCCGAGAAGCGAGCGAACGACATCGCCGTCTCCGAGTGCAACAGGCGGGACTGGGAAGCGAGTCGCTCGCGTTGCCCGAGGTAGCTGTTGTGGAGCAGTTGATACGTAAGCCCAGACAAGGCGCCGCAGAGCACGGCGATCAGATGTCCTGCCGAGTAGTAGTGCGCGGGCGGGGTCTCGATCAGGCCCTGACTGGCGGCGAGCGAAGCCAGCGCCAAGTCGATCCAGATGAGAATCACTCCAAAGGTGAACATCTGTAGCGGTCTTGCTGGAATCGCAGCAAGGGCCACGATCAAAACGACCATCACGTCAATCAGTGATTCCAACAATGTGGTCGTTGCATCCCCGGGGTCTTCGAAGATGTTCGACCAAGTGAGAATTGCCGATACGCCGATCCCCATGGCGAATGCGGGCGGGCGTGTCGGCGTCCTTGCTCGGTGCGCGTCGCCGCCAGCGCACATCCCGCCAATGTCAGCAGGGCAAGCCTCGAAGGCGACGACGTCTGCGGCTCCGGCTCAAAAAGACTCGCTAGCCCATGAAACAGGAGCGCCAGGAACGGCATGAACGCGGTGACGCCGACAAGGATGTAGACTCCGCGTAGGGAACGATGACAGATCTCCTCCTTGAAGCCTGGGTCCCTCTCCGCGTCTCCCGGAAACAGAAACCCCACTAATGCCGACCCGCTCGCACGCAAGCGGGAGCTGAGTGTGCTTGCGAAGGAGGTGGGTGACGACACGACTGGATTGTAACGACTCGCGCCCGGGAAGCACGGCTGTCGTCGCACCTCAGCCTTCCTCATGCGGGTCATCCAGGGGCAGTCGGACGCTAACCGCTGTCCCTCCGCCTTTCGCGCGCGCAGCCGAGATATCGCCGCCGTGCTCCCGAACGAACTGCCGCGCGGTGAAAAGCCCCCAGTTCGACGCGCCAACACGGCTGCCTCGGCTCCAGCAGCGACTCTAAGTCCGCGGCCTGAGTCCCGAAAAAATCGGGACTCAGGCGGGATTGTGGCTGGGTGTTTCTATTCTTCGTCTTGCTGGCCTGCGAGGCGGTTGATGACGCTGAGGTCCTCAAGCGTGGTGATGTCGCCCGAAACCTTGTCGGTCGTGACGATTTCACGCAGTAGGCGGCGCATGATCTTGCCACTACGGGTTTTCGGAAGCGCGTCGGTGAACCGAATCTGCTCGGGACGGGCGAACTTGCCAATCTCGACCCCGACCCAATCGCGCAGGGCGGTGGCCATCTTGTCGTCCGTCTTCTGGCCCACCTTCACCGTGACGAAGGCGACGACGGCTTGCCCCTTTAGATCGTGCGGTTTGCCGATCACCGCGGCTTCAGCGACGGCTTTGTGCTTTACGAGAGCCGATTCAAGTTCGGCGGTCGAGAGCCGGTGGCCGCTGACGTTCATCACGTCGTCGACTCGGCCGAGGACCCAGATATAGCCGTCCTTGTCGCGGCGCGCGGCATCTCCGACGAAATAGACGCCGGGGATCTGCGACCAATAGGTTTTCTTAAAGCGCGGCTTGTCTCCCCAGAGCGTACGGAACATCGCGGGCCACGGCTTGCGAATGACCAGATAGCCTTCCCCGCCCTTCGGAACCGACTTGCCTTGCATGTCGACGACATCCACGGCAACACCGGGCAACGGAAATGTCGCGGAGCCGGGTTTGGTGGGCGTCGCGCCCGGCAAAGGCGAAATCATGATCGAGCCGGTTTCCGTCTGCCACCAAGTGTCGACAATCGGGCAGCGTTCGCCGCCGATGTACTTGTGATACCAATCCCACGCCGCCGGATTGATCGGTTCCCCGACCGAGCCGAGCAACCGCAGGCTCGACAAATCATGCTTCTTGGGCCACTTTTCGCCCATACGAATGAACGCCCGAATCGCGGTCGGTGAAGTGTAGAGAATGTTGATCTTGTACTTGTCGATGATGCGCCAGAAACGGTCCGGCTCGGGATGGGCCGGGGCGCCCTCGTACATCACCGTCGTTGTTCCGACAAGCAGCGGTCCGTAAACGATGTAACTGTGACCGGTGACCCAGCCGATGTCGGCGGCGCACCAGAACGTGTCTTCTTCCTTGATGTCAAACACCCACTTCATGGCCATATTGACCTGAAGCTGATAGCCGCCGGTCGAGTGGACGATGCCCTTCGGTTTGCCCGTCGTGCCGGAGGTGTAGAGCACGTAGAGCGGGTGTTCGGAATCGAGTTCAACCGCCGGGCAAACGTCGCTTGCCTCGGCTTCAAGGGCGCTCCAGTCGTGGTCGCGGCCCTTCTTCATCTTGATGTCGTTATGTGTGCGCCGATAGACAACGCAATGCTTGACGCCCGGGCACTCGGCCATGGCTTCGTCGGTCGTGGCCTTGAGCGGAACGATCTTGCCGCGCCGCCAGCCGCCGTCGGCGGTGATGACGACTGTGGCGTTGAGATCGAGGATGCGGGTCTTGAGCGCTTCAGCCGAGAACCCACCAAAGACCACGCTATGCGTGATGCCGAGCCGAGCGCAGGCCAGCATGGCAACCGGCAACTCGGGGATCATCGGCATGTAGATGATCGAGCGGCTGCCTTTGCGGAGCCCGAGTTTCTTGAGGACGTTGGCAAAACGGCAGACGCGGCGGTGGAGTTCCTGGTAGGTGATGGTTTCGGTGTCGCCGGGCTCGCCTTCCCAGATGATGGCCGCCTTGTTCTTGCGCGCCGTCGTGAGATGGCGGTCGAGGCAGTTGTAGCTGATGTTCGTCTTGCCGCCGACGAACCATTTGGCGAAGGGCGTTTTCCACTCAAGCGTCTTCTTCCACGGCTTGAACCAATGCAGTTCCTCTTTGGCAAGTTTACCCCAGAATGACGCGGGGTTGCGCGCGGCCTGATCGTAGAGCTTCTTGTAGGCCGCCATGCCGCTGACATTGGCGTTCTTGGCAAAATCATTCGGGGGTTTGTAAGACGTGGGCTTCGCAGGCATTTAAGGGTCTCCAACTAGGGATGCGGGGTTACCCGAACCACCCTCCCTTCTTCGGGAGAGCTTCGAGGGTTCGGGGCCCGGACGGATTCACCAATATACAACAGGCTTTTGATGGCCCGCTGTGATGAAAGAGAGGTTCGCTAGCTAAGAGCCTCGTGGAGCCGTGTGGCCACCACTTCGGCTTCTCCGGGCTGCATCTGCCAAACGGAGATACTGACGCCGTCTTTGCCGTTGCGGGAGATGGCTATGGCGGGTTCACCATCGAGCAGGTCATCGATGACCTGCTGGGGCGACGTGCCGACCGTGCCTTCGTCCCAACGAACCTTCACGTGGGGAACGTGGTTAGCGATTTCCGGCACGTTGATGTCGCACTGAACGGTGCTGATGCCCTTGACGGTGTCGATGATGTGAGCCGCGCGGCGATCGAGTTCCTTGCGTTCCGCATCGTGATCGACGCGCAGGTAACGCGCGACGGCGGCGACGAGGCCCATGATCTCTTCCTTGCCGACCTTCATGCCGCGCCCGATGCCGCCGGCCGGGCTGATGGACAGCCAGGCAGCGTCAACCAGATCCTCGCGACCGAGTAGCAGGCCGCTGGCTTGCGGTCCGGTAAGTCCTTTGCCACCGGAGAACACGACCAGATCAAAACCTTCGTCGACGTAGCCCTTCAGGCGTTCCTTCGGCGGTACATCGGCCGCTGCGTCGTTGAGGGTGGGGATATCGTGTTTCTTGGCGACTTCGACCCACTCCTCCCGCTTGATCTGGCCTTTAGGTTCGGCCTTGTTGAGGAAGAACATCATGGCGGTCTTGTCGCTGATGGCGGCCTCGAGTTCCTCGCGTGTCTCGACCCAAACGGTTCTTGCGCCGGTGAGCCACATCTGCGCTTCATAGCCGCAGCGATGTGCTTTCTGCGAGATGATCTCGTTGGGGATGTCGGTGACGTCGGGAAGTTGGGTGGCCTTTTTGCGGTCGCCACGGTGAAGGCACGCCGCGGTGCCACAGGTCATCGCGGAGGCCGCGCCGCAAGAAATCATGGCGGCGGGTACGCCGATCATCTCGGCGATCTTGGCACCGGCTTTGCGTTGAAGGTCGGGGAAGTGGACATGGCTGCGCGCAGCGTCGACCATCGCGGCGACTACTTCGGCGGGCATGACCGAGCCGCCGAGGACGGTGACCGTACCTCGGCCGTTGATGACGCGGCGAACGCCTAGGTCTTCGTAGGTCATCGTCGCCGGCGTGTTGACGGTGGATTGCGCTTGGTCGCCGCATGTGGTCGCGCCGGCGGCGGTGGTGAGGGCGGCGGCGGTCGCGGTGTTCTGAAGGAAGTTTCTGCGAGTGGGTGATTGGGCCATGTCTAAGTCTCCTGGGGTCCGGCTATTGGGTTGTCCGCCGGCGGGTGTGGGCTCGGGCGGGGTAAAAAGCCGGAAGCGGCTACGATCTGGCACAAAATAGGCCACGTTCCTTGATTGTAGAGGCGATTGATTGTACCTTGATTCAATGGCATCCCGCAGTCTCAACAAAGTCATGTTGATCGGGCATCTTGGCAAAGATGCCGAAACACGCTTTACCCAGAGCGGTACGGCGGTCACAAATTTCACGGTCGCAACGAGTCGGCGCTACAAGAACCAGCAAACCGGCGAGTGGGACGAGGACACGGACTGGCACGACGTTGTCCTCTGGAAAGCTGAGAACCTGGCGAACTATCTGCAGAAGGGCAAGCAGGTGTATGTCGAGGGCCGGCTTCAGACGCGCAGTTGGGAGGATCAGAGCGGCGTCAAGAAATACCGCACCGAGGTGGTCGCCGATCCCTTCGGCGTGATCCTTCTGAGCGGACGCGATGGCGCGGGCGAAGGCGGCGGCGGTGGCGGTCGTCCGGCGGCTCGTGCGCAGCCCGCGGCGGCAGGCGGCGGCGGTAGCGGAGACGACCTCGGTGGCCAGGGCATCACTGACGACGACGTTCCGTTTTAGCTGTTAGGCGGGTGGTTGCTCTCCGCCCGGCTTACAATAGTGGCAGCAAAGGCTGATCGATGAACTCGCATTGGCATCCCCACCGCAGGCAATTCTCGCGCCGTGACCTGTTGCGGCTGAGTGGGGCGGGGTTCGGCCATCTTGCACTCACGGGATTGCTGGGGCAGGAAGCGCGGGCGGCGGCTAAGATCGCGGGCGCCGAACGGGAACAGCCGCTAGCTCCGAAAGAGCCCCACTTCCCGGCGCGTGCAAAGCGGGTCATCTTCCTGTTTATGCACGGCGGGCCGTCGCAGGTCGATACCTTCGACTACAAGCCGCTGCTGCAACGCGACCACGGCAAGCCGTTGCCGTTCAAGCGTCCGAAGGTCGTTTCGAGTGAGACGTTCAATCTACTGAAGTCCCCGTGGGATTTCAAACAGTACGGCGAGAGCGGTGCCTGGGTGAGCGATCTCTTCCCGGAGTTCGCC
>Ga0310121_10006092_pt1 | contig 10207 bp, 9 predicted proteins | sample CB27_Tmax_986_MG_FD_203504 | JGI IMG/M metagenome (GOLD analysis project Ga0310121, IMG submission 203504) | Marine microbial communities from Western Arctic Ocean, Canada - CB27_Tmax_986 | ecosystem: Environmental > Aquatic > Marine > Oceanic | place: Canada: Western Arctic Ocean | collected... | reverse complement strand
TTTCTTTTAACCTTCTAAATTCTTCTTGTTGTACTTCATCATGCCCAACATCAATCATGGTTATTATGATAGTTGTTTTGAACTTTCTTCTTTCTTTAATATCTAATATTTCTAAAGTTTTTTGATATGCCTCTGTAAAATTAGATGCATTACCCCTAATATCTTTGAATTTTTCATCATCTGTACTTTCAAATGAATATTTCAAGTAATCTAACCCATGCTCCATCATTTCAATAGTTCTTGGAATATCTATATTTGCTGGATTACAACTGAAATAAGATTCAAAACCATACTTAGATAAAATTCTAATTACATTTCCCAAATTTTTATCTAAAAGTGGATCTCCATATCCATGTAACTGAATCACTTTTGGAATTATGTAAAGAAAAAAATGGTTTTCACTAGGTTTGTCATCGGATTTAATTCCATATGTTTCTATACAAAATTTTTCCCATTTTTTCCAAAGTTCTTTACTATGCGGTTTAATCTGATTTATTATATTTTCATAAAAAGCATGCTCCAAGTATGTAATCTCTCTTGTCATTTTAGTAGTCCTTGGACACATCTTACATGTCATATTACAAGCATTAGTAGTTTCTATATTGTATATCACAGGATTTTTAGACCTAAAAGTATCAAATAATTCTAAAACTTTTTCTTGCGGTATTTTTTCACCGGCTTCTAATCTTTGTCTAATAGAATATGATTTCATAAAGAAATTAATGTCAAACAATATTATGACACTATATGAACTAATATAAAAAATATGAGACTAAGAGATTCCAATGAAGAAAAACTTCGAGGGTAAGATTAAGAATAAATAAGTGATTTAATATTTAAATGGTTATTAGAGAATAGTATGGATGACAGATAAAATTCTATTTTTCCTCACTAATGATTACACACATTATTGTTTATCATATGCATTCCAAAAAAAAAATAAGGCAAGAATTTTTGCAATATCAGAAGTAACATCAAGACCAAAAAAATTTTTTGAAAATCAAAAATTAGTAAATTTTGAAAAATTATGGTTTTTTCATGAACAAATTAAACAAAAAACTGGCAAACCTGATCTAAATTATTTAAAAAAATTCGAAAAAAAATACAAAATTAATCTATGGAAATTAGCACAAAACGAAAGAATTTTTCTTTATTTCAAGGATTTTCACAAGTTTACTTCTGATGAAATACTAAATATTTTAGAACAAGAATGTAGATTTTTTGAAAATGTTTTAGAAGAAATTAAACCAGATTTCTTCTTTACAAGAGTATCCAGTTTACATCACCAAGAATTAATTTATCAAATGTGTAAGAATACTAATGTAAAAATTGTTACGATGAATTATACGCTTCTTGCAAACAAATGTATGATTTCACAGGACAATAAAAAATTGGATATAGTTGATGCTACTGATAATGTAAAATTAAAGAATAAAAGTTTCGAAGAATTACAAAATTATTTACATACTTTTGATCTTATAAAGCAGTTAGAAGATAAACTTGTAAAACCTGGTAGTAGCAAATTAGAAAAATTAAGCTCACTTAAAGAATATTTATTAAACTTTGATTCTGAAAATATTAAAACACACTATACATACTATGGAAGAAGTAGGCGGAAGGTGTTTTTCTATTACCTTATTGACTATATCAAAACAAAAATTAGAAATTCATTCGTTGAAAGTAATTTGAAATTATCACCAAAGTTTGAAGATCCATTTGTATATTTTCCATTACACATGGAAATTGAAAGAACAACATTAATTGGTGCACCTTATTACATTAATCAAATTGAAATAATAAAGTCGGTAGCAAAGTCACTACCTATTAATTTTAAACTATATGTGAAAGAGCATCCAGGTCAAATCCTAAGAAGTTGGCGCAGTATATCAGAGTATAAAGATATCATGAATATACCAAATGTTGAATTATTGCATCCAAATTTTCCAAAAGATGAATTGTACAAAAAATGTTCTATTGTGTTTTCTATAGCTGGAACTGCAGGTTTTGAAGCTGCGTGTTATGGTAAATCAGCAATAACACTAGTAGATCTTAATTATTCTCTTCTACCATCAGTCAGTAAATTAGAAAATTTTGAGGATCTAAATGATATGATTCAAAAGAAAATATTGGAAAAAGTAAATCCAGACGATGTGAATAAATTCTTAAATCTATTTGAAAATAATGTCTCAAATTTTGATTGGACTAGTTTTTCAAAAAAATTATTTGATGAGTTTTTTAGCGGTAATATTCAAGATGCAGAAATATCAGAAGAAAAAATGCAATCATTCTTAGATGAAAATTATGATGTGATTGAGGTTTTTGCAGATGATCATATAAATAAAATTAAATGGCTCAATGAACAATATAAAAAATGACTAAAGTTCTCATTGTTGGATATGGTTCTATTGGAAGAAGACATTTAGAAAATTTTTTACAACTCAAAAATGTAAAGTTAATTGTATATACAAAAAGAACTGATTTGGGTTCATTAAAAGAACAAGGTGTAAAAATTTCTAATTCTTTAACCGAATGCTTAAAAGAAAATCCAGATATTGGTGTAATAACTAATGAGACTAGCTTACATCTTCCAATTACAATTAAATTAGCGCAGAATGGATTAGACCTATTTATAGAAAAACCATTATCAAATTCTTTAAAAGATGTTGAAAAATTACGTGCTATTGTAAAGAAGAAGAAATTGATAACACAGATGGGATGTCATCTACGATTTCATCCGTGTATAAAGAAAATTAAAAGTCTAATAGAACAAAAAAAGATTGGAAAGATACTTTCAGCTCAAGTTCAGAGTTGTTCTTATTTACCAGACTATCATAGATGGGAAGATTATAGGAGATCATATGCTGCAAGAAAAGAACTAGGTGGAGGTGTTATTCTAACACAGATTCATGAAATTGATTATATGTATTGGTTCTTTCAAGAGGTTGAAAATGTTATTTCAATGTCAGGTAAACTAAGTGACTTGAATGTTACTGTAGAAGATTATGCTGCAAGTTTACTAAAATTTAAGAATAAGGTTGTAGGAGAGATTCATCTAGATTATTTTCAGAGACCTGATTTTAAAAGTTGTAAAATTCGTGGAACAAAAGGGGAAATTTATTGGGACTCGGATAACAATAGCGTAAATATTTACAATATTAAGAAAAATAAATGGGAAACAAAATTTGAGACAGGCTTTTCTAATAACATAGATACATACTCCTCATATCTAGAAGAAATAAAACATTTTATGAAATGTGTAAAAGAGAGAAAAGAAACAATCAATAATCTTGAACAAGGAATAGCAACTTTAAAGATTGCATTAGCAATTAAAAAAGCATCAAAAATAAAGAAAAGTGTTGATGTCTGAAAATAAGTTTGGGAAAAATAATGATCGATAAACAGAAAAAGAAAATTATCTATAACCCAAAATATCATTATCAAACTCAACAGGATATTAGTACAACAAAAAACCTGTATCAGAAATTCAGATATGGATTAATTCAACGACATATCTATTATTTAACTTCAGGATTTAGATCATTACCAAAGTTTTTTGTTATAGGCGGAGTCAGATGTGGAACAACTTCACTGTATCATTATTTAGGTCAACATAATTGTATAAAACAAGCTGCATATGATGAATTAGGATATTTTGATGATAATTTTCATTTGGGATTAAATTGGTATCGTTCTTTATTTCCTACAAAATTTATGCAAAAAAAGATAGAAAATCAGTATAAAAAATTTCTCACCTATGATGTAACACCATTTTACATATACAATCCTCTTGTAGTGGATCGAATTTTCAAATTTTCACCAAATGTAAAAATTATAGCAGCCTTACGGAATCCAATTGATCGTGCGTACTCAAATTTTAATAACAGATTACAACAGCTGAATGATACAAAAACAACTTTTGAAGATATGGTTAATAATGAAATAGAGATTATTGAAAAGAAGGAAAAAGATACTAAAGATGATGCATTTTTAGTAAATACTTTCTATGAACTTGATTTAGCTAAAGGATTTTATGCAGAACAATTAAGATTCTGGTTTGAGAAATTTCCAAAAAAGAACATACTATTAATCTCATCTGAAGATCTTTCAACAGATACAAATAGAATTATTTCAGAAATTTTTGAATTTTTAGAAGTACCAAAACAAGAAATTAGTGACTTGACAAAGCAAAATAAAATAAAATATCCAAAAATGAGAGATTCTACTAGAGAGATTCTTATTGATTTTTTTAAGCCCTACAATGAAAAATTATTTGATATGATAGGTAAGAGATTTGATTGGAACAAATAAAATGATTTTCAGAGATTTTTTTCTTAACATATACTTGAAGATTATAAAAAATATGAGTAAAGGAAAAGGATATGGAAGAAAATATAATGTGATTAGGACAGTTGATAATAAAATCGAATCGTCTTTAATAACAAATTTTGCTGAGGTGTGGGCAGGGAAAATGTTTCTTCATCCAAATGATGCATTTAGATTATCAATATATGGTATTCATAGTAAACTTGATTTTGAAATTTTTAAGGAACATGTTCAAGAAGGGGATATTACAATTGATATTGGTGCAAATATCGGATACTTCACGTTAATGTTAGCAAAATTAGTTGGTCCAACTGGCAAAGTATTTGCATTTGAGCCAGATCCTAGAAATATTTCTTTGCTAAGAAAAAATATAGAGATTAATAATTATCAAAATATCATAGTGATTCCAAAGGCTGTATCAAATATTAATCAAAAATGTACTCTATTTACTAGTCAAAGTAGTTTTGGACAAAATAGAATTTATGAACCAAAAAAGACTAGGAATCAAGAGTTCATACCAATTGAATCAGAGACAATCAAGTTGGACGATTTTTTTAAAAACAAAGATGAAATGGGAAATATTACGTTTGTAAAAATTGATGTTGAAGGTGCTGAAAAATTTGTGCTTGAGGGAATGAAGAATGTTCTGAGATCAAGCAGGGATGTTAAGATATTTTCAGAGATAGATTTAGCCAGATTAGATGATGCTGGATCAAGTTATATCGAGGTAGTAGAATTTCTGAATAAAAATGGTTTTACGATGTTTTTAGTCGACAAAAAAGAAAATAGAATAATTAAGATTGACAGAGAGTCGTTAGGAGAAGTCTTGAGAGAAAATACAGGTTCACGGGATATTTTATGCCTGAGAGAAATTTAATAAAGATTAATCTTTTTTCTGCTTATCAATATTGGAAAAAAACTTCCAATCATCCTTATTTCTAAATTTTCTAGCTGTTGTGAAATCTAATAATTCTTTTTGAAGATTTGAAAGTTTTTTTATATCTTCAGCAGATATTTTTTCATTTGGTTGGGATTTAACAAGTAAGTCACTTAATTGAAGATTTAATTTTAGCATTAGTTCTGTATTAACTATCGCTCTCATTATGTATGGATTGACTTCATAGAAAATATCAACTTCAGCTTTTCTTGCAGCTGTTTTTTTCCAATGAGCATAACCAATAATGACTAGTAATGGTACACCTATAGTAATGATTACGAGTGCGTATTGGATAAAACTTGGAAAGATTGCTACTAATGTAGGATAACGTTCAATTGCAAGATAGTATGTAACAACTAGAGTGTTAACTGCGGCCATTATGAATGTAAAGTAGTTTGACCAACCTTGTCTAAAATAAAACCAACCTCTAAACCCAGTATTTTTGCTCATAGGAAAAATCCTTCACATCATTTAATATTGATTACTATAAAACTATATGATAAGTTATGAAAATAGGTGTTATTTCAGATAGTCATGATGACGTTACGAATGTAAACAAAGCAATAGATATTTTTGAAGAGAATAAAGTGTGTAGTGTGATTCATGCAGGAGATATAATTTCACCACCAATAATTAAAGAGTTTAAGAGGTTGACGGATGAAGGAGTTAATTTTTTTGGGGTATTTGGAAATAATGATGGAGAGAGAAAAGGACTAAAGAGTGCGTTTGATTTCATTAGAGGAGATCTTTTAGGAGATGATGGAAAAATCGAGATTGATGGATTGAAATTTTGTATTTACCACGGTCAAGATCTTCGAAAAAAAGATAAATTAATTCGTTCACAGAAATTTGATGTATTTATTTATGGACATAGTCACGCAAAATATTCAGAATTGATTAACGGGAAGAAACGTAAGACTGTAGTTTTGAATCCAGGATCAAGTCATAGTCAGGCAAAAACAAAATTTTCGGAACCATCGTATTTTCCTAAACCATCAATAGCTATTTTTGATACAACATCAAAAAAGACAGAATTTATTGATTTGTAGGTAGAAATTAGTAAAAAAACTCATATAATTTTTTTAATAGTGTTCAAATATGATAATAATTTCTCAAAATGCCATAAATTATAATTTAGAATTTCCAGATGATGCAGTATTAAGAATAAACCTAGCATGGTGTAATAGTTTGGATGAATTAGAAAGTAATTTGAAGAAACATGCACAGCAGAATATTTTTGTCGATTTACCAATTGGTAGAATAAAACCTCCAAACAACAAATACACTCTAAAAGAAATTATTCCAATCTTGAAATCTTATAACAATATCAAGTATTTTGCAATATCAAATGTTGAAGATGAGAGTGATTTGGATGAATTTCTAGATTCAATTCCAGAGAACATAACAATAGTTCCAAAAATTGAGAGCCCAAGAGGAGTGAAGAATATCAAAAATATTATTGCTAGATTGGATTATAGTGAAAGATATGTAATGTTAGATCATGATGATCTATTTTCAAGCATAAAAAAAGATAATGAAGACCCATCAATGTTTCAGGTGTATGTTAAAGAATTAATTCGTACATGTAAAGAAAATAATGTGGGATTACTTAGAACTGTGGGAGTAGTGTTCAGTGATGATGAAAAACGTGAAACACAGTATGTTAAATAATTAATATAGTGATTTTGTAGTGTTATGATTCTAAGATTTCTTTATCATAAACTATTAAAAAGAAATTATTTTATAATAACATCTTCAGTTAGAGTTTTACCAGATTTTTTGATTATAGGTGCAAAGAGGTGTGGGACAACATCATTATTTTCTCATCTTCCGGAACATCCATCAATTTCAAAATCACATCATGATAATATGGGCTTTTTTAATGATAATTTTCATCTTGGAATAAATTGGTACAAGTCATTTTTTCCAACCATTACACATAAGGAAAGAATTCAAAAGAAATATGGAAAATTTTTGGCATTCGATGTTACAACAGGATACATGGAAAGTAAAACTACGGCAGAGAATATTAAAAAAACTAAGCCTGACATGAAGATAATAGTTTTATTGAGAAATCCTATTGATAGGGCTTATTCACAATTTAATGTTTCAGTAAAAGAAAAAACTGAACAGCTTAATTTTGAAGAAGCAATTTCTGAAGAGATTTGTAGATTAAAATCTGAAATTATTAATACAGAAAAACAAGAATTACAAAGATTTCCAAAAAATCATCGGCATTATATCAAGAAAAGTTTGTATGCAATGCAATTAAGACCTTGGTTTGATATTTTTCCAAAAGAGAATATTCTTGTATTATCTACGGAAGAATTTAAAGAAAATGACGAAAAAATTTACAAAGAAATTTTTAATTTTCTAAACATACCGTATATTCGAATTACAAATAAGAAACAGATGGAAAAGGGAGAATATTTACCTATGAATGAAAATTCACGTCAAACATTATCTCAGTTTTTTAAAGAACATAATGATGATCTTTTTGAATTGATTGGGAAAAAATTTGATTGGGGCAATTAAATTAATTTTTAATGAAAAGATCTTCTTTATTTATATGCATTTAAGATCCACTGTGATATCATTACAAGAAACAGATTAGTTTGTTTCAATTATCCTTTTTACCTCATTAGCTGCTTCAACACATGTTGTAATTTTCCCTGAGAAGATTGAAATTGTTTTTTTATCGATTTGTGTTACTTGAGTTGGACGAGCATCAGTATTTTCTACTCTAGGTGGAACAGCTCTTATAGTAAACATAGAACCAATATGCTCAGCTAATTCTATTTCAGGGAAAAATGGGATGCTAGATTGGATAAATTTATCATAATTTGTAATTGAGGGATTTTTAATAATACCACGATCTAATAGTGGCAGATACTTTTCATCTATTTTTGGGTGTATTCCAACATTTGTTTGATGTATTTCATTTACAACGTTACATAACAAGTGAAAATCCGTATTTGCCAAAGGATCAATACACATGAAAGGTCCATCCATTATTACGATACTTTTATTTCTGAAAGATTCAGGTAATTTTACAACTGGTTTTTCGCATAATTCGAATTGATATTCCTGCTGTAATTCAGGATGATTCTGAATAAGGGAGTTTAGATTAGAATATGTACATATTATAACCCAATCAAAATTCTTAAAGATTTCATCATTAGCTTTTGTGTTTAGATTAACTTCGACATCGTTTTGTTTTAGTTTTTTCCACACAAGTTCTTTTAGTTTTTGAGGATCATAGAGAGATTCCTCAACTTTCAGACAAAATTCTACTGAATCATCATTAACACATGAGACTTTTGATTTTATAAAATTTAGTCCAAATTCGTTACAAAAATCAAGAAATTGTTTTGGAGATGTGAGACTATTTTCCTTTGAAATACAGTAATAATGTTCAAAATTTTTTTCAATTGCATCACCATATACATCGTTAAAACTACTTTCAGATTTGATGATGCCTAATACGGTATCCTTACTTCTAGGATAATGATACCCTCTATGTACACGATATTGGTTTGAGCCAGATGCAGCTTGAAGTATATCAGAATTTTTTTCAAAGAGTTGAACGGAATATTTTTGAGCTAGAGTAAGCGCAGTGGTAACCCCAAATATGCCCCCTCCAATTACAGCAATTTTCATTTTTTCAATTTAATTTCGAGGTTAGTTGTATAACATCTTTTGCAAATTCGGAGGGATTAGATAATCTAATTGATTCATTTAGCATTTTGATTAATTCATCACATTCATTTTTTAGCAGAGATTTTTTTAAAATTATGGATAATTTAAAAGAATTACTATTGAACTGGTCTCATATTTCGATATTAGATATTTCATGTAAATCTCTAACAAGATTTTACCCCAGATCCCAAAATTCTCTCACTCCTAAATTGTGATTTTTTTCATTTTAATAACACACGTTTTTATTTGCAAATTAGGGATCATTGTTAAGAATTGCGTATCTTAATTGTATCTGGTGCTGGAGGAGGAACATCGAAAAAAACTGTTGGAAAATTTTTCCATTTAAAGGATTTTGCCGAGACATTAAGAAAATTTCACGTTGAATACAAACTGATAAATGAATCAGATTACGTTGTTGGGTTTCCCACAAAAAGTTTAAGAAAATTTTTATCAAGTAATAATAAAATTGGGAAATTACTCGCAGATTTTAAACCAGATGCAGTGTTAGTTGATAGACAAGGCAATTTTGCGTTAGAAATCATAAAAAGAAAAATTCCATTATTTGTTTTATTACGAGGTCATTATTGGTCTGAAATAGAATATGCTAAAGATACAATTTACAAAGGTAAAATCATGAGAAAAGTGTTGGACATGAGAACAAATGTAGCTGAACAGGTTTTTGCAGGATCGACAGAAATACTTCCAATATGTAATTATCTAAAACGTGTTGTCAATGAGCACTATCCAACCCAAAAATCAAGTATATTCATTGAAGGAATAGATGATACTAAATGGTACAAAACTAATGGTATGAAATTAAAACATCCTTGTGTAGGTCTGTTGCAAGATGCAAATTGGTGGAGGAAAACCAAGGAGATGATGATTCTAGAAAATGTACTAAAAACAATGCATAATGTTCATTTCTATTGGGCAGGTGATGGACAATACAAGGATAAGATTTTAGATATTTTGGAAAGATTTGACAATTTCCACTGGTTAGGTTCTTTGTCATATCCAGATAAAGTTAGAGAGTATCTTAGTGAGATCGATATTTATGCGATAATTTCAGGAATGGATACAACTCCATTGTCATTAAAAGAAGCACAGTTGATGGAAAGGCCAGTAATTGCAACAAATGTTGGGGGAAATTCTGAAATAATGAAAGACGGAGAAACAGGATTTTTGGTGGAAGAAGGTAATCGAGAAGATCTTATCGAGAAGATTTCCCTGTTGTTAGATAATAAAGAA
>Ga0310121_10006091_pt1 | contig 10208 bp, 7 predicted proteins | sample CB27_Tmax_986_MG_FD_203504 | JGI IMG/M metagenome (GOLD analysis project Ga0310121, IMG submission 203504) | Marine microbial communities from Western Arctic Ocean, Canada - CB27_Tmax_986 | ecosystem: Environmental > Aquatic > Marine > Oceanic | place: Canada: Western Arctic Ocean | collected... | reverse complement strand
AGTCCCGTTCATAAGCATCATCCGCAGCTACCTTCACGACGCGCGCGGCGGGTACCACTTCTACGTGCTGTTTGGAGCCAGTTACCAGGACGAATTCACATACGATAAGGAGCTCGAAGGACTCGCACGCGAACACCCGGACCTGGTCACCTACGTCCCGACGGTCAGCAGGCCGGACGAATCACGAAACGAAGGTTGGACCGGCCAAACCGGACGGGTAAACGGCATCGTCGAAGAGTATGCCGACAAGTTCGGGCTCGGTCCGGACGACACGCTGGTCTACGCCTGCGGCCACCCCGGGATGATCGAGGACGTCAAGGCGCGAATGGCGCCAAAGGGTTACAAGGTCGAGGAAGAGCGCTTCTGGAAGGCCGACGACTAGGTCTCAATTCGCGGGAGTTGATGGGTACGCCAGTCATTTTGGCTAAGCTCTAACGCTGCCATCGACCGAAGCACGGTTTAGCGGTCCACCGGCGTTGGCGTCCGGAAAAGGCGTCCACGCGTCCGCGGCCGGGACGCCGAACATGACTACTTCTTGCCGCTCTGCCCGAGTGCTGCGCCTATGGCTGTGCCGATTCACGCGCCGATGGCCACACCGATCCTGACCCAGAATCCGATGTTGTCGCTCGCGGCTCCGACTCCGGCCCCAAGCGCAGCCCCCAGCCCGGCGCCGATGGCGATACTCGCGCCCAGGGCGTTGAATTGGCGACGCTGATCTTCGTCGCTCACGCTGTCTGCTCCGATTCCACCAGGCTAGGCCAAGTCTATCAGGCAGTGTTAGCGGTCGTAGCGTGCTCGGACCGAACGTCTGAAGTCTCGGAAAAGTCGCGAGCCAGCAACGCAGTTGGCAGTTGCTCGGCGAGAGATGCCATAGGTCGACGCGTTCCGATGGCCGGTTTCCGCCACTACGCGCCGAGGCCGTACCTACGACTGAGACGGGAACGTTTTCACAGGAAGTCCCAGATCCCTTGCCAGGGCTTCGTGGGTAACCTCCCTCTCGTGAGTGTTCAGGCCCTTTGCCCTGACTGGATCCTGCCGCATGGCCTCCGCGACGCCACTCTCGGCTATCTTCGATATGTAGGGGAGGGTCGCGTTGCAAAGCGCCTCCGTCGCCGTTCGAGGCACGGAGCCAGGTATGTTGGCGACGCAATAGTGGATGACGCGATCGGCAGAGAAAACCGGATTGCTATGTGTCGTAGGCCGGCTCGTTTCCACACAGCCGCCCTGATCGACGGAGACATCGACGATCACCGAGCCAGGCCTTATGCTCCGCACCATCTCTCGCGTCACGACCTTCGGTGCGAGACCGCCGGGTATCAGCACGGCCCCAATAACGAGGTCCGCGTTTCTGACGGCTTCAGCGACCGATTCGGGCGTGGACGCCACGGTCTCGAGGTTCCCGTGCAGGATCTGGGTCAGGTAGCGTGCCCTTTCCAGCCTTTTGGCCACCAGAAGGACGTGGACGCCCATCCCAAGGGCCACAGAAGCCGCGTTCGCTCCGACGACGCCCGAACCCAGAACGGCCCCAGGGCGGCAGTGTCCCATCGGGCAACTCGACGGTTTCGTAGGCGATTCCCGTCACTTTGTTCTAGAACATGGCCTTCGCCAGCTGGGGCTCAGCCGCGAGATGAAGATAGGTGAACAAGACCAGATCCGGTCGCAGGAACGGATACTCCGCCTCCAGAGGCTCCTTGACCTTCACGATCATGTCGGCTCCGGCGTATACGGCCTCCGGACTGTCCACCAGTTGTGCCCTGCTGCTCGCGTATTTCTCGTCGGAGAAACCGCTGCCGGTACCCGCTCCTCGCTGGACGAGCGTCTCATGCCCCTCTCGGGTAAGGCTGGGCACCCCTTGGGGCGTCATGGCGACGCGGTATTCCTGGTTCTTGATCTCCGTTGGTACGCCTACTATCACATTGAGCCTCCAGTCCCGGCCCCACAGGATGGCGTGGAGCGCTACCGACTTGCAGTGAAAACGAAATACCTGCCGGCGAATTCCTTCCGTCATGGCGTGAAGCTGTTAATCATGCGACTGACACGGACGAAGCATCCCCTGTCCGAATCGAGTGCAAATACGTTGGCCGCTGGATTGTCTCGAAGCCACGCCGTGTAAGAGCCGTCCCAACGCAGAATCGAGAGGACCGGCCCTTGGGCCAGGTCGCTGCCGCCGTCGTGCTGGTCGATGGCTTCGGCGAAGCTCAAAGTATCGTAGCTTCCCGAGGCTGGGTACGGAACGCCGACCAGGTTGTAGCCAGCCGAAAGAGCGAGGGTTACCGGGGCGTCGAGAGGAAGCCCTCCGAGCCACAGCTTGTCGCCTGGAACGGATGACTGCAGCCGGACGAAGTAGGCGTTGCCCGCCTCCAACTCGAAGTTGTTCGCAGCCGGATTGCTGCTGAGCCACGGCGTGTAGCCGCTGCCGTTCCAGGTCAACACGGCCGTAACCGGCCCGTCCTCTATATCCACACCGCCCGGCAACACGGCGTCGGCCAGGTCGCGGGTCCGCGTGGTCGTAGTGAACGAGACAGGTATGCCGATCAGGTTGTAGCCGGGCGAGACCGGTATGCCGGCGGCGATGACTTCTACCGTGGTCGATGTCGTTGCCGCGTTGTTCGATGCGTCGGGGTCTAGCGAGCTGCCCGCGACCGTCGCCGAATTGGACACGCTACCCTGACTGGTCGCCCGGACGACTATTTCTACGGTGGAAGTCACGCTCGCGTCCAGGTCGCCCAGGTCGCCCAGGTCACATTGGACTAGTGCTCCCGGCGCCCCGACTTGACCGCTACAGCTACCCTGAGTTGAGGTTACTGACACCAAGGTTAGAACGCCCGGCAGGTCGTCGCTCACTGTTACTCCCATGGCGACGTCCGGTCCGTCGTTGGAAACGGTCAACGTGTACTCGATCTGTGGGCTCGGCGGTAGGCCGGTGTTGTCGGTCTTGGTGATGGCAAGGTCGGCGACAGCTTTTTTCAGCATCGTGCCTTTGTTACCGCCGACCCAGGCGTGGTCGCCGCCGAATACCGTTGTAAAAAGCACTATCCCGAGCGCCACGCTCAGGCAAATGAAAGGCAATCTTCGGTTGTCGGTCGCGCCTGGCATCTTTGAGCCGTCCTTTCGGCCGGCCATGTAGCCTCGTGGTAACTTCGATATTAGCCCGAGGGAAGTGGAGACCATGTGAAGAACGGCGAAGCCGGTGTGAACGTCTCATGAGAATCCGCGCGAGTTACGTGATGGTCGGTACCGTCGTTGCGGCGTTCTCTCTTGCTTCCACTCACCATCGCGCTCGCGTAGAATGGACGTGAGCCCTCCGCCATTACCCGCGCATCATGACCACCCCTGCCAGACGTCAGTACCTGCGCATCAAGAAGGAGAACCCTGGTGCGATCCTTCTGTTCCGGATGGGCGATTTCTTCGAGACCTTCGACGACGACGCCCGCATCCTCTCCCGTGAGCTGGAGATAGCACTCACCTCGCGGGAGATGGGCAAGGGGCAACGCGTCCCGCTGGCGGGCATCCCGTACCACGCGCTCGATCCGTACCTGGCGCGCCTGATCAAGAAGGGCTACAAGGTCGCCATCTGCGAACAGACCAGCGACCCGGCGGCTTCCAAGGGCCTGGTGGACCGCGAGGTAGTACGAGTGGTCACGCCAGGCACCGTCATCGAGGAAGGCGTTCTGGACCGGAAGGCCAACAACTACCTGGCTTCTCTGGTCGTTGACGGAGACGAGGCCGGACTCGCGTACGTCGACATCACGACGAGCGAGTTCGCGACTTCCCAGTTCACCGTTGCCGAGCTGGCCCACGAACTGGGACGAGTCATGCCCGCCGAGCTACTGACGCAAGACGGCGAGGCCCTCGCGGTCCCGGAGGGTATGGTGGTCACGCCGCTCGAGCCCGATGCCTTTGACCTAGACTGGGCGCGTGAAACACTGCAAAGGCATTTTGGGGTGGCGTCGCTAGAGGCCTTCGGATGCGAGCGGCTGCCCCTGGCGATTCGCGCCGCCGGTTCGGTCCTTGAGTACCTGAGCCGGAACCAGAAGGGGGCGCTCTCTCAGGTCACGTCTCTGTACACATATTTGACGACTTCGTTCATGGCGCTGGACCCTCAGACCCGCCGGAACCTGGAGCTTTTCGAGGGTGGACGGTGGGGTGACCCGAAGGCGTCGCTGCTCTCTGTCCTCGACACGACCCGGACCTCGATGGGTGGGCGCCTTCTGCGCAAGTGGGTAGGGCAGCCGTTGCTCGACGTCGGAGAGCTCCGCAAGCGGCAAGATGCCGTCGCGTGGTTTCATCGGAGCGGGCTCCGGCGGGCTCGGATCACGGGGCTGCTGGACTCCGTCTCGGACCTGGAACGGCTGCTGAACCGTGTCAGAGGTAATACTGCCGGTCCGCGAGACCTCGTGGCGCTGAGCGCCAGTCTGGAGACCACCCCGGAGCTGCGTGGCACCCTGCGAGAGGACGAAGACGCTCCGCAGGTCGAGTGGTTGGCGACCGCCCTCGCGGACACCGCCGAGGCAGTCGAGCTCATACGCTCCGCGATGGTGGACGACCCGCCGGTGTCGATCGGGGACGGCAACGTGATCCGGACGGGTTTCTCGTCGGAACTGGACGACTTCAGAAACTCATCCAGACACGCCCGTGATTACATTGCCGGACTCGAGTCGAAGGAGCGGGAGCGCACGGGCATCAAGTCACTCAAGGTGGGGTACAACAAGGTCTTCGGATACTATATCGAGGTCAGCAAGGCGAACGCAGTACAGGTCCCGGACGAATACATCCGGCGCCAGACGCTGGTGGGCGGCGAACGCTACATCACTCCTGAGATGAAGGAGTATGAGTCCCAGGTACTGAACGCTCAAGAGCGCATCGGCGAGATGGAAGGAACCATCTTTCGGCAGGTCTGCCAGCAGCTGGCCCAATCGGCGGACCCTATCATGTCCACGGCGGCCGCCGTCGCTCAAGTAGACGTGTTCTGTTCGCTGGGCGAGGTCGCGTCGCGTCGCGGCTACGTCAGGCCCGAGCTGAACGACGGAGACGCGCTGGAGATAAAGGAGGGCCGTCATCCGGTGGTCGAGCGGACGCTAGCGTCGGGGGCGTTCGTACCCAACGACGCGAGGCTTTCGAGCTCGGATGAGCAGATCCAGCTGATCACCGGTCCCAACATGTCGGGCAAGTCGACGTTCATCAGGCAGGTGGCTATCATCACCCTGATGGCCCAGACCGGCTCTTTCGTCCCCGCTGACTCGGCCACGATCGGGATCGTCGACCGGATATTCACTCGCATCGGACTTCAGGACGACCTTGCGGTGGGCCAGTCGACCTTTATGGTCGAGATGGTGGAGACGGCCGCGATTCTGAATCACGCGACGCCGCGGTCGCTGATCGTGCTCGACGAGATCGGTCGGGGAACCAGTACCTACGACGGGCTGGCCATCGCTCGTTCCGTGGCCGAGTACCTTCACTCTCATCCGCGGCTGAGATGCAAGACGCTGTTCGCCACCCATTACCACGAGCTGATCCAGCTTGCAGACTACCTGCCCCGGGCGAGGAACTACCAGGCGGCGGTGTCGGAAGACAAGGGGAACGTCGTGTTCCTGCGGCGGATAGTGCCGGGCGGAGCCGACCGAAGCTACGGCATTCACGTCGCGAGGCTGGCGGGGCTGCCGACGGCCGTCATCAAGCGCGCGTGGGAGGTGCTAGGTGAGCTGGAGAACGGGGCCGCCGCGAGCCAGGGAAGAGGTGGCGCCGGACGCGGAGGTCCCGGCGAGTCGTCGGCGCTCCAGCTTCCTCTGTTGAGCGGCAACCCCGAAGTCCTCGAAAGGCTTCTCGGACTCGACGTGGCCTCCATGACGCCCCTCGAAGCGATCAACAAGCTCTACGAGCTTCAGGAGAAGGCGAAAGAAGGGGTTGGGGATTAGGAGTTGGGGACCGGCGTAGGCGAGCGCGAGCGGTCACCTGATCGCAGGTTCGAGATGAGGAGCTGCGTTGCCGCCAGACCGCTTTCGCGCCCGGCGGTCAGAGCCCGACGTCTCCGTGGCTTCGGCCTGGCTTCGGCAGCGGGCGGGTAGGCGACGTGGCCGCATTGAAGGCAGAGCAGGTACCGGCCGAAGTGGTCGTCCTCCGCCGAGTGAGATCCGGAGCATCTCGGGCAAGACTTGAAATAGATCATGTGAGCATACCTTTCTTGAGCTTGTGAGCGGTTACTGCTGGTCATGGGCCAGCCTTACCAGCTCTTCTGAATTGCCGCTGAGACTACTCCCGCCAGGGTTTCGACGTCCTGTTTGAGAGAGACCTGGTTGTCGATGAACCCGAACGCCAGACTCTTCAGGTCGGTGCAGTCCGAGTCTGACGTAAGCTGAGGAAGGTTCCCGTTTTGCGGGTCTTGCTGCACTGCGCCCAACGAGGCCTCTCGAAAGGCGAAGCATCACGGGGAGGGCGACGATATCAGGGATGCCCCTGATATCGCGCGCGCCAGCTGGGAAGCCTGTATGGACCGTTTCACCTGGGACTCGTCGATGTCGTGGAGCAAATAGGTCGCGGTGCCCAAGGCGAGGATTCCCAGCGCGATCCCGGCCAACGCGCCTCCGAGGCGGTCCACCCAGCCGAGGGCCAGGTATGAGAGCGTCCGCCGGACCAGCGCAGCGACCACTCTGGCGGCGATGGCGGTGACCAGTAGAATCCCGACGAACGCCGTGATCCTCCGGACGGTCGCGTCGTTTATTTGACCTGCCAGAGCATCCGCGAGGAAGGTGCTGTGTTGAATGGAAGGAACGACCCCGAGGGTCAGCCCGCCGATGCCCCCGGCGGGAGCGAGTAGTCCGGACCGGAGCCCGATAAGAGCCAGCAGGACTATGGTGCTTACGATTACGAGGTCGATCCAGTGCGTCGCATTACCTAAGAATTGTGTGAAAACCGAACGACGAGTCGATTATCGTCGCCTACAACGCTAATAGCCAGCGTATCGCCCACAAGATCGTGTATGTGGCGGCATTTATCGGAATCTCAGTGCTGGCATATTCTCCGGGTGGCTGGTAGCCCAGTGGTTGCTTTGGTTTGGGGCCAACGGACCAGTTGCTAGCGGTCGCATGCTCGGAGTGGAATGCGTCTTGAAATGTTCCATTCTGTGCCAGTTTGTTCCACTTCTCTATGTGGACGTGAGGCCGGGGCGCGGGCGGTGTTCCGCGAAACGGGAGGCGGCAAAATGTTTGTCGAGCGCCCGTCTGCCCCACCAGAGGGGGGCTACCCCTTCGGCAGACTCAGAGCAGGCCTTCTGGACTCTTCAGTGTCCGAGAACGAGTTCGATTCTGGTGTTGCGTCGTGTTGCATTCCTCTAGGCGCAGACTCCGCCAGGGCGGTGAGCCGTGTAACAAAATAAAAGGGACGAACCCGTGGGTCCGTCCCTAGGGCCAAAATAGCGCAATTGTGCTGGCTGGTCAAGTGTCCCGGCGTGGCGGCCAGGGTCTTTCGATTATCGCCCTACGGGAGGTCCTTCGACGGGCTCAGGACGAACGGATGGGGGGGGGGGGGGCTCTGTACCGAGGTGAGCTTGTCGGCCACAGTGAATCTCGGCGAGGCGCCGAAAACCGAAAGACCCTGACGTGGCGACCGTGGCGCGTGAGGGGGCGCATGCAATGCGCTCCCACGGGAACCCTCGGGCCGGTGTCCAGTCTCGGCGCTGTTGAAGTAACCTGGCTCCGGAGGAACGAGTGAATATCCTTACCATTGGACACAGCAACCACTCGTGGAAGACGTTCGCGTCTTTGTTGCCGCCGCAGGGCATCAAAGTTCTGGTGGACGTGCGTAGCCGACCGGTTAGCCGTTCCGCGCCGTTTGCGACCCGGCGCAGGTTGCCCGAGCTCCTGAGGGGCGTGGGAGCGCGGTACGTGTTTATGGGTGAATCGCTCGGTGGCAGGCCATCGGACCCGGACTGCTACGACGCTATAGGCAAGCCAGACTACGCCAAGATTCGGGCGAAGCCGTGGTTTCAAGAGGGGATTGAGGAGCTAGTGAAGCTGCCGGAGGAGTCGAGGGTTGTGATTATGTGTGTCTAGGGAGACCCAGCGCGTTGCCACAGGTCGTTGCTGATCGGGGTGGTGTTGGAGGAGCGTGGCGTGGAGGTTGGGCATCTACGGGGCGATGGTTCGGTGCAGGGAATACCTCTTCAAGCGAGCCTCGTATTTCGGGAGCCGGATGGCTGATGACATCGGGTTCGCAGTGGGAGATGCGGCGTTTGGATGTGGGGGGCGAGACTGCGGGTCCTATGACCTATGTTTATGGGTGGCGTAGACGCCCCGGCGGGGCGTCTCTACGAGGTCGCCGGCAGTTTCGGTTGGCCTTGACCTTGCTGGGGTCGGTCTGGACGTGTAGTAGCGATCGAGTTTCTATTTTGATGGGTTCTCGTGGATGTATTCCCGGGTTTTGGTCAAAGACTGCTCATTGCGGAGTATATGGTCGTGGAATCGGGGCTGCCAGGCGAAGCCGCGATACCCCTCGGCCCGAATTCGTTTCGTGCAGACGGATTTGAATTGGTTGACGATCGCTTCAAGTGCGCCGGGTTTCCACGCGCGTTCGCGAGAACCGCTCTGGGTAGAGACGCCCCGCCGGGGCGTCTTTGGGAGGCCGTTGTCGGTGGTGTGGTCGATAACGAGAATTCCATGTATGTGGTTGGGCATAACCACCGATTCGTCCAATGTAACGCTCGGACGTAGCTTTTCCATTCGTCGCCATTCCTCAGCCATGATTACACCGACTGGCGACATGTGCATGCCAGCGTCGTCAATTGCGCCGAAATGCGGGATTCGGTCTCTGGTGCATATGGTGACGAAGTACCATCCGTTGGAAGCGTAGTCCCAACCGGAAAGGCGGTTCGAACCAACGCGGTATTTGTCTTGATAGGGAATCGCTACCTACACGCGCTTAGAACAAACTGGCCTGGGTGGTGTTGGGGCGTTGTTCCGGGAAGGTGACGCCCAGGTGGTCGTAGGCGCGGCGGGTGGCTACGCGGCCTCGGCGGGTGCGGTCGAGGAAGCCCAGCTGGAGCAGGAACGGCTCGTAGACGTCCTCGATGGTGTCGGATTCTTCGCTGATGGAGGCGGCCAAAGTGTCGATGCCGACGGGCCCACCGTCGAATTTCTCGATGATGGAGCTTAGGACCATGTGGTCGGTGTTGTCGAGGCCGAGGGAGTCGACTTCCAGGCGGGCCAGGGCTTCTCGGGCAACGTCGCCGGTGACTATGTTGTCGGCCATGACCTGGGCGTAGTCGCGGACGCGCTTCAACAGCCTGTTCGCGACTCGCGGCGTTCCCCGGGCCCGGCGCGCGATCTCGATGACGCCGTCGTCTTCGGCCTCGATCTCAAGGATGCGGGCCGAGCGCCGGACGATCTTGCGCATGGCCTCCTCGTCGTAGAACTCGAGGCGATCCGCCGAGCCGAAGCGGTCGCGCAGGGGCGAGCTGACCATGCCATATCGGGTGGTGGCGCCGATCAGGGTGAAGGGCTGGATGGTGAGGTTGATGCTCCGAGCCTTGAGCCCCTTGTCGATGACCCAGGAGACGACGAAGTCCTCCATGGCGCCGTAGAGGACCTCCTCGACGACTCGGCTGAGGCGGTGGACCTCGTCGATGAAGAGCACCTCGCCGTGCTGGAGCCGGGAGAGCAGGGAGACCATGTCGCCCGGCCGTTCTATGGCCGGGCCCGAGGTGGTCTTGATGCGGGCCTCCATCTCGATGGCGACGATCTGGGCGAGGGTGGTTTTGCCCAGGCCTGGGGGGCCATGGAGGAGCATGTGGTCGAGGGGTTCACCGCGCTGTTTGGCGGCGGCGATGCCTATTTGGAGGTTGCTCTTAAGGTGGTCCTGGCCGATATAGTCGGAGAGCCGCCGGGGGCGTAGGGTGCTGTCCAGGGGGGAGTCGTCGTCCTGGGGTTTGCCGGAGACGATACGCTCTTGCAAGTGTATTTCCCTTAGGAAATCAGAACTGGTGTTCATTCTATGGATGTGGGTAGGGAGGTGTCAAGGAAGAGGGCTTGTGTTGTCGGCTGGCTAACCCGCGCGTCACCCGTGAAGATTTGTCGGTCCATTTTGGGTTAGGGTCTTTCGATTATTGATCTACGGGAGGTCCTTCGACAGGCTCAGGACGAAGGGATAGGGGACCTCCTTACGAGGTGAGCTTGTCGGACCACAGCGAATCTAGGCGAAGCCCCGGAAACCGAAAG
>Ga0310121_10006090_pt1 | contig 10208 bp, 7 predicted proteins | sample CB27_Tmax_986_MG_FD_203504 | JGI IMG/M metagenome (GOLD analysis project Ga0310121, IMG submission 203504) | Marine microbial communities from Western Arctic Ocean, Canada - CB27_Tmax_986 | ecosystem: Environmental > Aquatic > Marine > Oceanic | place: Canada: Western Arctic Ocean | collected... | reverse complement strand
CCCTGGATCACCCGTTAACTGCCCGTGGTGCAGGCCAGCCTCGGCTCGACATCGGCCGTTCACCGCTGGCTGCTCGCCGCGCTGTCCGGAGCCCTCCTGGCTCTCAGTTTTCCTCAGTTCGGGCATCCGGCCTTCGCTTGGATCGCGCTGGTGCCGCTGCTGGTTGCGCTGGGGAGCGCCAGGCGGATGGCGGTCTCGCGTGCCTTTGGTCTCGGGCTCATCACCGGACTCGTAGCGTTCGCCGGCATCCTGTACTGGATCACCGGGGTCATGACGACCTACGGCGGCCTGCCGTGGCTGACGGCGGTGGCGGTGAACGCGCTGCTGGTGGCCTATCTGGGACTATTTCCTGGACTCTTTGCCATTGTGGCCGTCCGCGGGCTCGACTCGCTCGGCGCGGTCCTCGCAGCAGCGGCCTGGGTCATCTCTGAGATGGGGCGGGGCTACCTGTTCGTGGGCTTCCCCTGGGCGTTTCTCGGGTACTCCCAGGTCGAGGTCTTGCCGATTGTCCAGGTGGCCAGTCTATTCGGCGTGTACGGGCTTTCGTTCCTGATCGTGCTGGTCAATGCTGTCCTGGCCGGCGCGATTCTGGTGCCGTCCCGATCACGGTTCCTGGCCGTGGGCGCGACCGCCGGACTGATCCTCCTGACCGCTGGGTGGGGGCAGTGGCGGCTCACGCGCAGCGCGCTCACGTCGGCGGGCGAGCCGGTCCGGGTCGCGATGATCCAGGGTAACGTGCCGCAGGAGGAAAAACGCGATCCCCTCCAGCGTGGGTCGATTCTGGAAACCTATCTGTCGGCGAGCCGGGCCGCGGCGGCGGACGGAGCTCGACTGCTCATCTGGCCCGAGTCGGCCACGCCGCTGCCGTTCGAGGAAGACCAGGCGGCTGGCGAGGCCATTCGGACCCTGGTGGCGACGCTGGAGGTGCACCTGCTCTTCGGAAGCGAAGCGATCGAGCGAGGCGATGATTTCCGGTACTACAATGCCGCGTTTCTCGTCGGCCCCGACGGCGCGCCACGGGGCACATACCGCAAGATCCGCCTCGTGCCCTTCGGCGAGTACGTCCCGCTCCGCCGCTGGTTGTTCTTTGTCGACACGCTGGTACCGACCGTTGCCGATTTTTCGCCGGGCACAGAAGCCGTCACGTGGTCGGTGGACGGACATCGGGTGAGTACCGCGATCTGCTACGAGGTCATCTACCCCGATCTCATCAGCGCCTTCGTTGCGGGCGGGAGCGAGTTGCTGACGACCATTACCAATGACGCCTGGTTCGGAGAGTCGTCGGCGCCGCATCAGCACTTCGCTCAGGCAGCCATGCGGGCGATCGAGCAAGGGCGATACCTGGTGCGCGCAGCCAACACCGGGATCAGCGGCGCCGTGGACCCGTACGGGCGAGTGCTCGCCAGGACGAACCTCTTCGAGCATGCTACAGTCGTGGTGGACGTGCGCTGGCTCCGTGCGCGCACCGTCTACGGGCGGACCGGCGATCTCTTCGCCTATGCCTGCGGGCTGCTGGTGCTGGGGGTGCTCGGGGCGCGCGTGAGGTGGCAGCGGATTGTCGGACGTGCCTGACGGAACCACTGAACCGATGACCGGGGCACCGGCGGTGTCTGGAGGACGAACGTGGCTGTGACGCGTGAGGATCAACTGCGGCGATATCAGGACCTGGCGAAGCGTGCGGACGACTTACGGAGCTATCTTTGACGCCGCTGGTACCAATGACGAACTGCAGACCCTGGAGGCGCAGGCCGCTGCACCTGACTTCTGGAAGGACCAAGCCGTTGCACAGCACGTACTCCAGCGCCGACGCCGCCTCCAGGCCGACCGGACGCTCGCCGAGTCCCTGCGCCGGCGCCGTGACGACCTGGCCGTTCTGGTCGAGTGGGCGACGCAGGGCGAGGCGGTCGACGACGACCTGAACCAGGGACTGGACGAGTTACGAGACGAAGTCGAATCCGCCGAGGTGAAGAAGATGCTCGGCGGCGAGCACGACCGCCGGAACGCGATCCTCACCATCCATCCCGGCGCGGGCGGCACCGAGTCCCAGGATTGGGCCGAGATGCTGCTGCGCCTCTATCTCCGGTGGACCGAGCGGCGTGGATTCAAGCGTGACTTGATCGATCTACAGCCTGGCGACGAGGCGGGAATCAAAAGCGCGACGCTGACGGTCGGTGGCGAGTATGCCTACGGTTTGCTCCTCGCCGAAGCGGGGGTCCATCGGCTCGTCCGGATCTCGCCGTACGACCAAGCGGCGCGGCGGCACACGTCGTTCGCGTCGGTGTTCGTGTGGCCCGAGCTGCCAGACGACGTCGAGGTCGACATCGACGACAAAGATCTCCGGATCGACACGTACCGCTCGAGCGGCGCGGGTGGCCAGCACGTCAACGTGACCGACTCCGCCGTCCGGATCACCCATTTTCCGTCCGGCATCGTCGTGTCGTGTCAGAATGAGCGTTCCCAGCACCGCAACCGCGATTCGGCCATGAAGGTCCTCCGCGCGCGCCTGTACGACAGGAAGCTAAAGGAGCAACAGCAGAGACTCGATCAGATCGGAGGAGAGAAGAAGGAGATTGCGTTCGGCAGCCAGATCCGGAGCTACGTCTTGCACCCGTACCGGCTCGTGAAGGATCACCGCACGAAAACGGAAATGGGCAACGTCGACCGCGTGCTAGACGGCGACATCGACAGGTTCATCCAGACCTACTTGATGCGGAAGGCGTCTGGCACCCTGGGGCAGGCGGGCGCCGCCGACGACTAGCTGCTAGGGCTGGAACGCGATGCCGGGCTCGGTGCCCGCGATGAAGGTTTCGCGGATCGCGCCGGGCGACGACGGCGTCGTGACCATGCCGGTCCGCCGGTCCACGAACAGATAGACGATGTTGGCCGGTTCCACGAATTCAGGAACCTCGGTGCGCGTATCGATGTAGGCCCGCATGAACTCGATCCAGATGGGCAGCGCGACCCGCGCCCCCTCTTCGTCCGGTCCCAGCGTCGTCTTTTGGTCGTGGCCGACCCAGACGCCGACGGTCACGTCGGGGTCATAGCCGACGAACCAGGCGTCGGTGTAGTCGTCGACCGTTCCGGTTTTGCCGGCGAGCGGCCAGTCGAGCGTTCTGGCCTGCCGGCCGGTGCCGCGCGCGACCACGCCCCGCAGCAGGCTCGTCATGATGAACGACGTGTCGGCCGGCAGCGCCTCATGTGCAGTCGGCCGGTTGTCTTCGAGCCTGTTGCCGTCGCGATCCGTGACGGTCAGGACCTGAAACGGCTGCAGCCGGACGCCCTGGTTCGGAAACGCGGTGTAGGCGCTCGTGATTTCCAGCAGTGTCGCTTCGGCCGCGCCGAGCGCCACCGAGAGGAACGGTGGCAGCTCCGACGTAAATCCCAGCCGCCGCGCGTAGTCAACGACCTGCTCGGGCCCGAGCTCGGCCATCACCTGGACCGCGGGGACGTTCCGTGAGTTCTCCAGCGCGCGCCGGAGCGTGACCTGGCCTTCGTATTTCTGGTCGTAGTTCCGAGGCTCGTAGTCGGGCTGATCGGGGCCGGTCGGGAAGCTGACCGGCTCGTCGATGATGATCGATATCGGCGTGTAGCCGCGATCGATCGCCGTCGCATAGAGAATCGGCTTGAAGACTGACCCGAGCTGGCGTCGTGCCTGCACCGCCCGGTTGAACTTGCTGCGTTCGAAGTCGTACCCGCCGACCATGGCCAGGATGTGACCGGTCCGGTTGGCGATCGCGACGAGGGCGCCTTCGACGATCGGCTCCTGGTCGAGCGACGCCGACACGAGGGCGGCCGCTTCGTCGATGTCGATCACCTGCACGAGGACGACATCGCCGACCTCAACGAGCTGTGCCGGTGTCTGCCGCGTCCAGCGGTACCCGTCCCGGTCGATGGCGCCGGCGTAGCGGCCCACGCGTATGTCGAACCGGTCCACTGCCACCGCCGTCACGATCGCCGGGACGCGATCACCTTCGGCTATCGGCTGCCGCCAGCGGGAGTGATCGTACTCGTCGAGCGATCCGGCCGACTCGCCGCGCAGGACGTTGTCCGCCGCACCGCGGTAGCCGCGCCGTTTGTCGAGACGGTGAAGCCCATTTCGGACCGCCGTGTTGGCCACCCGCTGCAGATCGGCGTCCAGCGTCGTACCCACCTCCAAGCCGGCTTCGTACAGCTGTTGGGCGCCGTATCGCTGTTCGAGGTGCTGTCGGACTTCCTCGACGAAGTAAGGCGCCACCGAGCTCTCGCCGCGTCGGTCCACGACGGTGATCGGCTTGGCGCGCGCCGCCCCGGCCTCATCGGCCGTGATGTAGCCGTCGGCTTCCATCCGGCTCAGGACGTAGCTGCGTCGGGTCGTCGCACGCTCGAGACTGACGAACGGACTCTGGCGGGCAGGCGCCTGGATGATGCCGGCGAGCAGCGCGGCTTCCGCGAGTTGCAGCTCGCGCGCTGACCTGTCGAAGTACATGCGCGAGGCGGCCTCGACGCCGTAGGCCCCATGCCCGAAGAGTACCTGATTGGCGTACATCGTCAGGATTTCCCGCTTCGTGTACCGCTTTTCGATCAGAAAGGTGAGCAGCAGCTCCTTGATCTTGCGCTCCCACGTCTTGTCCAGCGTGAGAAAGAGGTTGCGCGCGAGCTGCATGGTGATCGTGCTCGCGCCACGGCGCTGCTGGTTGAGGACGTTGCGGACGGCGGTGACCGCGACCCGTACGGGGCTCACACCGAAGTGGCTGTTGAAGCTGGCATCTTCGGACGCGACGATCGCCTCGCGCAGCCTCGGCGCGATCTCCTCGTAGGCGACGACGACGCGTCGCTGCGTGGCGAACTCCGCCACCACTTCGCCGTCGGCCGCCAGCACCCGCGTGATGGCGCTGGGTGCGTAGTCATCCAGGGCGCTGATCTGGGGGAGGTCGCCGACGAAGGCGAACAGGACACCACTGACTGTGCCGAAGATCGCCGTGCCGACGAACACGGCGATGAGGCCGGTCTGACGGGCGACGCGGATGACGTAGCAAGCCACCGAAACCTCTCAGCCAGGATACCCGACCCCGACCGGGCGGCATCGATGCACCGCCACGCGACGAATCGGGACGCCTTGAAAGGACGTGATGCATTATAGCATTCGGCGTACAACTCACTGTATTGCAATGAGTAAGCCTCGTTTCCACGCCCGCCGACATCACTCTCGAGATTGACAAGCCAACACTCATATTTTATAGTATTTGTCGTGTAGATCAGTGTCATCCTGTCGTCATCTCTGATCACTTTTTATTTTGATATACGGCGCCTCTATCAGGGCCGGCACATCTGGCGAGGACAGCGAATATGAATAAAATCATCGGTATTGACCTCGGGACGACCAATTCGGTCGTTGCCGTGATCGAGGGTGGGGAACCGATCGTCATCACCAATCCAGAGGGGAACCGTCTCACGCCGTCGATTGTCGGCTTTAGGGCATCGGACGAGCACGTGACGGGTCAGGTGGCGAAGCGCCAAGCCGTGACGAATCCTAAAAATACCGTCTTCTCGATCAAACGGTTCATGGGCCGCAAGGCCGACGAGGTAAACGAGGAGATGACGATGGTCCCGTATTCGGTCATGGCCGGGCCGAATGGTGACGTGCGGGTGAAGATCAGCGGCCGCGACGAGCCCTACACGCCGCCGCAGATTTCCGCCATGGTGTTGCAGAAGCTCCGCAGCGCTGCGGAGGAGTATCTGGGCCAGACCGTCACCAAGGCGGTGATCACCGTACCGGCCTACTTCAACGACGCCCAGCGGCAAGCGACGAAGGACGCCGGCCAGATCGCCGGCCTGGAGGTCATGCGCATCGTCAACGAGCCGACTGCTGCCGCCCTGGCGTACGGGCTCGACAAGAAGACCGACGAGACCATCGCCGTCTTCGACTTCGGCGGCGGGACGTTCGACGTCTCGATCCTCGAGGTCGGTGAAGGTGTCGTCGAGGTCAAAGCGACGAACGGGGACACCCACCTCGGCGGCGACAACCTGGATCAGCGGATCATTGAATGGATCGTCGCGGAGTTCAGGAAGGAGTCGGGCATCGACCTGAGCCAGGATCGGATGGCGCTCCAGCGGCTCAGGGAGGCGGCGGAGAAGGCCAAGATGGAACTGTCGACCGTCAAGGAGACGGACATCAACCTGCCGTTCATCACCGCCGACGAGTCAGGGCCGAAGCATCTGGCGATGAAGCTGACCAGGTCGAAATTCGAGCAGTTGGTCGAGACGCTGCTCCAGAAGACGACGGGTCCGGTGAAGCAGGCCATTGCCGACGCCGGCATCGACGCATCGAAGATCGATGAGGTCGTACTGGTCGGCGGATCGACCCGTGTGCCCCGCGTGCAGGAACTGGTCAAGGAGCTGTTCGGCAAGGAGCCACACCGCGGCGTCAATCCTGATGAGGTGGTGGCAATTGGCGCGGCCATTCAGGCCGGCGTGCTGGCCGGCGAGGTCAAGGACCTCCTGCTGCTCGACGTGACGCCGCTGTCGTTGGGCATCGAAACGCTGGGTGGCGTGTCCACCTCCCTCATTTCGCGCAACACCACGATTCCGACTAGGAAGAGCGAAGTCTTTTCGACAGCGGCCGACAATCAGACCAGCGTCGAAGTCCACGTGCTGCAGGGTGAGCGGCCGCTCGCCCGGGACAATCGCACGCTAGGCAAGTTTCATTTGGTCGGCCTGGCGCCCGCGCAGCGCGGTATTCCGCAAATCGAGGTCACGTTTGACATCGACGCCAACGGCATCGTCAACGTCTCGGCGAAGGATCGCGGCACGGGCAAAGAGCAGAAGATCACGATCACGTCGTCGAGCGGGCTGAACAAGGACGAGGTCGAACGGATGATGAATGAGGCCGAACTGCACGGCGAGGACGACAAGAGGCGGCGCGAAGAAATCGAGACGCGCAACAAGGCGGATCAGGCGGTCTACGTCGGGGAGCGCATGCTGCAGGAGAGCGGCGACAAGATCGAGGCGGGCGACCGCGCCGCCGTCGAGTCGACGATCGCCGCGCTGAAGACGGCGGTCGAAGGCGGCGAAACCGCCGCGATCGACCAGGCCTTGGACGCCCTGAATACCGCGCAGCACAAGGCGGCCGAGGCGCTCTACAAGAACGCCCAAGCCGCCGAGTCGCCGCCAGCCGATGATGCCCCGGACGCTGGCGGGGCCTCGTCCACGACCGGGGCGGCGGGCGAGGGCGACGTCATCGATGCTGAGGTCGTCGAGGACGACAAGAAATAAGCTCTGCCCGCTGAGGGAGCGTGCCGGCAATGGAACTCTACATTGTGCTCGGGCTCGATCGCGGCGCCACGCTGGGCGACGTCAAGCGGGCCTACCGACGCTTGGCCCGCCAGTATCACCCCGACATCAATCCTGGCGATAGGACCTCGGCGGCGGTGTTCCGCCGCGTGAACGAAGCATACGAAATCCTCAGTGATCCGGAGAGCCGGCAGCGGTATGACGCCAGGGGTGAAACGCCCAGCGCGTCACCCGTATCCTCGTTCCAGTTCGAGGGGTTCGATTTTTCGACGCCGACCGAGGGGCCGGCCGCGTCGACGTTCGGCGATCTCTTCGCCGACGTGTTCCAGGCGAGCGACGAGGAGGACGCCGGCCACGGCGGGACCGACTTGCACATGGCGGTGCGCATCAGCTTCGACGAGTCGATGCGGGGCACCGAGCGTAGCGTCGTGGTTGCGCGGCTCGCGACGTGTCCGTCCTGCCGCGGTGCCGGCGCGCTCCGCATGACCGAGGGGCGATGTATCGAATGCCGCGGGACCGGCAACCTGCGGTGGGCCCGCGGCCACATGGTGTTCTCGAAGAGCTGTACGCACTGTGGCGGGTCGGGACGGCAGCAGCACCGGACCTGTTCGACGTGCGGTGGTGAGGGGGTGGCACCGCGGTCGAAATCGATTACCGTTCGCATTCCGGCTGGAGTTGCGGAAGGTGGACGGGTCCGGGTGCCGGAGCAGGGGCATGCCGGCCGCGGCCGGGGTGGCGGGAGGCCGGGTGACCTGTATCTCACCATCGAGGTCGAACCGCATCCGCTCTTCGAGCGCCAGGCAGATGACCTGCATCTCTCGCTGCGGATCGCCGTCCACGAGGCGGCGCTCGGCGCGAAAATCGAGGTGCCCACACTGGACGGCCCCGGCCTGGTGCGGGTGCCCCCCGGCACCCAGTCGGGCCAGCGGTTCCGCATGCGGGGGCGCGGGGCACCCTCGACGCGGGACGGACACCGTGGTGATCTCGTCGTGGAGGTGCGGCTGGTGTTGCCCAGGGTGGTCGACGAACGGTCGAAGGAATTGCTACGGGAATTCGGACGCCTGAATCAGGACAGCGTGCGCAAGGAAATCGACGCGGCCTTGTCGTGATCGCAAGGTCAGCGAGTCCCTCATGCCAACGAAGCGTACGAGCCAGGCACATTACATGATCAGCGCCGTGGCGCAGAAGTACAATATCCATCCGCAGACGCTGCGGCTCTATGAGAGGGAAGGACTGCTCACGCCGTCGCGAACGGACGGCAACACGCGCTTGTATGCGGAGGAGGACCTCAAACAACTCGAGACGATTCTGGCGTTGACTCGGGATCTCGGGGTCAATCTGGCCGGCGTCGAGATCATCCTGAACATGCGACGCAAGATCGAGCAGATGCAGCAGGAGGTCAACGAGTTCGTCGGCTACGTCAAGCAGGAACTGGCGCGGGGCCTCGGTGACTGGGAGCAGCGCCTCGGCACGGCCTTGGTCAAGGCCTCGCCCGCCGACCTCGTTCGGCCGGCGTCCGCCAAGCCCACCGGGGGCACCCCTTCCGCGCGCGAGCGGCGGAGTAGTCGCCGCAAGTCCTGACTCACCACGGACTGATCACGCGCCGCTTGTTCACGTCGACAATCGCGCTACAATGTGCTCCGGTCGCTCGGTGGCGACTGCGGCTTGGAACCTCATGGCGTGTGCTCAGTGCGGCGGCACAGGATGGAAGCCCGTTGATGACAACGGCGTGCGGGGGGTCGTCCGATGCGAGTGTTGGCGTGACGCGCTGGCCGGTAGGTTGCTCGGCGACGCCCGCATCCCACCGCGGTATCAGCGATGCGACCTCGACCGGTTCGTCGTGTATCCGAATGAGAAGCTCCAGAAGGCGGTGACGCGTGCCCGTGCGTTCGCGGAGGCCTTTCCTGTCGTCGATCAGGGGCTGTTCTTCGTTGGACCGCCTGGCATCGGCAAGACCCATCTGGCGGTCGCCGTCCTCAAACAGGTTATTCAGCACTGCGGTGCGCGGGGGCTGTTCTACGACACGCGCGAACTGCTGCGGGTCATCCGGAGCACCTACAATCCAGTCGTGCGGACGACCGAGTCCGATGTGCTGCGGCCCGTCATCGAGGCGGAACTGCTTGTCCTCGATGATCTCGGGGCCGAGAAGACGTCGGAGTGGGTCGACGAGACGCTCAACCTCATCGTCAACACCCGGTACAACGAACGCAGGCCGACAATCTTCACGTCCAACTATGAGGAGTACCCGGACCACGAGCTCGAGTTGTCGCTCCTCGAGCGGGTCGGCTTCCGTATGGTGTCGCGGCTGCACGAGATGTGCGAGTTTCTCGAATTCGACGGCGCCGACTACCGATTCTGGGACGCCCCAGGCGCGCCGACGCCGGCCGATCTCCTGACCCTCTACAAGAACCAGAAGCGCCCGAGTCGGGGTGTCCGCCGGCGCGCGGCGGGGCAACTCAAGGCCCAAGTGCGCACCGGGCGGGCCGACGTGCGGTGGCCCGGCGGCAAGGCGGGTACGCCGTGACGGATGCGGTTTTGTCGCCGGCGCCGCAAGAGGCCGCCTCTCCCGTCGGTCTGTACGTGCACGTGCCGTTCTGCGAGTCGATCTGCACCTACTGCAATTTCACCCGGGGGCTGCTCGACGATGACCTGGCCCGGCGGTATGTCGAAGCCGTCGTCAGGGAGATCGAGCAGGGCGAGAGGCCTGGCGAGGCCGACACCGTGTACTTCGGCGGCGGGACGCCGTCGGTGCTGGAGCCCGACGACATCGGCCAAATCGTGGCGGCGTGCCGGAGGGCGTGGTCGCTCTCCGAACAGGCGGAGATCACGATGGAGGCGAATCCGGAGTCGGCGACCGATGCCCGGTTGGCGGGGTATCGCGAGGCGGGCGTCACGCGACTCAGCCTCGGGGTCCAGTCGTTTCGAGACGAGGAACTGTC
>Ga0310121_10006089_pt1 | contig 10208 bp, 10 predicted proteins | sample CB27_Tmax_986_MG_FD_203504 | JGI IMG/M metagenome (GOLD analysis project Ga0310121, IMG submission 203504) | Marine microbial communities from Western Arctic Ocean, Canada - CB27_Tmax_986 | ecosystem: Environmental > Aquatic > Marine > Oceanic | place: Canada: Western Arctic Ocean | collected... | reverse complement strand
GATTTCCCGCCCGACCACTCATAAGCACCTTCATGGAGGGGCAGGTCCACCTGGTAGGCGGAAATGCGGCGAATCTTCATCCGTGCCTCCATAGCGGGTTGGGCGCTGGCAATTGATGGATTTGTGCGCCGGGGCTAATGTCAACCGGCGGGCGCACGGCAATCTCAGCAGGCCGGCGCAAGATCGTCAACAGGGAACGCATGGGCGCATGTTTTACCGGTGGCCCGAGTCGCGGCTGCCGGAAATGCACGAGGCCCGGTCGGTTTCCCGACCGGGCCTCGAAATCTCTAAAAGAGATGGTGAGCTAGTTGCTAGCCCGTTCTATCTAATAGCGGCCACCACCACCACCGTATCCGCCGCCACCGCCGGATCGCGGTCGGGATTCCGATCGCGGGCGGGCTTCGTTAACAGTAATTGCGCGGCCATCCAGCTCGGTCCCGTTAAGGGATTCGACGGCGGCGCGCGCCTGGTCCGCGTCAGCGATCTCAACAAAACCAAAACCACGGGATCGACCCGTGTCACGGTCCTTGATGACGGTCGCCCGGGTGACCTCTCCGAATCCTGCAAAGGCCTCGTTCAGCCTTGCGTCAGTGGTGTCATACGAGAGGTTACCTACGTATATGTCCATATCTCTGCAAACTCATTCCTTGCGGCGACTACAGGCCGCTTGTCAAGTTGTCACACCCTTGTTTGGGGGATCGGACAACCAATATCCAACTATCTCGTCTAATGCGTGCTGATGCGGTGAAAAATGGAAGAGGGGTGGTCTGCCTCCGAAAGCGACCCGTCTCTGCAGGGCCGCCCGGAGGGACTCCGCGTATTCGCATGAAGCACCCGCTCCATGACGCAGTTCGACAAAACAGTCTAGCACCCCACGGGAGTAGTCAAGTTAAATAACGCCGGGCGAGGCAAGCGCAGGCCGGTGTTCCCGGGGGAACCTGGAAAGGCAGGCGGCCGTCCGGGTCACGCCGAGCACTAGAATGCCCCGAACGCGAGACATTCCGGCGGGAGGGACCGATGAAGCTGACCGAGCAGGTCCATCTGGTGGGAGGCAGCACCCGTGGGATGGGCATCAGTCACGATGCCGACTGCCACATCTATCTGGTGACCGACGGGAGTGAGGCGGCGATCATCGACGCTGGGGCCGGGTCGGAGCCCGAACTCATCCTGGCCAATATCGAAGCGGATGGGATACCCAAAGATCCAATCAAATACCTGATACTCACTCACTGTCACGGCGACCACGCCGGCGGAGCGGCCGGCCTCAAACAGGCGCTGGACCTGGAAGTGATAACGCCGACCGGCACGAAACCATGGCTGGAGACCCCCGACGAGGACGCAATGAACATCACCAGGGCCAGGGAGGCCGGCCGTTATCCGCCGGACTACTGCTTCACGCCGGTTGAAGTCGCCCGGGAAGTGGCCGACGGCGATGTGATCCAGATCGGATCGCTGCGACTTGAGGTGTTTTCAACCCCTGGACACGCTCCCATCCACAACGCCTATCTTCTCCAGGAATCCGATCGCACGTCGCTATTCAGCGGCGATCTGGTTTTTTCCGGCGGGGCGGTGTCAATCATCTGGTCGCCCGACACGTCCGTGTTCGACATGGGAGAAAGTATCGGCCGATTTCGCGAGATGGACATTGACGCGTTGTACCCAGGGCATGACGACATCTCGCTCAGCGGCGGGCAGCGACATATCGACGCCGCGCTGGCTCGATTCGACAACCTGGTCGTGCCCCACAGCATGCTGCTCGACTAGCGCCCCGGGAGATTTTGCCAAACCAAGGAGCTGACCAGATGGGACGGATTCGGACCGGGATTATCAGCTGCGGCAAGATCGCCCAGCTGCAGCATCTGCCGCACCTGAAGGAGCTATCGGACACCTTTGAAATCTCGGCGATATGCGACCTTTCCGAGGAACTGCGCGGGACCATCGGAGATGAGTACGAGGTGCCGGGTGATCGTCGGTATGTGGATTACAAAGAAATGCTCGCCAGTGGCCTGGACGCGGTGGTCATCTGCAATCGAGGGACCCACGCGCCCCAGGTAATCGCGGCCGCGGGCAACTGGGTGGACGTACTGGTGGAGACGCCGCTGCGCATCAACACGCGAGAAGCAGCGGAGATCGCCGCGGCGGTTGCCGGCTCCGGCATCACGGCGATGATGGCGTACCCATAACGGTATGAGCCATCGCTGGTGTACGCCAGTCCGATCGTGGCCGCCATGCGGGATGTGCGCTTCGTGCAGGCGAACCATTTCCACGTGGACAACACATTTCATTTCGATCGCTTCGGACTGCAAACCGCCACCGACACCGCGCCCGAGACGCGGGTGATCATCAATCCCGACGTGGAGCGTCTGATAGCGGAGGAGCTGGGACTCGACCCGTTGCCGGATCACGTCCTGAAGGGGTACCACCAGACGCTCGCCAGTCTCGGTCACGACATCTCCATTCTGACTGGCCTCTTCGGATGGCCGCGGGAGGTGCTGAGCACGGAGATTTGGCTGGACGGGCGGGGCGTGACCACGCTGCTCGACTACGGCGGCAACCTCCGGGCGGCGCTGTCGTGGGTGGACGTGCCTGCGTTGGACAGTTTCAATGAGACGGTTGACATCTACACGAACCACGAACGGGTGTCGCTGGACTTCCCGAGCGGGTTCACCAATGGCCTGCCATCCCATCTGACCGTGGAAACGACGGATGACGAGGGGAATGTATGGAAGCGGGAGTCCTCATGGACAGACAATCCATTCCTGGCCGAGATGGTCCACTTCGGAGAATCCCTGACCGATGGCGCCGAACCGGACACGCCGGTGCTGGAAGCGGTGCGCAATATCAGGTTGGTCGCGGCGATCGTGAAGAAATACTCAGGCGACAGGTGGGACGAGTGAGTATCGAGGTATTCGACTATCGCAGCGACGGTCCACGAGGACTGAATTTCTTCGTAACGCCGGGGTGCCGGGCGCGATTCCTGACCATCCGACCAAAGGAGGCAGCGCCATTTCACCACCACCAGCTGGGCCAGGAAGTCTTCGTGGTGATGGAGGGCCGGGGGCTGTTCGTGATCGGTGACGACGAGGCGGTTCTGGGAACTGGCGAAGCATGCGTGGCGCGGTCCGGCGAGAGGCACTTCGTGGGGCCGGCCGACGAGAACCCGGTGACCCTCTTCCTGTGCGTCACGCCGCACATCCAGCCGACGCACGTCTTGTTCGACGAGTCCGGCAAGCAGCTTGCGGACGACTACCGGTCGTTGTTCATGCCGAAATCGGAGCCTTCCGCGATGCTGAGGCCGGAGTCCGATGAAGAACTCGCAGGGCTGCAGATTCAGGCGTTGGAGGACCTGGCCACGCTAACCGAGGCAGCCGCCCGGGCGGCCCGGGTGAAGGTGATCGAGATGGGCCGGATGCTGGCTGATGGAGACGGGGCGGCCGCCGCCGAAGCTCGCGACTCGATGTGGGTGAGCCTGGCTCCAGTGTTTGAATCGGCGATGGCGGCCGCGGATATCTGGAACAGCCTGACGGCGCGGACGGTGGGCGCTCCGTTAGCTGAGTCCTGAGCTACCCAATTCAACCCTGATAGGACGCCAGCCGTCGGGTAGCCCGATGCTGTTCGGTGGAGGATCAGCCGAATGTGGAGGCCAATTTCGGACGGGTGGGATTGGGTAAGATAGCCGCGCTATGAAATCCGAGAGTTCCCCACAAATCTCAGCTGCGGAATTGGGCGAGCGGCTGCGGCGCGGGCTGTTGTTCGACGGGGCGATGGGGACGATGCTGGGGGCGATTGAAGGAAAAGACTGGGACGCTCCCGAGGAGTTGAACATCTACGACCCGGAGCGGATCGAGGCCATTCACCGGGCGTACGCGGAGGCGGGCGCCGAGGTGATTACCACCAACACATTCGGGGGCAATCGCATTCGCCTGGAACGGGCCGGGTACGCTAACCGGGTGGAAGAGTTCAACGTGGCCGGGGCGCGGCTGGCGCGGGCGGGGGCGGACGCCGGGGAAAATGTGCTGGTGGCCGGCGATATCGGTCCGATCGGCGAATTCATGGAGCCGCTGGGAGAACGTACGCGGGAGGAATTCGTGGCGGCGTTCGCGGAGCAGGCGGAGGCGCTAGCATTGGGTGGGTCCGATCTGCTGCTGGCGGAGACCATGAGCGACCTGGGAGAGGCCGAGACGGCGATTGAAGGGGCGCGATCGACGGGCCTGGCGGTGGTGGTGACGATGAGTTTTGACACCAACGGACACACGATGATGGGAGTGTCACCCGCGGAAGCCGCGGTGCGGCTGACGGAGCTGGGCGCGGTGGCGGTGGGAGCGAACTGCGGCACCGGCCCGGACGAGATCGGCCCGGTGGTGGAAGAGATGCGTAGAGCGGCGCCGGAGGCGGTGATTCTGGTGCAGTCCAACGCCGGGATGCCGCAGGTCGATATCGATCGCATCTACTACGACTGCTCGCCGGAGGATATGGCAGGCCACGTGGAAACGTGGCTGAAATCGGGAATCCAGGCGGTGGGTTCGTGTTGTGGCAGCACTCCCGACCACATCCGGGCGCTCCGGGTGGTGATGGACCGGCACCGGGCGGGCGGGAACTGATCACCCCGGCCGAGGGCTGCGATTGATGATCGCGTCTAGCCCATTCAGCAGGCGAGGCGCCAGTGCAAATTGACTTCGACCCGGACCGCTGGGAAAAGCTAGCCAATGACGCCGAGGCGTGGTGGGCCGGGGATCTGGAACGACCGCTGATGCAGGTGCGCCTGCAGGGCGCGGACCCGGGCCGCCCGGAGCCCGATATCCCGAAGCGACGCTTCACCTGTCACTACGACGCCTCGATCTCGGCGGAGCAGATCGTGGATCGCTGGGACTACGACCTCAGCGCGACGAAATTCCTTGGCGACGCGTTTCCGAACGTCACCCCGAACTTCGGGGCCGGCGCGGTGGCAGCGTTCCTGGGGGCCGGCATCCACAACACCGAGGACACGACCTGGTTCGTGGCGAAGGAAGAGCTTGCCATCGGCGACATCACCTTCGATTTCGATGCCGACGAGGAGTGGTTCGAGCGGGCGAAGGACGTGTGCCGGACGGCAATCGATCGCTGGCAGGGATCGGTGCAGGTGGACATGGTGGACCTGGGCGGGACGCTGGACGTGCTGACGACGTTTCGGCCGTCGGAGAGCTTGATGTTCGACCTGTTCGACGATCCGGACGTGGTAGAGCGCCTGAACTGGCGGATTCACGAGCTGTGGATGCGGTATTTCGAAGAGTTCAACGCGATCTTGCAGCCGGCCAACCCGGCGTACACGGCATGGGCGCCGATACTTTCAAAAGAGTCCTTTTACATCTTGCAGAGCGGCTTTTCATTCTCGCTGAGCCCGGACATGTTCGAGCGATTCGTAAAGCCGCAACTAGTGGCGGCGTGCCGGGCGCTGCCGAACACCTTTTACCACATGGACGGGCCGGGACAGCTAAATCACCTAGAATCCTTGCTGGGAATCGAGGGGCTGAACGGCCTGCGCTGGGACCCAGGCGAAGGGAACGCGGACGAGGACGTCTGGCTGGAGGTGTACGAGAGAATCCGCGCGGCGGGAAAGCTGGTCCAGGTCGGGATGAGCGATGGCTCGCAGACGGAGAACTTCGAGCGGATAGTGGACCGGCTCGGAAGCGGGAAGGGGTTGGTGTGGATCCACGAGGGGGGCATGAGCGAGGAAGAGGAACTGGGCCGGTTTCTAGAGAAGTTCGGGGCGGCCTAGACGGAATCGCGGGGAAGGCGGGCGCGGGTCGCCGCGGCCTAGCCGGCGGCGAGGTCCTTTACCGTATCCACGATGGCCCGCAGATTCTCGTCGGGTGCCTGCATGGGGACCGCGCATTCGGGTGAGATGACGTCGATGCCGGCGGCGTAGACCCGTTCCACTTCACTGCGCACGTCGGCGATGGTGCCGTTCATCAGGGAGCTGACGTTGGCGAGGTTGCCGATAAGGGGAAAATCCCCGGCGGCCTTGCGAGCGGCGACGGGCTCATTCTCGTTCGCGAAATGAAAGGCGGCGAAGCCCGCCTGAGTGACGTGCTCGAAGCGGTCGAGGGTGTTTCCGCAGCAATGGAAGACCACCGGCCCGTTCATCAATGGGGTGATCTCCTGATGAACCGGGAGGAGGAAGTCGCGGTAGCTGTCGGCGCGGACCAGGTCGCCGGTGGCGTGGTCGGCCAGGGTGACGATGTCGGCCCCGGCCTCGAACTGAGCGTTGGCGAACATCACCGACACCTCTTTGAGCCCGGCGAGACAGGCGTGGACGTAATCCGGTTCGAGCAGGATGTTGATGAGGAAGTCCTGGACGCCAAACATGTGATAGGAGAGGGTCCACGGTCCCATGACCTTGCCGACGACGCAGGCGTCGGGGTGGCGACGACGAAGTTCGCGGACGGAGTCGATGATGGCCTTTGAGCTAGGTCGATCGAGGAAGTCGTCGGGTATGACGATGTCGTCGGGACCGGCCCAGAGGGCAGGCTGCCGGCAGCCGGGCATGCGGGGGCCGGTGAGCAGCTCGAATTCGCTCTCCGGCTCGATCCAGGGGTCGTCTCCCCAGTCGATTTCGGCCCCGAGGGCGGCGGCGCCGGAAACCAGCCCGAAGTAGGGCATCACGGTGTCAAAGCCGAGTTCGGTGTAGCTGAGTTCGGCCAGGCCGACGATGGCATCGACGTCGTAATGGGCCTCCGGGAATGAGAACCCGGTGCGGCGCATCTGGCCGTAGGTGGCGGCCGAGACGACGTTGCCGACCGGCCGGCGGTCGACGGGCTGGCCGGTCACGGCCGCGAGCATTCTCTCTCTCGGGGTCATCGAGGCAACCCCACCATTGGTACCGGCCATGTTCCCCCGCTGGTCGCTAGCGCCCCAATAACGAGAGGCGAACCGCGCGGTCAAGGCTATCCGTTTACAGCGGGATGCTCAAACGTTTCGCCGCGGATATCCATCAGCGCGCGGTTGGCGCCGGGTGAGGCGAGGGATAGATTGGCCGCGCGGGACGGGGAGAGGCGGAAACGATTCAGGTGCTGAGGGGTACCGGCCGAATTCGAGGACGGCATCGGCCATGGCGAGCACGTTCTCGACGTCGCAGTAACTGGCGATGCTGTTGCCGGAGGGAATGAAATAGCGACCGGACGGACCCATCTGCGCGATCAGCTCACGCACCCGCTCGCGCACCTGGGCCGGGGTGCCGCGGCTGAGCATGTCCACATCCACGTTGCCCAACAGGACGAGATGGGGGTACTCCTCACGGATGGCCGCGATGTCCATACAGCCAGGCTCGATGGGGTTGAGGCCGGTGATGCCCAGCTCCACCAGCCCTGGCAGGACGGAGGTGAGATCGCCGTCGCTGTGAAATACCCAGGGGACGCCGGCGTCCCGGACGGCGTCGGCGAAGCGTCGCATGTGGGGCAGGAATATTTCTCGGAGCATCGCCGGGGACCACAGGGTGCCGGTCTTGCCGGCGATATCGTCGGAGGTCCAGATGATGTCGAAGCCCATGTCGGCGGCGACGCGGACGACCCGGCAGGCGAAATCGGCGTAGCGGCTCATCACGGCGCCGACGAATTCGGGGTCGTCCATAAGTTCGTAGTAGAAGTGCTCCATCCCGATGGCCGGATAGGTGGCCGAAACGCCGAGCCGGGTGGAGAGGACGGTGGCGAAGTCGCCTCGATTTTCCACGAGCTCGCGGAGCGGCGCGAGGACTTCTTCACTCTCGGTGTCGGGGAATGTGAGATTTTCTAGGTCATCGCGGATGAGCAACTTGCCCTCTACGAAAAAGAGGATCTGATCCGCGCCCGGCGTCTTGACCGCCGGGATCGGCGGTTGCAGGTCGAATTTCAGGTTGTCGCTGTGGAGCAACTCGTTGACATCGACCTGAAAATCCATGGGGGCGGTCTCGTACTCGCTGGAATCAAAGAAACGTCCCGGGGACACTTCTCTCGGCCGAGCAATTTGCACATAAACGGGAAGTCAACGCCGGCTTCCACGAACGGCACGCGGTCCGGGATTTCCCTAGCCAGGACCGAAAGTACACGCTCCCGGCTGGTCATCTCGGCCATGATCTTCTATTCAAGTTCCTGGGCGCAGACAATTGTAGTTCTCATATGATTCCCATGCGACGGGCGAGGATTGACGGGGCTCCAATTGTTCCGAGAAAGGTGCAGAGTTTGCCAAAGCAGCTAAGTCCGATCGAGAGGGCGCGGCGGGCGCTTTCGTTTCAGGAAGTCGACCGGGTCGCGGTGGGAGGCGGATTCGTGACTAACGCGGCGGCCATCGAGGCGGCTAGCGGGATCAGGCCAATGTGGAGCAACCCGGAACTGGCCCTGCTGCGGGCCTATCGCCACTGGCAGGTGGACGTGATCTTTCAGATGGAGCTGCCCAAACGTCCGGCGGGAGCAGCCCGCAGCGAGGTGCTGGTGGAGCCGAGCTACCGGTCGAGATTCGACGAACTACTGGACCCCGAGGACTTCAATAGCCCGGAGGACGTGGTGGCGTATGTGAAGCAGCTCCCCACTCCGGCCCAGGCGTGGGAGGCGATCGATCCCGGCGCGGAGTACGAGGCCTGGAGCGAGCTGGTCGGGCGGCGGCAGGAGAACATGCCGGACATCCTGTGGGTGCCGGGGCATCAGGCGGGGGTGGTGCGATTCATGTGGTACATGGATTTCGGTTTTGCGCCGTATTTCATGGCGCTGGCGCTGTACCCGGAGGTGATGGAGCGGCTGTTCGAACTGGAGGCGGTGCGGGCGCACCGGCGCAACCAGGCGATAGCCCGCTGCATCCACGACCAGGGCCTGCTGCCGCTGGTTTACGTGGGAGAAGACATCTGCGACAACCGCGGCCCGATGGTGAAGCCGGACATCTTGCGCGATATTTACTTCCCGCATCTTGAGTTCGGATTCCGGCCGCTGCTGGAGGTCGGGGTGCGAATCCTCTGGCATGTGGACGGTCTGGCGAGGGAAATCGTGCCGGACCTGATCGCCGCGGGGGCGGGGGGGTTCCAAGGTTTTCAGGAGGAACTGGGGATGTCGCTGGGAGATTACCGAAAGCTACGGTCCCGGGAGGGCGAGCCGCTGCTGTCGGTCGGTAGCGTGTCGGCGGTGAAGACCATGCCGTTCGGAATCGTCGAGGAGGTGCGGTCGGAGGTGGAGCGCTGCATCGAAGCGGGGCAGCCGGGAGACGGGTTCGTGTTGATGCCGTCGAGTTCGCTGGGGACGGACGTGGCGCCGGCGAACATCGAGGCGATGTACGAGCACGCGCAGAGGTACGGTGGTGACTTCTTCTGATTGAGCCGGGTGTCGCCGACGAGCCGGCCGAGGTCAGGCCTGGACGGTGAGCTCGCGGTCGATGGCGTCCAGAATGCGCTGAAGTTCGATTAGATCCGCGCCCTTGTCGCGGGCCTCCTCGGCCAGCTCCTTCGCCTCCAGGACGCCCTCACGAATGTCCTCCGCCTTGTCTTTGCGGATGGCGGTCTCGTAAAGATCGCGGACTTCCAGCAGAAGCGCCCGGGCCGTTTCCTCGGCACTCATCTCAACCTCTATGCCCATGAGGCGCTTGGCCAGGGCCACGGCGCTGGCGGCGTCGGCGGCGTAGCCGTCGGCGCCGATGTCGTTGGCGTATTGCTGGGTGACGGGAGCGCCGCCGATAATGACCTTCCCGTTGGCGGGCGATTCAGCCACGTGGATGGCGTCCACGACCCGCTTCATCTGGACCATGGTCGTGGTGAGCAAGGCCGACACGCCGACGATGTCGGCGTTTACTTCCTCTGCCTTGGCGAGGAACTTCTCGACGCCGCAGTCGATACCCAAGTCGTAGACATCGAAGCCGGCGCCTTCGAGCATCATGCCAACAAGATTCTTGCCGATGTCGTGCAGGTCGCCCTTGGCGGTGCCCATGACCACGGTGCCGAGCGATTCAACGCTCTCTTCCACCAGCAGGGGTCGGACGATATCGAGTCCGGACTTCATGGCGCGGGCGGCTATGAGCACCTCGGGGACGTAATACTCGTTGCGACGGAATCGATCACCGACGATGTCCATGGCGGGAATGAGGCCGCGGTTGACCACGATCTGCGCGGTGACACCGTTCTCGACGCACTCCTGGACGATCTCGATTGACGATTTGGCATCACCCTTGATGACGACCTGTTGCAATCGTTCCAGGGTCTCTTCTAGATCGAATTCTGG
>Ga0310121_10006088_pt1 | contig 10209 bp, 19 predicted proteins | sample CB27_Tmax_986_MG_FD_203504 | JGI IMG/M metagenome (GOLD analysis project Ga0310121, IMG submission 203504) | Marine microbial communities from Western Arctic Ocean, Canada - CB27_Tmax_986 | ecosystem: Environmental > Aquatic > Marine > Oceanic | place: Canada: Western Arctic Ocean | collected... | reverse complement strand
GGGTTAAAAATAGACCTGTGCTTCAGTTTGCAGACACAGGCGATGACGATCACTTATCTGATGAAAAATAAACCCAAGCCGCTAAACAACGAGAAATATCAGGGGATGTGGCGACCCTGTGACCATAGGTGGGGTATGTCATGCCTGGACGTCTACGAATTTGGAAATCACGGTAAACTCCACTTCAAGCAAAGCATCAAATTCAAAACACTGAAAGATGCAGAAGCACATTTCGAGGAGAAATACAATGGAGTGTCCTGATTGCACTTGCGAACATGGGCATGAGTGGTGTGCCTACGAGTGGGGCGGCTGGTGTTCTCTTGAAATTGAGGCGCAGAATGGAGCCGCCAGACTACAGTATTCTATCGACGAGTATGTTGATTTTAATGGCTTGTATTACAGCGACTTAGAGGGCAGAAGCTAACATAATGCAAGGTGTTTTTAACTTGGATAGGGCGATGCGTAAGCTGTCAAACCTACCCAAAATGGCTACTGCCACGTTGAGGAGGAGTGGCAGAGTGGAACTTGACACCCTGATGAACAAGGCGCTGAAGCACATCAACGTCATAAAGCACTACAAGGAGCCGAAAGCCAGGGTGGACAGGTACATGCGAGATGCGTGGAAAATCTATAGGAGGTTACAACGAATGAGGGATTACCCGCAATATTTTGTGGATAATCGCAGACATAATCCAGAAAGAACCGCTTCCATTGAGGAGGTGATGTGGTCTGGAACACAGCATGGTTACACGCATATCAGATGGGATGTCAAGGCGTTGATGGCTGTGCCTAAAAACGGTCAGCACGAGAATATGTGGTATCGCACGACGTGGCCTTCGTGGTACAATAAGGCTTCCAACCTGGAAGACACAGACTATTGGGTATTTAAAGGAGAATATAAGAAACATGAGTAGCGTTATTCATTTAGACACAGAAACATTACGGAAGTATGAGAAGATCACCGATGCTGAACGCAAGGTAAGGTCAGCCAGCGATCCAGAATATCTCAAGGAAGTAATGGACTATTACCTCAACGGCACCAAGCTAAACGGCATCAAGTTGCCCGACTGTTTGGGTGGCGATTCGATCTTCAAGGAGAAGTTCAGATTTGCTGCTGGTGAGTTGACGGTACTCGCTGGCATCAATGGTGCTGGCAAGTCCCTGTTGGCTAGTCAGATCATGTTGTCGGCGGCAGAGCAGGGGTTCAGATGCCTGTCTATCTCGCTGGAGATGTCACCGCGAATGCAGTTGGCGCGTATGATGAGACAAACCTCACTACAGGCCACACCAAGCCTGGATGCCTCTCTCGACTTCGCTAAGTGGTCGGGTGATAGCATCTGGTTCTACGATCAGTATGGATCAGTCAACCCACGCACCTTGTTCAGCATCATACGCTACGCAGTAGACGTACACGCTGTGGACTTTGTGCTGGTGGATTCCCTGATGACCTTGAGTACAGCCAGTGATGACTGGAATGGACAGAAAGATGTCATCTGCGGCCTAGCTGGTGCGGCACGGGGTTTAGATACCCACGTTATGCTAGTGGCGCACGCCAGGAAGGGCGCCAGCGTTAAAGACCGTCTGGATAAATGGAGCGTGGCTGGAAGTGCGGACTTGACCAACAGGGCTGACAACGTGTTCCTATTGGGGCGCACATTTGAGCTAGACCCACACCAACCCGACGCCTACATGAGCTTGTGCAAGGCGCGGAATTTTGATGGCGCTGAGATGGATGTGGACTTGTGGCTCGATATGGCGTCGATGAATTACTACCGCGAGAGCGAGTTACCAACCCAACTAGGTATGGGGGGTAGTGTCAGGCCAGAAGGTGGCGTGGTGGGCGAATTAGAGGCCGCAGGATTGAACTAATGAAGCCTCAGTCTGCAAAGAATAAAGGGCGAAGGCTCCAGCAGTGGGTGAGACAGGCTTTAATTAGCCGAATGGGTCTTGATCCTGCTGACATAGAGTCCCGCTCAATGGGTGCTGGTGGTGAGGATATTATGCTATCTGCCAGTGCCAGAAAGAGCTTCCCGTATTCTGTCGAGTGTAAGAATATGGAGAGTCTAAACGTCTGGAAGGCGTACCAACAGGCCAAAGCCAACTGCGGCGAGTACATCCCTATGCTTGTTATCAAGAAGAATAGAGAGGTGCCACTAGTGGTGGTCGAGGCCGAACATTTCTTTAACAAACTTGTTGACAAACAAATAGGAGATACTTTATAATGCGAGGCATGATGGAATCTATATTATCACCAACCAAAAAATACGAGAGAGTGGCTGACGTTGGGTCTGAGGCTGCCCCCACCGTCGTTACACGAATGGTAGAAATCCAGCGTAAGTTTTACGCTTGGGTTGGGGAAGATGGGTCTTATCACGAAGAAGTAATCACAGATGAAGATGAATTAATACACAACCCAGGAGGTACAGATTAGTGAATAAAATTGAACACGACCTAAAGCGACCATTCCCTGTTGACAGGCTGAGATGGCGTCGAGGTCAAGGTGGTAGTGGTGAACTGGTGTACATCACCGCGCGAGATGTAATGGATAGGCTGGATCAAGCAGTAGGAGTAGATGGTTGGGAAGAGCGGTATGATTTTATTGGTGGTCGCATGATGTGCTACCTTACGATAAACATTGGCGGGAAGTATGTAACCAAAGCTGATGGAGCTGATGATAGCAACATCGAGGCGGCGAAGGGCGGAATCTCTGATGCATTTAAGCGTTCAGCCGTCAAATTTGGTGTTGCTAGATATCTTTACCACCCTTCAGCTTTCGATAAGAAGAAGCAACCCGCATCATGGGCTACGCCAGAGGGTTATGACGCTCTCATGGCGAAGCGAGAGAAGAAATCTATTGAAGAGTGGAGGAAAGAGTATGGCGACAGCGTTTAGAACTGAATTAGGAGAAACTGTTTTTCGTCACAAGTACGCTAGCAATGCGTATGAATCTTGGGAGGATCGAGCGCATACGGTAGTTAATTATGTGTGCGGCGACATGGATGGTCAAAAGAATAACCTCATGTCTAAGTCTGACAGGGATCAACTGGCGAATTATATCTCCGATTTCAAGTTCATGCCTGGAGGTAGATACCTCTGGTACGCTGGACGCGATGCGAGATTCTTTAATAATTGCTACCTGTTGAGGCTTGAGGAAGACTCACGCGAAGCGTGGGCTGGACTTACGGAGAGAGCCATGTCATGCCTTATGACGGGTGGCGGCATAGGAGCGGATGTATCTCTGTGCCGTCCATCTGGTCGCCAGTTGCGACGAACTGGTGGCGTGGCAAGTGGGCCTATCCCTTTGCTACACACTCTGAACGAGGTGGGTAGGAACGTCATGCAGGGTGGCAGTCGCAGATCAGCCCTGTATGGCAGCCTCAACTGGCAGCATGAGGATGCGTGGGATTTCTTACACATTAAAAACTGGCACGATATGACAGTTCCAGGCACTAACATGTCTGTATCTGACGTAAAGAAAGCTGATTTTAATTACCATGCGCCACTCGATATGATGAACATAAGCCTTAATTATGATGACGCATGGCTAAACGGCAATGGGTCTGAGGTGTTTACTGAGAATTGTAGACAGGCATTAATGACAGGAGAGCCTGGATTCTCCTTTAACTTTGGAGTAAAAGAAAATGAAACACTTAGGAATGCCTGTACTGAGATCACTAGCGAAGATGATAGCGATGTATGTAATCTTGGCAGTGTCAACCTGGCTGCCATTGATTCCATTGACGAGTTTAAAGATGTAGTAACCCTAGCTTCTAAGTTTTTAGTTTGCGGATTGATACGCGCCCACCTACCCTACTCTAAAGTAGACAAGGTTAGACAGCAGAACTCCCGCATTGGCTTGGGTTTGATGGGTGTGCATGAGTGGCTGTTGCAACGCGGACACAAGTACGGGATGTGCGACGAATTTAAATCATGGTTAAAGGTATACAGAGATGAATCAGAAAGAAGTGCTAATGAACACTGTGACAGACTGTTTCTCAACCGTCCTAAAGGATATAGAGCGATTGCCCCTACAGGTACTATCTCAATCCTTGCGGGAACCACCTCTGGAGTGGAGCCTATCTACGCAGTCGCTTACAAGCGACGTTATCTTGCGGATGGAACCAAATGGAAGCATCAGTTTATGGTTGACGGCACAGCCGAAGCCTTAATCAGTAGAGGCATCAAGCCAGAAGATATTGAATCTGCGGTTGATCTTGCGGCTGATCCAGAGCGTAGGATTAAGTTTCAGTTTGAGTTGCAGAAGTATGTAGATCACGCTATAAGTTCTACACTTAATCTGCCAGCGTGGGGTACGGACTTGAATAACGAGAGCGGAGTAAATGAGTTTGAGAGGTTAGTGCGTAAGTACGCGCCAGGATTGCGCGGCCTTACCGTGTACCCTGATGGCTCTCGCGGTGGGCAACCCATAACGTCAGTAGCTTATGAGGAGGCTAATAGCAAGCGTGGGGTCATCTTTGAAGATAACTCTGATGAACAATGCTTGTCGGGGGTCTGTTCGATATGAGAGCGCCAGATAAATACAAGGGCCACTACGAGGCTATGGTTATACAGCCGATAGAATACATACAGATGAATGACCTTGACTTCTGTAGTGGGAACATTGTTAAGTACGCCTCACGGTGGAATAGGAAGGGCGACCCCATAGGGGACTTGACAAAGATAATTGATTATGCAACAATACTGCTAAAGCAGCAGAAGGCAGAATTAGTACAGGAAGATGCAGATGCAAAACCGATGGTGTATGCCCATGTCGGGCAATCAAATAAATAAATTAGGAGATTTAATTATGGACATGAAAGACAACACGATAATGCTGTTTGTAAATGATAAGGAAGGTAATGAGAAGCGTCCAGACTATTCTGGTAAAGCGTTGTGGAATGGTGAAGAGATTTCTGTTTCCATCTGGAAGAATGTCTCTAAGGCTGGCAATAACTATTTGTCAGGCCAGTTGCAACCACCCTACAACGGGAGTGGTAAGGGCAGTTCTTCCGCTGGCGTATCGGATGACGTTCCTTTCTGATGTTGATTGAGTACCCAAAGGGGCCGTCTGTCGAGTTAGCTTTTGATAAGCGGTTACATTCATACAAAGCGGATGATGTTATAGTCCCCAGTGCCACTCAGGTACTGGGGATTATATCTAAACCCGCTCTTGTACCGTGGGCCTTGAAGATGGGTGCAACCTGGCTGGAGCGCAACATGTTCTACGATGACACCAGTTCATCAGAGGGTCAGGGGGTGTTCCATACCAAGGGCATGGGCCTTGACGCTTTAATCAAGGGCGTTAAGGCTGCTTATAAAACCAAGTCTGGTGATGCTTTAAACATAGGCAACCTTACCCATGAGTGGCTTGAGAAAGCTATCAAGTGGAAGCTGGGGGAGGGGGAGGCACCAGACAACCCAACCAATGAAGGAGTCATCAATGCTGTTGATGCCTTCAGAGAGTGGGTTAAAGAGAACGATGTTAATTGGATATCTTCTGAAGAGAAGTTATACAACCGTGGTTATAAATATGCTGGAACAGTAGATGCTATCGCTGAGATAAACGGGGAGTATTGCGTTATAGATTGGAAGACATCAAGGGCAATATATCCAGAGTACTATCTACAGGTAGCTGCCTACGCCAAGGCGGTTGAGGATATGAAGGGCCGCCATGTGGATGCCACTTACATTCTTAGGTGCGACAAGACCACTGGAATGTTTGAGGCTGCCAGGTCAGCAGAGCCAGAGTTGAGTGAGAACTTCAAGGCTTTCTTATCCGCGAAGTTTTTGTTCCATAGGATGAAGGAGCTGAAATGAGTGAAGTTAGTTTTGGTCAGATGTTGTTGTTCCACTTCGGGTCATCTGTCACCCTTGCTAGGGAGATGGCGGCTGGAAGGTTGGGTAATATAGACATTAAGTCTATAGGGGATATGCTGTTGGAGAGTGCGTATAATTCTGACAGCGTTATCGAACAGAAACTTTGGGAAACTTTAAAGGAGTTAGTAAATGAAAAGATGGACTTACCGATTGCGGAGGTGTATTATTTTAATCCTACGACGGTTGAGTACGGTGATTCGGAGGATGAGAAAGAGCCAGCCTAGTTCTATCGGGCCTGAATCTTATCTACGCAGATAATGTCATACACTAAATCTTACAATGAGGGAATGAGTGCGGAGTCAAGGTTCATCACTCTATTGGGAAGTAGATTCATTAGGGTGGCAACACCAACCGAAGACAGGAAAGAGCATTGGGACGTTCTAACTACCATAGGTAAGGTAGACGTTAAGGGCAAAAAGAGAAACAAAAGAAACGACGCCAACGCAGACCCGAACATACACTACTACGAGTTTAGAAACGTAGCTGGGAATATTGGGTGGGGCATACCTACGGATGTAGATAGAGTGATAGCTTTTGAGGTTGAGGAGGGGTTTATCCTAGTAAGACCAGAAGATGTTTACTACCCACTGCTCGACAAGTGCGCCAGGAATGGTGGAGGTGCTGGGTTCTTCGAGTGTAGAGGAAGATTGGGGAGACTAGATTGGTTTACCAAAGTACCCACGCATTTTCTGAGAACTCATTCATTTGAAACCATAGGGAATGATAATGGATTGTGATCTAGATAGCGTTGATGCTTACTTGATAAGCCAATGCGAGACTGCGGAGTATTGCGTGGTCAATGAGGTTCTCAATGGTACTGAGTACATCGTTAGAATTGGGGAGAGGGTTTATGTTATGATAATTCCAGAAGATGTTAAACCCAAGTAAGGAGCAGCAGGATGAGTGGGAGAGGCAGAAGATGCTATGCAACGCACGGTACTGCTGGAGGAATAGAGATCGCCCATGCCCAACTGGAGGAACATGGGGGCAGAAGTTTAAATCTTGGTACAAGATGTCACTTGACGAATATGCTTATCACAAACGAATGGAGAAACTTAATGCAAGTAAAATGGGATAACTGCGGGTTTGGTAAGGTGGGGTATGGAGATTATTGGAGAGCGGAGAAGATGGGTAAGCGTGAAGGGGCTAAGTTTGGATACCTGTTAGCTAATTCGGATCATACCTATTTGTCGGTCAACCCTGGACCCTTCGAGTCTCCAGAGCATCGAGACAAAACTATAGTTGAGGACGTGAAGAAAAGAGAACTCAAAACAAACGGGAGGAAACAGCGTGGACGCTCTTAGCTTGGTGCTACTTGTTCTTGCTCTTTTTGTTTTCTTAGGCTAGAGGTAGGTTACGTCTATGACGCATCCCTTTGGGAACGCTGTTATCCCATAGGGTACTGGCTTGTCCTCAGACTTGCCTTCCCAATCTTCGTAGTCTAAGGTGTTGGCAATCTTGATGGTTTCATCATCTTCGTAGACGTGCCACCCTATGCTTTCTAGCGTCGGGCATTTTATGTCTACATGCTTCTCCCATTCATTGGAGGCGATGACATCCCGCCACTGTACGCGGCAGACTTTATAAATGGTGAAGTTTACTTTTTCTTCTTGCGTTCCAGCGGTCCTGGGAGAATCCACCCCAGCACCATAGGAATCAATACAACTAAGATTAGTAACCATCCGCCCATCTCTATGAGTTGTCCAACTACATCCCAAAAATTAGTTTCTGCACAATTAGCTGCTGTAGGCATGTTGTCTCCTTTCATCGTCTCCATTACGTCCGCAACCACACTGGTCACAGAGGCACCGCCCGCTGCCGCCAGTAACACAGGAGCAGTCCCCGATGTCGCAATCGAGGCAATCGCACCCGCTCCTAACGAGCCTCCCCCGATCAATACTGCTTTCTTTAGGCTGGTACATCCGCCTACCCAAAGAACAGAGAGTAAACAAGCGTAGCGGCTAGTAGAGCTGCTGCTACTGCGAACATAGGGTTTTCTTTTGCCCAGCTTTTTAATGATTCCATATAACATTTTCCTATCTGTAAGGTGGGCATTTGCCCGTGATTGGGTCGCATCCCAAATAAGGTCCAGCCCCTCCCCCCATCTTAGTTGGTGATTTAGGAACTGCTGTTGCTATGCGCGGTGAGGCTGCTATCGGTATGGGTGCTGGCATGGCTGTAGGCATGAGTGATGGCATAGCTGTAGGCATGGGCGGTGGCATGAGTGGGGCAGTCATAGCTGCCGTGGGAGACATTGATAGCGGTGGTGGTGCTGTAGGGAAGGCCGTCGGCCCCCCAGACATCATCTTTGAAAATGCTATGGGGTCAAATCCAGGCGGGATATGCATTCCTGATGCCTTTGCTGCTGATACAATCTCAGCCGCTGTTGGGTCTACAGTTCCAGTTATGAAACTATACCCAGGTGGCCCAGAGGAGGTGGTCGGAGCGCTTACAGGGGCCGCTGCTCTGCTTGCTGCTTCTCTTACAGCATACGCCGCATCTATATCCCCACCAGCATCCAGATAAGCCTTGTATTCCGCTGGACTGAAAGAATCACTACTTCTACCAAAACGCAATCTGATGGTATCATGGGGGCCAAACGTGGCAGGAGTTTCTCCATGACCGTCATATTCTGTACCCATGGCTGTTGGTGGTGGTGGCGCTGCTGCCGACATTAAACCCACAGGAAAACCACTTGGCCCAATAGTGGGTAATGGCGTCATTCCTAACAGACCCGCTGGTGGCATGGCAGATCCAGGTGGCTCGAAAGATAATGAAGAAGGGTCGGGTATTCCTGATGTCGGGGGGCTTACTGCCATTATTTATTCCCCAAGTGTGAAAGAGTTACCGCAACCACATGATTTGGTGTTGGGTATGTCAAATTTAAATGTTGGCGAGAATGCGTCATCAGTCCAATCCAGAGTTGCCTTTGACAAATACTCCGCCGAAATGGAGTCTATCAGGACGTTGGGATTTATCCATACATCCCCCTTGACTGGGCGCTTCTCTTGTTCGCGTGCTAGGTCTACCGTGAATCCACTGCACCCACCTCCGTTTACAGATATACGCAATCTCTCTGAGTCTCCCAAAATCTCTTCTATTTTTTGGTCTGCTGAAGGGGTGATGTTCATGGTCCACGTCGATGCCCTAGATTATCTATCTTGACAGACAGGGATTTCAACATATCTTTTATCTCACCAAATTGTTCAGAGTTTCTAGCGTCAGAGCGATCCATTCGTGAAGCCAAACTTCTTATGTCCATCTGATTGACAACTGTTTCTTTCTCAATGTCAGTGATGTAAGCGAAGAAACCTACTGCAATCATCAGTGTCCCAATAATATGCGATACAGACATACTCTTGGATAGATGCCACCCACCATTACCACGCCGATCTGGTCCCGTATATTCAACCATTATATGGGTTCCTCAGATTCATCAAGTTGTTTAACAGGTTGTTTAGCTGGTAGGCTTTCTGTTTCTATTGTTCTGAGGGTGTCTTTTGCAGACCAGAAGATACAGGTTTTGTTTACGCCCTGATTATGTAATAGAACAGTGCTGCTAGGATTGTTTTTATTCTCTGTAATATACATCTGTATATTTAGTCCAGTAGGTGTGCTGATGTCCATAGCATGAACAGGCTTCTCATTATAGCCCTCAAGAAGCTCACCCATTAACTCTTCAGGACCGCCAAAAGTGCATAGGACTTGAAGCGACACAACAGCTTTAAACATCTTTGGCTTCTCTGCCGCCACTGCTGGAGAGAAGGTAAGAGCTGCCAATATGATTAATAGTATTGATTTCATAATTGTACGCTATAACCCTTCTTCTTTAACCACTCGTTTAAATATTCTTTATTTTGTTGATCTCTTCTAGCAGATGGTATCACAACATCTTTCTTAAACTGCTCGTCAACTCTGCCAAACTTTATCATCTCATCTTTTGCTGTTTTTCTTATTAAAGCAAGGGCGCTCTTCAGTACAAGTTTCTTACCCTCATCCCCCAATTCACTATAACTTTTATCACCCTCTAACATCCTTGGTAATTTTAAGTTGTTCATCCCTTGGATTGAAGACAGCTCTCTCACAGGAACATTGCTTGATATTATGGCTGTGATAATTGGTCTAGTAGCATCAGACATTACACCAGACCTCCATCTGACAGACTCTTTTGTCCCGCCTCTTGGCCCTTGAGTATATCTTAATATCCCCAGCCTGTCAAGTTCTGCCTCTACAACATTCTTCTTTCTTGTGGTTACAAACGGAACATACCTCTCCACTTCGCCTCTTATATAATCCTGTCTTGCTGGCAAACCTCTTTCTACAATAGGTATG
>Ga0310121_10006087_pt1 | contig 10209 bp, 11 predicted proteins | sample CB27_Tmax_986_MG_FD_203504 | JGI IMG/M metagenome (GOLD analysis project Ga0310121, IMG submission 203504) | Marine microbial communities from Western Arctic Ocean, Canada - CB27_Tmax_986 | ecosystem: Environmental > Aquatic > Marine > Oceanic | place: Canada: Western Arctic Ocean | collected... | reverse complement strand
ACCTACTGTGTTAGAACCAATTTTTATGTATAATAATAATCAGCTTAAATTCAGATATTTGAGGGATTACATTAATGATGGTCATAAGATACAAAATACTCCATTATCAAAAGAACAAACTGAAGCGCTTGATATTTTTGACAAAATAATTCACGATGAAAATTTAGCGGTGAGTTATAATTTAAAACAAAATGATATGGTTTTTTTTAATAATAACAGAGTTATACATGGAAGAACATCTTTTAAAGACGCCGAAGATTTTGAAAAGAAGAGACTGATGATAAGAACTTGGATAAAGAATAAAAAATATTTAGATAATAATCCTAAAATTATTACCAGAAAAAACATAAAAGATTTAGAAGATGAATTAAGAAAATTAGGTTATATTACTTGAAGGAAATATAATGAACTATTAATAGAAAAGAAACGAATGTTTTATAAGAAAAAAATTAATAACAACAGCTACTACATATAGCCTAATTTTTTTAACTCCTTTGCAATTTTTTCTTCTTCAACCTTGCTTATTTCCTCTTGTTTAAGTTCTTTTGAACTAGAAATTAGTTCAGAAAGAATTTTTTCCATCTCATCTACCAGTAAAGGATGGTCTTTTGCAATGTTTCTATTCTCGTAGGGATCTTTTTTCAAATCATAAAGATTTACATTTTTCTTTGAATCTCGTGCGGCTCGAAAATATTTGTGTTTACTTGTCCTTAATCCGACCATATCTGATGGAGACAGTTTATGATGAGGCATGGTGTGTAAATAACTAGGATTTTCTTCCTGTGAGATTTCATCATCAAGTGAAATCAAACTTTTACCATTAATTTTTCTATCTAATGGGATATCTAATAATTCATAAATTGTGGGGGAAATGTCAACATGGCTAACTTGTTTTGTAATAATCCTCGGCTTGATTGAATTTCCCACAAAAAGTAATGGAACACGTATCAATTCATCAAATAATGATAATGTGAAGTATGGATCTCGTGAACGTTTTTGATAATTTGTTAGTTTTTCATTAGATTTGTTTAATTTTCTTTTACCTACAGACTTACGTACATTATATAAAAATTGGCCACCGATTTTATGAGCTGACTTTGGAAGAATTTTTTTTCCAAAATCTACAGTGTGTTCTAATTTGGGCTGGAAATCAACTTCTCTCATACCACCATACGGGATCCGTTCACCATGATCAGATGTTAAAATTATTACATCATTTTTATCTATATGTTCAAAAATTTTACCTAGCCAGAAATCAATTGAAGAGATTGTTCTTTCAAAAAGGCTTGAACCAAATTTTTCATTATCAAAATCTTCAATTCCAACAGGCTTCCTTCCTTCACGAAGTGGATGCAGATCAAGTATATGGAAATAGCAAAAACATGGTTCCTGTTTTTCTTTAGATTCTAATAGTTGGATGATTCTTTTTGCTAATCCCGTAGGTAAAGTTGCTTTATGTCTCTCGTACTCAGAATGACTTCCCTCAGTTTTCTGACCTAAAAATTGTGCAGCAACTGGATTTATTAGATCTCCTGTACTTGGGTCAGAATTTTCTATGCGATCATTATTATTTTCATTTTCAAAGTGTTCTAGCAATGAATTGAAGGAAGTAAAATTGGGCAAAGTTCCATAAATATGATAACCATTTTTTTTTAAAATATCAATTAAGTTATTTTCATTTAAAGCTATTTTTTTATTTCTAGCAGAATTACCAACTTGAAAATTCGAGTTAAATATTGTATTCAGTGAAACAATAGTTCCATCTACAGATGATATTGCTTGTTCAAAATACATGCCATTTTGAATTAACGAATCAATATTTGGTGTTTTACAAGTTCTATTATTTCCATATACTTGATCTGCTCTTAATCCGTCAATTAGAAAAAATATTATATTTGGCTTCATTTTTTTAATCTACGATATTTCTTATTAATTCCTTTTTATGCTCTCATTAGTTCTACTGCAAAAAATATTTAGTCCAATTTTTTTTGCTTCTGAATCTATGATTTCTTTAATTCCTGTAACTTCTTCCATTCTTTTTTCAACTTCATTAATTACTGATAATTTAAACCCCTTATTCATTAAAAAATCCACTACGTCATAAGTATTGGAGCCATAATCTTCAAGATTTTCGGAACTAAACTCCATGACAATTTCTATTTCTTTATTCTCATCTAAAATTTTATTCATCCCTTTTAAAACATCAAATTCAGTACCTTCTACATCTATCTTGATTAATCTAATTTTTTTTATAAATTTTAAATCTTGAAAATAATCATCTAATTTAATAATATTTATTGAAATGGGGTCTGGTATTTGAGAAACTAAATCCGATCGAAAAATTCTATGCATGCCAGAAGAAAATATATTATTTTTTCTATCTGCTAAATACAATTTCGCCGTTCCTGATTTATTGCCTATCGCTTTCTTTTCTAGAATTACATTTGAATAATTGTTAATTTCAACATTTTTTTTAAGCAATTCAAAATTTTTGGGTTCCGGTTCAAATGAAAAAACTTTTCCGTTTTCTCTAATGCCTTTTGCCATGATGAGTGTGAAATACCCAATGTTTGCACCTATGTCTATCACTATATCACCACCAGAAATATTCTGTTTAATTACTTGAGTTGTATAAGGTTCAAAAATATCATTAGTTGAAAGTCGTAATGAATCGGAAGAGTCTAAATACATTTCATGCCCTTGAACACTAACATGACTTGAATGAATATTATTTTCTGCAAATTTCTTGCTCGTTTTTATAATTTTATATTTAGATAAACCTTTTCCACCAATTAATGCTCTAATAATATTATACAAAAATTTAGAAATCCTATACGTAAACACAGTTGATTTAATTTTTGTAGTTATTTAAATTTCGAGTTTACTAACCTGTAATTACTCCTATTATCATCGCCATCACTGCAATAGCATCACCTGGATCAATATATCCTAGTAAAACTCTTCTGATTACATGATTAGGTATTGATAGCTAGTGATATTGATATACGTGCACAAAAAATGAGAATGCGTGACGAGAGTTCAAGGTTTTCGAGGTTGGTATTATTTCAGAATAGGATACTCAACATATTTTGCATTCATTTTAGCAGGAATTAATACGCTTACAGTGACATTTTTTCTTGCAGTTAATAATTATCCATCATTAAAATTAATTTTTCCTTCTTTTGAACAATACATTTTAATCATCATTGCTGTCGGGATTCCATCACTAATTTTGGTTGGCTATGCTCATTTCAAAAGTGGGCAAAAACATCGCGGAGCCTTTCAATCCGAAGTTGATATTTTGGCTGAAAATAATCCATACCAAAGACGTAATACCGTAAATGGGGAACTCAATTTAAGATTAAATCTTAAATTAATTTCTATGTTAATCAAAATTTCAAAAAAAGAAACTCTATCTGAAAAAGATCTGCAAGATATTGAAAAATTATACGATGAAATTTTAACTTTTTCTAATGAACGTAATTTTATTAATAATCTAGATTTGGGCTTTCTAAAAAAGCAAATTCAAAAATATTAGTCACTTAAAATTTAAATTGAATTTAATCTGCTATTCAGAAAAAAAATTTATTGCTAAATTAATTTCTGGCAAGGGGTTGCTAAACGGTATTTTATTGTTCATCATTCCAATCAAACCTTTTTCCTATCATTTTGAATAGTTTTTCATTATGGGACCTAAAAAAATCTTGGAGAAATTTTCTTGTTTCAGGTTTCATTTCAGGATAGTTCTGTACATTGAACAGTGTTCGAGTTTTTGAATCAATATTTTTATAAATATTACGTTCATGTCCACCTAAGGGGCGAATTTTATCAATTTTGTTTTTTTCTATCCTGTTTTCTATCTGATATTTTGGTAAATTAAGGAATTCAAATGTTTCAGCTAACGTCTGATCAAGATTAGTATAAAGATCCTTAGTATGTAATACTAGTAATTGTTCTTTTGGGAAAAATTTTAGCCATCTCTCAAGATGCTGTGCATAAAGCCCATCTCGTAAATGGGAAAAAGTAAAGTGTTTATAATTGGTATTTTCAATCTTTAATTCAGGTTTCTTATTTCCAATTTCAATTCTTTTTAATTCTAACTTGATGACATCTTCAAAATTTTCTGTTAGTTCTGAGCCAAGAGTTACTGTATAATGAAATTCTGAATAAGCTCTTTCCACAGGATTACGTAAAATCACTATTAATTTTGCCGAAGGTAATAATTTATGAACTCTTGCTGGTATCAATGGATGAACAAAATAGGTGCTTGTTGAATCACATGTAATTAGATTTTTTCTCTTTATAGGAAACTGTGATCTATAGAACGGAGTTGTATTATTTGTGATATTTTGAAAAAAAAAGAACGCCTTTAAGGAACCTGGCATAATATTTGGATGTTCAATTAAGTGTGCAAACAATGAAGTATTTCCACTTCTAGATCCTCCAAGTATTAGAAAACTAGGTAACATCCTAAATCTACTTGTTATTTTTCGGGTAAATCTATCCCAAGTGAATTTGTAAGGATTTAATTCTGGATGTTCGATAAACCATAAACGAATTCGTCTTCTTGGTGAAGATCTTTTCTTCTCGTCCGATAACTTAAATTTTGTAGCAATCAATTAAATATTAATTTTTATTTAAAAATTGTGCAAGAATAAATGTATATAATTTATGGTATGGTTCCATTGCATAATTTATGCCAAGATTAATTTCTTGGATTATTTCAAATTGAGATTTGAGTTTAGTAGTTATCTCGTGTATTTTATTTAATCCCGCTCTTTGTTCCGCCATCCATCCGACAATATCATTTTCAATAATTGTATTATCATCTTTTTTTGCTATAAGCATCAAAAAACCTTCGTTTTTAAGAAGTGATCCATACTTCTCAACACTTATTTCTATTTGTTCTGATTCTGGAATATCGACATAAAGCGCATCAACTTTTCCGGTTATTGATGAAGAAGATGATAGCTCATCTACAGTATCATAAATTGAAATTATATTTTTGTGTGTATCCGCTAACTTGTTTAAAAAACTTTTTTTGTTTTTGTCGACATCAATGACAAAAACTGATCCTCCACTACCTACAATATTAGAAATATGCAATATGGTTGATTCCTCTAATGGATTAATACATACTACTTTTGAATTTTTAATAATTGGGAGAATTTGAAGGCCGTTTCTAATCGCCGCTGCAAGCTTGCTCTTGTAAGGATTCCATTCTAAAAATTCTTCGTCGTTTACAATTACGATTTTTTCTTTATGCGTTTTAGTACCTTCGACTATGTTTTTTGTCGCTAATTGTTCTTTATCAGCAATTTGTATTTGAAAAATTCTAGTTTCTTTCATATTTAGCTATATTTTAGGCGTCTATCCTATATGTTTGACTTTATTATCATTCACTAACTGATCTAAAGCGACTAACGTTTCTTCAATTGGTGTTTCGTAATCCCATCTATGAATTTGATATAAATCTATGAATTTAGTTTGTAATCTTTCTAATGATTTTTCAATTTGTTTGTTTATTTGTTCTTTTGAAAGGCCAACATCATTCGGGTTATCACCCATCTGATATTTTACCTTACTTCCAATTACAACGTAATCACGACAATCCTTCAATAATTCACCTAAAATTTCTTCAGAACGTCCATTTGAATATGCATTTGCAGTATCAAAAAATTAGATTATAAATAAACCCTTACTGTATCTTATTAAAGATTAGAATGTTTTATATTAAAAAAAATTATGAAACTTTCAAATGTTACTAATTTCACAAAATATTAAAAATCACTATAATTTAGAATTTCCAGATGATGTAATTTTAAGGATTAATTTAGCATGGTGTAACAGCCTTGAAGAATTAAAGGAAAAATTATCTAATGTAAAAAATGCCAAATTTTTTTTAGATTTACCTCAAGGAAGAATAAAACCTCCAAATAACAAATATTCATTAGAAGAAATGATTCCAATATTAGAATCAAATAAACAAATAAGATATTTTGCAATATCAAATGTTGAAAACAAGAATGATTTACAGCCATTTCTGGATAAACTGCCAGATCATATCAATATAGTACCAAAAATAGAAAGTCCTAATGCAATATTAAACATTAAAGAAATTTGTGATGCTTTAAAAACTGAAAAGAAGGTTGTCATGTTGGATCACGATGATTTGTTTTCTTCAATAATTCATAACAATGAGGATAAAAATAGTTTCCAAAAATATGTTAGAAAATTAATTGATTTTTGTGAGAAGGAAAATATTTCGTTACTAAGAACTGTTGGGGTAATGTTTAGTGACGATGAGAAAAGAACAACACAATATGAGAAATAGATTACGATTATTAGTTGTAGGGGATAAAACAAGATTTATTCACCTAAAACAATTTGTCCAAGAATTAGAAAAAATTGGGATTGAATCTAAATTAATCTATGATATTGAATTTATTGATAAATTTTTTCAGATGAATATTAAGAAAAAAATAGAAAGAGATAGAAATTTTAAGAAAATATTAAAAGAGTTTGATCCTGATGCGGTCTTATTAGATAGAATATCAAAAGTTGGAAAAAAGGTAATAGAACAAAACATCCCACTTCTGATTCTTCTTAGAGGAAATTATTGGGAAGAATCCTCATGGGCTAAAAAAACAATTTATAAATCTAGAATCAAGAGGTTGGCTGCAACAAAAAATAAAGAATTGTTTGATCTGTGTTTAAGAAAATCAAGTTTAATTTTACCAATTTCTAAATATTTAGAAAACGAGGTGAAAAAACGATATCCTGAAAAAAATATAGAATTGTTTCCTGCAGATGGAAGAGTTCCAGAAGAATGGTATTCAATTACAGGACAAAAATTGAAACATCCATGTGTGGGATTATTACAGGGTCTAAATATTTGGGGCAAATCAAAGGAACTTTTAACATTAAAAAATGTGCTAAAAGAATTACCACAAGTAACATTTTATCTAGCAGGAGATGGAATTTACAGGGATCAAATAATTCCTGAATTACAAAATTTTAAAAATTTTGTATGGTTAGGAAATTTAGAATACCCTAATGAAATTAAGGAATTTTTTACTGAAATCGATGTATACGTTTTACTAAGTGGTTTAGAAGGCCTAGGACAAACAATAATTGAAGCATCTTTAATGAAAAAACCAATTATTGCAACCAATGTTGGAGGAATTAAGGATTTAATTCAGGATGGCAAAACAGGTTTTTTAATTCAAAGTGGAGATGAATCGAAATTAATTAAAAAAATTTTATTTCTTTTAGAAAATGATTCAAAAGCAGAAATAATGGGAGAAAATGCGTGTCTGTATATTAAAAAAAATTTTAGTTGGTCAAAAGTAGCATTGGATTTTTCACGTATAATGACAAAGCATTCTGATCTATTTATAACAAAAAAAAGAAATAATAATTTGTAATTTTGTGATCGTATGATGTTTAAAATTATAAAGAACAAAATCAAAAATACGGGGATTTTTGGCAATTCCAGTTATGGGAAAACATGGCAGGAAAAAGAAGGCGGTGAACAAATTGATTGGTATAATCGAATGCACGAAAGTCATAAAATTCAACATCAGGATTTTGTTCGATATATAAAAACAAGAAATAATCTAGAAACTGCATTAGAAGTTGGATGTGGAACTGGTGTTTATCCAATAAAATTAAAAGAATTATTTGCCAACATTAAGTATACAGGAACAGACATTTCTGAAACTGCAATTAAACAATGTAAAAAAAATTCACCGTTTGAATTTTTTGCAGCAGATTTTATCAAATTAAATATTTCTAGAAAATTTGATTGCGTTTTCTCACATGCTGTAGTGGATCATGTATATGATATGGATGAATTTGTTACAAAAATTGTTAATTCGACCAAAAAATATGCCTATATCACTGCATATAGAGGATTTTTTCCAGATTTAAAAAAACATAAAATGAATTGGAATGATGCAGATGGTAGTTATTATAATGATTTTTCAATAATTCAAATTAAGAAAAAATTCAAAGAAATAGGATTAAACGAAAATGAGTTTAATGTAAGATCACTTAAGGTTGATAATAAAAATAATAATTTAGACTATCAAACTATAATAGAGATAGAAAAACAGTAAATTAATTTCATAGAAAGGGGTTAATACCATCTATTTTTAAAAATGAAAGAATTATGAATGAATTGAAGACAAAATCAAAAAAAATTCATCCAATTTTAGTTGCAATTTTTCCGATTTTAATTATTTATTCGCAAAATATTGGAAGGGTGGAAATTGGAGAATTATTTTTACCAGTAATAATAATTGTTGGACTCACAATAGGACTTTATTATTTTTTGAAATCAATTTTAAAAAATGAAAATAAATCTGCAATAATAGTAACATTAATCCTTATAACGTTATTTTCATATGGTCACATTTACTATTTGCTAAATGATGTTATGATAGATGAGTTTGATATAGGTAAGAATAGATATCTGATTCCAGCTTTTGGTTTAGCATTAGGAATTTCAATATTTTTTATCATTAGAGCAAGAAGGGTTTTTGATAATGCAACATCAATACTCAATGTAATATCAATTGTTTTCATTATAGTAGCAATTTCAAATGTTGCTCTTGTTGGTGCTGAAATCACTAGTTGTGATGAATGCTCAAATCAGGAATTATTTTATGAAACAAGGGATTTTTCAGATTATTTTGAACCCCATAAATTCTTAATTTCAGAAAATCAAGAACTGCCAGATGTTTATTACTTAATTCTGGACGAATACGCTAGAAATGATGCATTGGTTGAATATCATGATTTTAGTAATCATGAATTAACAGAATTTTTGGAAAACAAAGGATTCCATATTGCAAAAAATTCATTTGCAAATTATCCAATGAGTGTACAATCAATTCCAGCCACAATGAATATGGATTATATCAATTTCTTGGCAGATGAAATTGGTACTGAAGTTAGAAATTACAAACCATTAAATGAAAAAAATTATGGATTATATCCCAATAATATGGTAATAAAAAATTTCAAAGAAATGAACTACAAAATTATAACATTTAATACATTTGCATTACATCTGCATGAGAATCCATTATCCGATGAAGTGTTTTGTCATAGAGATAAATTTCTACTAGATAATAGATTAGCTGATGTTTTAGCAAGAACATCAATTTTTGGATATTATGTTGAAAGATGGGCAGAGGGGGAGTTAAGACAAGCAACTTTATGTGCATTTGAAAATTTTGGTAATGCAGGAAACGTGTTTGACGAACCAGTTTTTGTCTGGGCACATATTATGTTACCACATCCACCATGGGTTTTTGGAGCAAACGGGGAAGAAATTACTCCAGGAAAACCACTTCTAATCACGGACAACCCTGAATTTCGAGATAGTGGTTGGGAACCAAAAAGACAATATATTCAACAAGTTCAATTTGCAAACAAAAAAACTATTGAGGCAGTAGAGAATATTCTTGAAAATAATAAGAATGCAATTATCATCATTCAAGGTGATCATGGAACAGCATGGGAAACAAACTGGATGGATCCATCAAAGGATGATGCATGGCAAAGATTAAGAAATTTTGATGCAATATATTTTCCTGATGAAAACAAACGTGTTCAATTAAATGATGACAGAACCTTAGTCAATACTTTCAGAATTGTATTTAATTCATATTTTGGAAGTGATTATGAGATGCTTGAAGATAAAATGTATTGGGGTTGGAATGCAAAGCCATATTATTTTGAAGAAATGACACAGCATTTACGAGAAAAACAAAATGATTAACACCAAAGATTATAAATATAAAAATTAAAATTTTAGTATGGATTTCCTTGATTTCAATTTGTTGCTAAATGGTTTCTCATTGATAAAAATTCCGGGATATATTGACCCAGGCAGTGCTACTGCGATAATGGCAATGATAATAGGAGCAATTGCAGGTATAGGAATGACTTTGAAAATGTACTGGTTTAAGATTAAACACAAGTTTTCAAAACAATGATAAGAAATTATTAAATGGCAAATTCATAATTCCTAGATATGAAAATTAACTTTTCGTTAGGAAAGGAATGGGGAGAGTTAAAGAAATTTGAAAAATTATCTGATAATGAACGTTCGGTAGTATTTTATGCAGAAAATATAGCTTCAATGAATCATTTTAGATTATTAATTGAACACTTAACTAAAATAATGAATTTGAATAT
>Ga0310121_10006086_pt1 | contig 10210 bp, 7 predicted proteins | sample CB27_Tmax_986_MG_FD_203504 | JGI IMG/M metagenome (GOLD analysis project Ga0310121, IMG submission 203504) | Marine microbial communities from Western Arctic Ocean, Canada - CB27_Tmax_986 | ecosystem: Environmental > Aquatic > Marine > Oceanic | place: Canada: Western Arctic Ocean | collected... | reverse complement strand
TATCACAACCTCGGAGCCCTACCCGAACCGGATTTTACCCACAGATTCTGGTGAGGAGGCATATTATATTTTTGGGGATTTAAGGATTGCATCGGGCTTTAAATGGGCTATCATACGGCTGTTCTGTCGGCTGAACCGGCTGGCACTTTGGGGAAACGCCAATTTTAAGTTAAGAACGCTTCGCGTCCTTTACCGCCTGGTCCATATGGGCCAGCGGCAAGAGTACGAAGCGTTTTCTATTGCGCGTCAGCGGCCAATTTGACACTGACGGATTCAGAGTGGGAGACCACGACCAAGCGGCATGAACTGTGTTGCGGTCACGCAAAAGACTTTTTTGGGGGGGAGAAATAATGTTGGAGAACTCTATTCGGAGGGCAGGGTTTCGTCTTGCTGCTTCGTGCATTGTACTGGGATGCTTCGTTTCACAAGTTCGGGCGGACCTGGTATTGCGATTGGACGCCAGCGACGCCAGCGCACTCGCATTGAACGGCACGATGTTGGATGGTTGGGGCCAAAGTTTTGGGCAGACGTCGATAATGGGCGATCTCCTGCCGCTGGATGTTCCGCCGACGTTCAATCCGACGGGTCTCAACGGCCTGGGGACCGTGGAGTTCAGCGCTGCGGCGAATCCGGTCGCGAGCGAAGGGACGGTAATGGCGGCAAGTTTTGGCAATTTCATTGATGCCGGCGCCGCCAACGGAAATCAATACTCCATTTTCTTTGTTGCGAGTCAGGCAGCCGGTGTGCGCGGCACGGCCTTTTCTCACAGTGCGGGGTATCGTGGCGGCGGATTTGCGTTTCGCAACGGCGCGAATAACTTCGCCTATCGGCGAGGATCGTTTTCGAAATTCACCGATGGCAATGTCGACTTTGCCGTACGCTCGGTGGTCTCTCCGGACGCCACAAATCTGGTTCTGGGCGTCAACGGAGTCGAGGCGCCAGCGAATCCAGCCGTCACCGATCACGTGCCGTTGAACAACGAAGGTCTTTTTATGTTGGGTGGCCGCGATTTAGCAGGCAACCGGGATCCGTTTACGGGATCGATTGCCGAGATTGCAATATTCAATACGGCACTGGACATCGACACACGAACCGGCATTAACCATGTATTGGCCGACAAATGGGGCCTGCCCGCCGTGGCGGCCACTCCCGAGCAGATAGCACTGGCGATCGGTGCCTTAACCCAACCATTCATTGAGCCGCCACCGCCGCCAGAACCGATCGCGCTGTACGAATTTGCCACATCACTTGACCTGTCGCCGACCGACGTGGGGCCGTTTTTTTCAGCCAGTGACATCGCCAGCGGCGGTGCCGAATTGGGCAGCAGTTCGCTCGGAGAACCGGGTCGCAGTCTCTTCTTGGGCCGTGACTTGGGTGGTGGCATCTTGATCCCTACTTGGGAGGAAGCCAGTGAGGTGGGACCACAAACTGCCAGCGCGGATTATCTAGAGTTCACGGTAAGCCCAAATGGCAGTTTACCACTGAGCGTGGGTGCCCTTACATTTGCTTTGCACCGACGAGATTCCGACTCCTTGAACAGCTATGCTCTCTACGCGGACGAAGATCCGGGAGCGGGCGGCGACAACTTTACGACCAAGATTGCTGGCGACACGACTTCGGCCATCAGCGCTGGCAACTTCGAAACGATCTTCGCCGATCTGGAATCCGTAGGCTTTCTGACAAACGTATCCGAGGCCACAACCTTTCGACTTTATCTGTGGCACGATGGCCCGTTCGCTGGTAGCGGCGCGGGACTCACGCGAATTGACAACGTAACTCTCACCGCTTTCGTTCCCGAACCGTCCACCGTTTGCCTGGTGATCGTTGGTTTGCTGGGGCTTGTCTCGTCGGTTCGTCGTCGGCGAGGGTAACGGTTGCTGAATAATTACGGTAAAGAATTACTTATTATTGACTCGTACTAGGCATTGGCTTGGTAGACGTACGGGTCCTCATCCCGTGCATTTTTGGAGGTTAAGAATTATGAAGTGTTCGACTCCTTTCGCCTTGTTCATGTTGGTAACAGCCATCGGACTCAGCTCTATTTGGCCAGGCCAGGCTGATGCGCAGGGTCTTGGCGAACTGGACGGGCCGCTGGTACTCAGTCTCGATGCCAGCGCCGGGTTGGATGGCGGGGGTATTCCGCGCACGAATGCCAATGGCGACCCTCTACTGGCGCTAGACGGATCAAACGTTACCTTATGGGGCCAGGAATATGGATTTAAAGCCTGGGTGCCCTTTACGCTGGATCCTGAGGGCCTACCGTCGGAGGCGCCGTTCTACAACCCGACAGGTCTCAATGGCATGCCTACCATCGATTTTGCCAAATCGGATTCCGACTTCTTGCTGGCGAATGTTGACCGACTTCTGCGTGGAGACGGTGATGAATACTCGATTTTCTTCGTCGCTGACGCAATGGACGGTAGCGGAACGACCTTCTCCCAGCAGGCCTATAGTTCCGGGGGCAGCCTGTCCTTCCGAAATGGGGCGAATTGGTCGATGCGGATCGGTGGAAGTGCGGGAGGTCCCGGAGTAAATGGTTTTTTTGATTCGGGAAATCCAACCAGTAACGGTTTTGAGGTCCGCTCGGTAATCGGCGATCCTACTTCGGTTACTTGGGACATCGGTGGTACGGCCAACGTCATCGCGGACACCGACCACGCGATTCGGGCGCTCGGCGTATTCACGTTGGGCAACCGGTTCTCACCCTTCAATCACCCGGCCAACATGTCGTTGGCTGAGCTGGTTGTTTTCGACACGGCGTTGGATCAAGATACTCGCACGGGAGTTAACAGTGTTCTAGCGACCAAGTGGGGTCTGACGCCGATTCCCGCCACGCCAGAGCAGATCGCGATGGGAACCTCGGCGCTAACCCAACCTCCGTCATTGCCACCTCCTCCGCCCATCGCTCACTATCATTTTACTAACGGGACAACGTCGGGGACGATTGATAGTGTGGATTCCTCGGACGAGGAAGCGAACTCGATCGCTGGCGAATGGTCCACCGGCGGGGCCGAGTTTATTAGCACCTGCTGCGGAAATCCGGATCGCGGAGCGTTTTTTGGGGGGAAATCCGCAGGTGTAGCCGGCGAAAAAGGTTGGGTTTCGATCGGCGAGATTGGCCCCGGAGTCCCCAGTACTGTGTCGTCTTTCGCTCCACCGGTGGACCAGACACCCACGGTGGATGAGGATTACATCGGTTTCACGGTGCTGCCAAATGAAGGGTTCCAGATGGACCTCGAGAAGGTCACGTTCGATATACAGCGTGACTCGATCGACGGCAGGGACAGCTGGGGACTGTACGCGGACGAGGATTCCGGCTCTGATGGGGACAACTTCGCGACAAAGCTGGGCGGTGAGACCGGCGCTGAGGTGCCAACAGGTGGCGTACGCGACTACACCAACTTCGAGATCGATATTAGTGGATTCGGGTTTCTCCAGGACGTGACCGAAGCCACGTCATTCCGGCTGTACTTTTGGCACGATGGTGAATTCAGCAACGACGTTTGGTTGGCTGACGAGCAAGCGGGGACGGGCGGCACTGAACTGAGCCGAACGAGTTCGCGCCTGGACAACGTGATTCTCGTCGGAATGGTTGAAGAACTCGGCATTGGCCCCGATCCAATTGCTGGCGACTACAATAACAGTGGTGAGGTCGAAGTGGGCGACCTGAATTTAGTTTTGTTCAATTGGGACTCGGACACGGTACCGGCGGAGTGGGTGAACCAGATTCCGACCGGCACGGTAGGCGTCGACCAATTGAACGGCGTGCTGTTTAATTGGGGCAACACGTCGACCGTGGCAACCGTCCCAGAGCCAGGTTGTATTTGGCTAGCTGGGTTGTCTCTTCTCGCTTGGATACGGCAACGACGAGTCTGAGGAATGCGATCGGCGGACCCTGAGAGATCGCTGCTCGCGTTGCGCGGATCTCGGCGCGTCGAGTGGGCGGGATTGCGCGGTCGTCCTGCCATGTTTGTTTCAATCGCCCCGTACCGACGGGGTTTCAGGCGCAGGCAGAGTTGGATAAGATGGTCGGTCGGGTTCTGACGCTGGCCAGTACCGGCGGACATGAAGAATCCAACGTCTTCCTCTAGGCGATTTGAGGGCTCGGGCAATGCATCATTTTCGAATTCGTCGCGGCGATGCGGGTTTTACTCTCGTCGAGTTATTGGTCGTGATTGCAATCATCGGCATCCTAGTATCGCTGCTGCTTCCGGCGGTTAATTCCGCGCGCGAGGCCGCACGGCGCACCCAATGTCTGAACAACATCCGGCAAGTCGGGTTGGCATTGATTACCTACCACGACGCGCAAAAGTCTCTGCCGGCCGCCATCGTAACGGGTGTCGAATTCACAAGTTCATTCGACATCTGGAACGAGGCAAAAAACGGCGCACATGGCACCAGTTGGATGCTTTCGATTCTTCCGTTCATGGAGGAGGGCGCGGTTTACGACCAGTGGGATTTTACCACCAACGTCCTCGGGAACGCTCTCGTGGCTCAAACGGACATTGCGACATTTTATTGTCCCTCACGGCGGTCGGGAGTCCGCGACGTAGACCAGTGGCTCATGTTTGAACAGTGGCAGGGTGGCGGTACGGACTACGGCGCTTGCATGGGCTGGGGCAATGCGTTTTGGGATGACAAATCGGGCCGCGGGCGATTTCCCTGTTTGCATAACTTCAGCAGTTTCGGCCAGATTGCGATGGGCTCTCCGTCCGGTGGACCACCTAATTCATGCATTCCGCGCGTCGCTCAGGACAATTCGCTGGGTCTGTTTTCACCTTTCGGCGCGGTGCCCTTTCGCAAACTCACGGACGGTACGTCGAAGACATTCATGGTAGGCGAAGTCGAACGGGTTGGATTGATGTCGGGCGCGATGGTCGCGGCGGGCATGCGCTGCATCCACAGCACCCATGATGGTTGGGCACCGGGTGGCGTCAATAACTTGTTCGACACCCATTTTGGTGGCCTCAACGATGGTCACTTCGAGCACCCAGGTAGCGATCACCAGGGCGGCGCTCATTTCGTTTTGGCCGATGGCTCCGCCCGCTTCTACAGTGAGAATCTGGATAACTGTATTCTCCAACAATTGTCGACGTTCGGTGGCGGCGAATTGGTCGAATCGGAATAGTCGCCTGCCAAGAGAATGATTGTGTGCAAGACCTAAGCCACGCTCATTCGTGGCGTCGCTATTCTCGGTAAGGAAAGAAAAGTTCGACAAGCTGAAGATATTTGGCCGGATAGCTGAATGACATTGGCAGAAAACGTCGTGATAATGCAAGACTTTTTTTTAGCAAATCGCCCTAGCATTCGTAGGAGATCAGGACGATGATCAGACGATTGTCTTTCAATCAACAGCGTCATGCATTTACGCTCGTCGAGCTACTTGTCGTCATCGCGATCATTGGCATCCTCGTGTCATTGCTGTTGCCCGCGGTCAATTCAGCGCGCGAGGCCGCCCGGCGCACTCAGTGCCTGAACCACGTCCGACAGCTGGGGCTTGCGTTGATAAATTATAACGATACCAACCAGGGATTTCCAAAGGCGTTCATCGCGGGCGAACCTTATGATGGGGACATCCGGCGCGAAGGCAGTCAGGGCAAGCACGGCCACAGTTGGATGGTGCATGTGCTGCCGTTCATGGAAGAATCCGCACTGTATGACGGATGGGATTTTACAAGAAACGTGCTCGGAAACGCCGTTGTGGCGCAGACGGACATAACGACTTTTTATTGTCCCTCCCGCCGGTCGTTCGTGCGCGAGGTGGACCGGTGGCTGATGTTTGAACAGTGGCCCAGCGGCGGTAATGACTACGGTGGATGCATCGGGTGGGGCAACGGTTTTTGGGACGACAGAGCCGGTCGCGAGCGATTCCCCTGTTCGCATGACACAACCAGCGAAGGCCATGTCATTTTCGGTCAGTTTACCGCGACTTTATGCTTGGGACGCATTACGGAGACGAATTCCCATGGGCTCATCTCACCGTATGGTCCTATTCCACTACGGAAGGTGACGGACGGCACCTCGAAGACGATTCTGGTTGGCGAAGTTCAGCGGGTTGGGTTGACGAGGTCGGAAATGCAGGCACGGGGATTGCGTTGTATTCATAGCACGCATGACGGCTGGGCGGTGGGTGGCGTGAGCAATTTGTTCGACACCAACTACGGCGGCATCAACGATGGCCACTTCGAGCACCCCGGGAGCGATCATCCCGGTGGATGCCATTTGGGACTGGCGGACGGCGCTGTCCAGTTCTACAGCGAAAACGTGGATAGCTGCACTCTCCGGCAACAGGCAACTTTCGGTGGCGGTGAGGTAATCGATGGCTGATCGGTCCGCGAGAAGACTCGTTACCATTTTCTTTTTCCCGACGTTGGTTGCCATCTTGTGGGTCGCGGGGCTCGTGGGATGTGGTCCGAAGGGTCCAGTCGTGGGTCGTGTCTCTGGAACCATTACGTTCGATTCGCAACCTCTTCCGGGCGCGATGATATCGTTCATTCCCGAGCAGGGGAAAGAATCGAACGGCTACACGGATGAAAACGGCCAGTACCAGCTTATCTATACGCGCGACATCCAGGGAGCCTTGGTCGGGACACATACGGTGGTGATCACTACCGCCAGTGAGCACCAGCCAAAGGAACGCCTTCCTGAGAAATACCACGTAAAAAGCGAGCTACGGAAAGAGGTCAAAAAGCGATCCAATACGATTGATTTTGACCTGAATTCGGAATCATGACCGACGACCACGGGCAAGCGGTTTCATCGCGTCGGACGGGAAACGGTTCGGCGCTGCGGATGAAATCACTTCTGGTTATTCTGATTGTCTTCGGCGCTTTGTGGATATTGCGGTTTACGGCGGGCAGCGGGCAGCGGCGGACCGTCGCGGCGATCCAAGAATATGGCGGGACCGTCGAATATCCCGAAGAAGAAGTCGATTCACGCCAACGCTGGTTGCGGATGCTGCTGGGACGCGACGCGGTTGACTCCCCCCGCGCGATTACTTTTCCGGTCACGGGTGCTGACCATGAAATGGACAGTTTGGCACGTTTCTCCGATCTGGAAGAGTTGGCGATCCACTCCTCGAAGCTTACGGACGAGTTGCTGCAACAACTACCGCCCCTACTCCGTTTAGAAACTCTGGATCTTGCCAATACGCCGATTACCAGTGCCGCATTGGCCAACTTTGACCGCTTCCCACGACTCCGCGTACTGCGCCTTATCAATACTCACGTCGACGATCGTGGATTGGCATCTCTAGACAAACTCCTCGAACTCAAGAGCCTGAATCTGACTGGCACGCAGGTGACGGGTGAGGGCCTGGCCCATTTGCAGACACTTCCCAACTTGGAAACGCTGCTTCTCGCGTCCGCTCCACTGGAAGATCGGCATATGGACCAGTTATCGCAGCTGGGTCAATTACGAAATCTTTTTCTGACCCAAACGCCGCTGACCGGCGCCGGCTTGGAGCACCTTTCCGAGCTGGGAAAACTGAAGTTGCTCGACCTGCGCCAGACAGCCATGACAGATGCGGACTTGCCGCATCTGGTACCGTTATCCGAGTTAATAAGTCTGGACCTCGACAGTCCGGGAATCACTGACCTGGGATTGCGGCACCTGGCGTCGCTGACGAACCTGCGACAATTGAAACTGTCCCGATTGGCAGTGACTGGTTCAGGGTTTTCATATTTAAGGGATCTCCACAAACTGGAGAAACTAGTCATTCTTGAATGTCCGGTCGATGATGCCGGAATCGATCATATCTCGCGGTTGGCGGGCGTTGACTCATTGCAGCTGTCCAACGTGCACATTACCGACGAGGGATTGGCGCATTTGGCCCGCATGCCGAGCTTGACTCGGCTTTCGCTGTTCTATTCGCCGGTGACACGACAGGGCGTCAATCGGCTGAAGCAGAAGCTTCCAGAACTGTTTATTGAGTATGTGCCGGCTGAATAGTACCCAAATCACTAGAGATGATTTCCGTTGGCGTGCTGCATTTCCCGTCTTACTATTCGTTCTGGTTGTGGCCGTGTACACGCGGTCCAGTGGAAATGAATTCATCTACGACGACCACCGGCTGATCGTCGAGCAGCCGGCGGTTGACTCGTGGAGCGATGTGCTGCAGGTTTTTTCCCAGCGTCATTGGTACAACCTTCCGTACTACCGGCCCGTCGCCCGTTTGACGATGGTTGTCCAAAAGAGGATGCATGGCGACCAACCCGGTCCATACCACTTGTTGAATGCCTTGATGGCGGGCAATGCTGCCATCGTTGCCTACTTGCTTTTCCGCTTGCCTGCGTTTGGAATTTCCGCTGGTTGGGCACTATTTGCCGCGGGGCTATTTGCTCTACACCCGATCGCCTCTTCATGCGTCTATCCAATCTGTTCCGGCCGAGAGTCGTTATTACCGGCCATCTTCGGGACGGCTGCGGTCTGGGCGTACCTCCGCTCAACGCGAGCCACATATTGGTTGGCGATGGTGTTATTGGTGATCGCTCTGTTGTGTAAAGAACAAGCGATCGTGGTGCCCATCTTGTTTGCATTGGCAGACATACTCCGATTGGCTTCACCTCCTTTGCGGCCTGGTCTGTTCCGTTGGACGCTCCGATACGCGCCAGTTGTTTTGATCGTCACCCTCTACCTAGCGATCCGGTTCATTCTATTCGGTGGCGGGGGTGAACATCATCTGTCCATTATCGAACGGCCTTCGGGACTAATCCTGTCGGCGCTTTATGGACTTCAAGTCACGTTCGTTCCATTTGTACAGCTACTATATGAACCTCGCGTGGAAGTGTGGTTTTCATGGTGGCGCCAGTTGTGCTGGATGGCGACGGCGATTCCTATAGTCGTGATGGTCTATGGGAATCGGCGGGAAGTTGGCACCCGAGTGCTGTTTTTCATGAGTTGGACACTGTTGACGATGCTGCCGACGGCCAATATTTTCCAACAGGAAGCCCGGTTTGCAGAGCGTTACAGTTTTTGGTCTTTGCTCGGCCTGGTCGCCATCGTCGCCACGCTGGGGTCACGAGTGGGGACCGGCCGCACGACGCGTCAGTTTTCTCCTTGGATCTTGGCGGTGCTACTCGTCATTTCCGCGATGATCAGTTTTCATCGGGGCACCTATTTCCAGAACGATCTCGTCTTCCTGAAACAGTGGCTGCGAACGGATCCTGAATCCGTGCAAGCACGCGTCTCGTTGGGCCATCGAATGGTTCAGAACGACCAACTCGACGTTGCCGTCGACCACTTCCAAGAGGCCTTGCGACTTCGTCCCGACTATGCGGACGTGCACTTGCGGTTGGCCGAGATCCATGAACGGCGCGATGAGATCGAAGAAGCGGCGCGACATGGTGCCGAAGCTGTGCGTTTGCAACCCGATTCTGCCGAGGCGCATAACAAGTTGGGGGTCGTGCGAGCCATACAAGGCGACTGGAGTGCGGCTATCCGAGACTATCGGGAAGCCCTGCGACTTCGACCTGATTATGCCGACGCGCACAACAATCTTGGCGCGTCTTTGGCGCACCGGCAGCAATGGTCCGAGGCGGCTCTCCATTACGAACGAGCCTTGGAGTTAAACGCTGAGAACGTGCAAGCCTGGTACAACCTAGGACAACTGAACGTCAAGCGGGGCGAATTCGCAAAGGCGGCCCACGCGTTACGACGTGCCCTATCGATTGCACCTGATCACGCGGCCGCCCACAACGAATTGGGCGTCGTATTTGCCGTCGAGGGAGATCTGGATCAGGCAATCATTCACTTCCAGCGTGCCGTCGAGTTGCAACCCGAATACCGACCGGCACGGGACAACCTAGAGCGAGCGAGGGACAAGTTGCGTCGCAAGGAATAGGAGCACCGAGCTTGCGAACCGCGGATGAATAGTAGACACAGCGAGACACCGCCGCGCTGGCTGTGCCACGATCGCCGCAGAGCGTAACTCGTGCCCCGGTCCGCCGTATTGACTGGCGTCGAAGTCGATCGTGGGCAAACCGTTCACGCCGCTGGGAACGTAAGTCGGCTCAAAGCCACCTGAGGCGGTATCTCCTGGTCGTGCCGTGGCCTTCGTTATGGATCGCCCACGGCCTATTGTATACATTCAGTAGTTCCAAATACAGCCAATTTCTATGGGTGAACGCAAGCTCCCTCTGGTACATGACTTGAGTCGTCAAAACACGTCATCTCCAAGGAGGGAGCCATGCGTTCACGCGGTCAGTATATC
>Ga0310121_10006085_pt1 | contig 10213 bp, 7 predicted proteins | sample CB27_Tmax_986_MG_FD_203504 | JGI IMG/M metagenome (GOLD analysis project Ga0310121, IMG submission 203504) | Marine microbial communities from Western Arctic Ocean, Canada - CB27_Tmax_986 | ecosystem: Environmental > Aquatic > Marine > Oceanic | place: Canada: Western Arctic Ocean | collected... | reverse complement strand
AGGCAACTGTTCATGAATGGTATGCGGATACTAAGGCACATAAAGGGAAACCCCGAAACAGATCTATGCCGACACCTAACCCTTTGCAGTTCCTCGCTTACTCTACTAAAAAGTTTTCGCATTCAGAGTAAATTTTAAAACAGGAGATCGCAGAGGAAACGGAGATTGTACGTAGCGGGCGTCACATGGACATGTTGGATAGAAGAAGTGGTTTCTCACGGAGCCACAGAGACACAGAGATGAAGGACAGCATCACTCGAACGATTCACGGGAGAGCTCTGATTCGGACTCTGTGTCTCCGTGCCTCTGTGAGAACAAGAATAGATCGAACAGGTAGTAGCCTGACATGATACATCCGCCGAAGAACTCATTGTTCCCTCTCTTCTGCCTCTGTCACTTCCTGTGCTATGTTTTGGTTGCAGCCGCTGGCCACGCTGGCTTTAATCCGTGGCCAATTTAGTCTTGGTTGCGGCATTAGGCCGCGCTGGGTTCAATCCGTGGCTTGCTGGTTGTGCAACAAGAGGAATTGCTCACACGGAACCGCAATACTCAATAGTGAAGTGCTCTAATGAGCACGCGCCGTCATCGTTTTTTTGCGGGGTGAAGCGAGTTACGGCGGTGGCACAGGTACATTGGTCGCGCCCGCCGTCAATGGTGAGAAACGAGACCTATTTCTCTTCGGCTGCAACCAGCTTCGTATTGCTGAACTGATAGTCTACCAATGCTGCCACGGCGGCTTCGCCGTCGAACTGCGCTTCATCAACAGCCACGATGGCGGTCTTCGAATCGAAATCAATCTTCACATCCCTCACTCCCGTTTGAGCAATGAGTACTTCCTTGACTTTGGCAGCGCAAGAATACTGGCAGTGCATGTCCGGCACGTCCAACTCAGCGGTCGGCGCGCCGTCAACGTTAAATGCAATCGGTGTTACTTCCTTTGCCGGTGGAGGTGCCGAGTCGTTTTGGCAGCCGGTAGCAAGAATTGCGGCAGCGGCAAGCAATGTGAAAGATTTCATGGCGGGTTCCTTGTCACAAGCCGATTCTTTGGAAAGAAATGGACGGTGGGAAACGGGGTAGGAATCGGGGGTAGGAATTTGGGGGTGGGAATCTTAGGGGCAACAGCGCGTTTGCGTCTTTAGGCTTACGAGGGCTTCGGTGTCTTCGCCGTACCTCTTAACCGCCGTACGTTTTACCGCCGCCCCCTTACAATCGTACCTTCTACAATCGTACCTTTTACAATCATTTAGTCCACCGGCAGGAGTTCAACCAGTTCTCCCTTGGCGGCCATCTCGCGGATATCTTCGGTAATTTTCATCGAACAATACTTCGGCCCACACATACTACAGAAGTGGGCGCTCTTAAATGTGTCCTGTGGCAACGTTTCGTCATGATAAGCTTGTGCGGTCTCGGGGTCCAATGCCAGCCGGAATTGCTCGTTCCAGTCGAAGGCGAAACGGGCTCGCGAGAGGGAGTCGTCGCGATCGCGGGCTCCGGGCCGCTGGCGGGCAATATCGGCCGAATGGGCTGCGATTCTGTAAGCAATCAGGCCCTGTTTTACGTCTTCTCGTTCGGGCAATCCGAGGTGCTCTTTAGGCGTCACATAGCACAACATCGCTGCCCCAGCCCAGCCTGCTAGCGAGGCACCAATGCAACTGGTGATATGGTCGTAACCTGGTGCGAAATCGGTAACTAGCGGTCCCAGTACGTAGAACGGTGCGCCGTGGCAGACCTCAATTTGCCGCTCGACATTCATCTTGATCTGGTCCATCGGAATGTGGCCGGGGCCTTCCACCATCACCTGCGTGCCTCGCTCCCAACCACGAGTCGTCAACTCGCCCAGCACATCCAGCTCGGCAAACTGCGCTTCGTCACTCGCATCGGCCAGACAACCAGGCCGCAATCCGTCGCCCAGGCTCCAGGTGACGTCATATTGCCGCATGATGTCGCACAAATCGTCAAACGCGTCGTACAACGGATTCTGCTTACGATGCGTCATCATCCATTTGGCGATCAACGAACCGCCGCGGCTTACAATGCCGGTCACACGATCGGTCGTCATATGCAAATGTTCGTACTTGATGCCGCAGTGAACCGTCATGTAGTCGACGCCCTGCTTGGCCTGGTGCTCAACCATATCGAGGAAATGCTGCGGCTGCATCTCTTCAATCTCACCGCCCAACTCTTCGAGCATTTGATAGATCGGCACCGTGCCAATCGGTACGGGCGACGTATCGATGATCGATTTGCGAATTGCGTCGATGTCTTTTCCTGTGGAAAGATCCATCACCGTGTCGGCGCCGTAGTGCACCGCGGTGTGCAGCTTCTCTAGTTCGCCTTCCTGATCGCTCGTGACGGCCGAGTTGCCGATATTGGCGTTGATTTTGCACTTGGCCGCGATGCCGATGCACATCGGGTCCAGTTTACCTTCAAGATGAACCGTGTTGGCAGGGATTACCATCCGCCCTAACGCGACCTCTTCGCGAATTATTTCCGGAGTAAGCTCTTCGCGTTTGGCGACAAACTCCATCTCCGGGGTGATCGATCCAGCGCGGGCATGTTCCAACTGTGTGATCGGTTTGGGCATATGCCAATAAACTCCGTTTTAATTTGTCTAAGAATGAAGAAACGTCAGCAATTCTAGTTAAGAGAAAGAACACCTATTTTTGGCAAACCGGCACGAATCCAATTAGCGAGGATTCGTGTAGATTCGTATTCCCAAAACCCGAGCCGCTGCCATTATTTGGACTGTGGCCGACATTCATCCTATCGCTGGTACGTCGCTTGTCAATCAACTCAGACCACCGAATCTACAAGGTCTTGAGGTATTCCAGCACAGCCGCGCGGTCGGGCTCGGTCAACACGTTCGGGAAGTCGTGCCCGGCGGCGCTTTTGCCGAAGTTTCGAGTGTCGAAGAACCGGTGTTTTTTCGCGGCAGTTAGGATCTCTGTGGGCATCTGGTCGAAGCTCTTGACGGGCAGGCCCCCGCGCTGCGCGTCGTAACCATCGTTGTTCACTCGAGCGAATCGATGTACGCGTCGATGTGCCGAAAATCGTCTTCCCACCGGCGAAACTTTTCCGGGCCGTTTTCTCTGGAGGCGAGGAATTGCATCAAGCTCCGCGGTCCGCGCGGCGCAAAATTATCGCTGTAGAGCCGTTGTTTTCGTGAGGTGTTCCACCATGGAGGCGCATCGTGGTCATGGTGTGTCATCACCGGCGGGAGACGGTGGGGATGGATATTCAAATCGTCATCGCGATAGTGCATCAGCGCCACGCCAAACATGATCGCGTTGGTCGAACCGACCGTTGTCCCCAACGGCATGACCAGCGAGCCGATGTCCAGATCGGTCAAAGGCTTACCCAACCTCAGCTTGACCGCGCGGATTTCGTGCGTGAGCGTTTCCAGCGCCAGCTGGCTGTTGGGTATGCCGGGGATCATCTGTCCCGCCACCTTTCCCTGATGGCAAGCCAAGCAGTTCATTGTCCATTGACCTGCGTCGTCGACGACGTATTGCAAGGGCCGATGAAGTGGGTCGCCCTCGCGCTCAATCAAACCATAACGATCAAACGCCATTCGCCGCCGCTCGCCGCCTGTCGCTTCGGCGGCCTGAAGGCGAAGTGGTTTCTCCCAGCTTTGCCAAACGGCGTCAAAAGTTTATTGATCAAACGCTGGCGGCAGATAGGCTTTGTCCAACAGTAAGTCGAAGCCACGCGCGGGATCGGCGGCTTTTTCGCCCCAAGCACTGGAAGCTAAAGCAACGAGTAAAGCGAGAATGATGACCGGCCGAATGAGCACGTGAGTGATAGCCTGCTGCGGTTTACAACTCTCTCTTGCCATGTTGAGTGTTTTGGCGTCTCGCATCTTAGTTTCGACCATGGATGTCTTGTATGGCAGTTTTGCCGCCGCAGTGGGACAGGAGAACTGCAAAGTCAGGAATCAAGTGGCAGACGCTAAATAACTCTCCGTTATTTAGCGAAGCGGTTAGACTGACGGGGAGTGCGTTTTTCAATACTATAAAGAATGGATTCTCGCAAAGGCGCAAAGATCGCAAAGAATGGATGAGAATGATATAGGGGGGGAAGTTGTGGATGCGGCCATTGCCGCTGATCGTGAACTTGGTCCCGGACCGTCAACGGTCTCTTGCGAGTAGCAGCGGTCTTGGCGACAGGTAATCTGGATTGGGGCGTCTTGGCGAGAGGCAATCTGGATTCGCGTGAGGTGTTACAAAAGCGGTAAGTTATTTATCGTTCACCCCTAAGCAGTTGAATCTCGATAGCAGGGCTCCATGCGATATAGTCCGCAGCGGCTCGGACGGGGATATCTGGGTCGGATTTTAGCCGACACAAATGCCCGACACAAATGCCCGACACAAATGCATTGGGCATAGGTAGCGGAGGACCGTTTTCGTCGAGCCCTTGCTTCGCTTACCTCGACAACTGGGGGAACTTCCAATTGACAAAACGTAGCGAGAAGAGTTTCGGTATGCAACTAATGGCAGGGACTAGGCTTGCCGCTGCGGCTCGACAACTAACATTGCCCTGGAAAGCTGTAACCGCGACAATTTCGAGAGAATCACAGTCAGTAAGACTACGCCGGCAACAGCACATCCGAAAAATCCCATTGGAATTGCAGCAGTGGCAGCAGCGAGGACCATAGCAATCGGCGATATCCACGGCGCCGCCACTGCGCTGAGAATCTTGCTGGACGCGCTCAAGGTAGCGGCCGATGACACGCTCGTGACGCTTGGCGATGCGATCGACCGCGGATCCGATAGTCGTGAAGTGCTCATGCAACTGATCTTGCTGCAAGAGCGCTGTCATTTCGTACCGATCTTGGGGAATCACGAGCAGATGCTACTTGACACGGTGGACGGCAAGATCTCATTGCAGGACTGGCTGATTCATGGCGGCGCCGAAACGCTCGACTCTTACGGCGGAGGTGCGGCGCTAGCCGTAGTTCCCGAGGAGCACATAGATTTTCTCCGCACGTGGGGCGACTACCACGAGACGTCCAACCACTTTTTCGCCCATGGCAATTACCTGGCTAAGAAAAGCCTGCCAAAGCAGCCGTGGGAGGAAATGCGTTGGCGGTCGCTGAGCTACTTCATGCCGGGCCCCCACACTTCCGGCAAAATTGCCGTCGTCGGCCACACCGCCAACAAACAGAGCAAAATCGTCAACCACGGCCACATTATCTGCATCGATACCTACTGCCACGGCGGCGGTTGGCTGACGGCACTCGAGCCCGCGACTGGCAAAGTTTGGCAGGCCAACGAGCGAGGCGAGTCGCAACAGTCAGCACTGCCGTCCCATTAAGCAGCGGTTCATTTGTTATCTATCCTCTTCCGAGTCGTCCTCTTCGCTCACGCCGCCAATTGGAGCTGTCATCAGATGTTCAAAACCGCCGGCGGCGAATATTTTTTGTTTGATCTCTTCTGTGATTTCAGGGTTTTCTTTGAGGAATTGCCGCGACTTTTCTTTGCCTTGGCCAAGTTGCATTTCGCCGTAGCGGAACCAGGCTCCGGAACGGCTGACAATATTTTTCTCAGCGCCCAGATCGAGCACGTCGCCTTCGTAGCTGATGCCGTTGGTGTGCATCATGTCGAACTCGGCGATCCGGAACGGCGGAGCCACCTTGTTCTTCACGATCTTGGTCCGGACGCGCTGGCCAACGACTACTTCGCCATCTTTCAGCTGGCCGATACGGCGAACATCGATCCGACAGGAGCAGTAGAATTTCAGTGCTCGTCCGCCGGGCGTCGTCTCAGGGCTGCCGAACATGACGCCGATTTTTTCGCGGATCTGGTTGATAAAGATCACCGAGGTCTTACTTTTGGCGATTGCGCCGGTCAGCTTGCGCATCGATTGGCTCATCAGCCGGGCCTGCAGGCCGACGTGCGAGTCGCCAATGTCGCCGTCGAGTTCCTTTTTAGGGACGAGGGCCGCGACGGAGTCGATCACGATGATGTCTACCGCGTTCGACTTGATCAGCATCTCGGTGATGTGCATCGCCTCTTCGCCATGCCCCGGCTGGCTAACGAGCAAAGTTTCCAGATCGACGCCCAGTTTTTTTGCCCAACTCGGATCTAGAGCGTGTTCCGCGTCGATAAACGCGGCAATGCCGCCTGTTTTTTGAGCTTGAGCGATCACATGCAAGGCGAGTGTCGTTTTGCCACTCGATTCCGGGCCGTAGATTTCGATGATCCGGCCCTTGGGAATCCCCTGCCCTCCCAAGGCGATATCGAGCGACAGGCTGCCGGTCGGAATTCCCTCAATGCGGCGGAGCTTGTCGGTCCCCAGAGGCATGATCGAGCCTTCGCCAAACTGCTTTTCGATTGCTGCGACGGTGTGGCGCAGTTCGTCACTGTCGCGCAGCATTTTTTCGGCGGGCGAGTCTTTAGCCGCCTGGCCAGCGGACTTGCTAGCTTTCCCCTTACTAGGTGTTTTGCCAGGTGTTTTGCCAGGTGTTTTGTTTGAGGATTTCATGCCATTCTCTTTGCCTTTTTTGGCCATGCTATTTTTCCCAGATGCCATGCTTTTTTCACCAGATTTAAGCGTTCTCTCGGATGCTGCGTCTCTCGTGGCCTCGCCTCTCGTGGCCTCGCCTCCCGTGGCCTCGCCTCCCGTGGCCTCGCCTCCCGTGGCCTCGTTTGCCGTGGCCTCGTTTGCCGTGGACTCGTTTGTAGTAGCGCCGTTAATTGCGCCCGTGCCCTTTTCAGTCCCCATGCCCTTTTCAGCGCCCGTGTCCTTTTCAGCTTTCGCGCTCTTTTCAACCCGTAAGCCCTTATCAGCAGTGGTATTCGCAGCGCCATGTTTGCCAGCACCATGTTCGCCAGCACCATGTTCGCCAGCACCATGTTTGCCAGCACCATGTTTGATAGAACCACTTTTTGTAGGCATGGCTGTTGCCATAGTTTTGACCCTTTATCCAACAGTTTGACGATGCATGCAAGCCGCCGCTGCGGCCCCGATAGATACTGTACGCACGAATAGTGTATCGGTGTTCACTGTATCTTGCAAGAGAATTTTCCAGCGGAAAAATCGGCAAAAATTACCAAATAACGGAGGCCGCAAGAGCACGACGTCGATCGACACGGATTCGGCCGAAAAACGCTGAAAAATGACGATCCGTGGATTTCGGAAAGCTGCCGCCATCTACCCAATCAGCGTTTAATCAGCCTCCTCTCCTGGGTTTCTCACCAGTTCGCAACCTGATAGTCCTTGAGGAACTTGCCCCACACGTGCTCCCCCGATATCAGTCCGGAAAAGATTGGGTCGCAGATCCGGGCGGCGGCGTCGACAACATCGAGGGGTGGGTGAAAGCCGAGTTCTTCGCGTTTCCGCGCGGTGATGTGCTGGGGGTCTTCGTCGGTGATCCAGCCGGTATCGACGCTGTTCATGTGGATGCCGTTACGGGCGTAGTCCTGGGCCGACGTACGGGTGAGCATATTCAGTGCAGCCTTAGCCATGTTGGTGTGCGGATGCTTGTCGGTTTTGTAGGCCCGATAGAACACGCCTTCCATCGCCGAAACATTGACGATGTGTTTGTCGGGTGTCGAGACGCGCATTAGGAGCGGCTTCAATCGAGCGTTGAGGATAAACGGCGCGATCGCGTTCACCAATTGCACCTCGAGCAGTTCGACTGTCGGCACCTCGGCCAGTCGTAGTCGCCAGCTGTTGACGTCGCGGAGATCGATTTGCTGATCGTCTTGATCGTACTCGCCGGCGGGAAAAACTTCCCTACCGCCAGTCGTGTCGCCCGGCGCTAGCGGAATTTGCGACAGCTCCGCCGCTCGCGTGATCCCCGAGATGCTGCTGCCCGCCATACTAGCGGCTAGTCCTTTGGGGAGGGCCGTGGAGTCGGCACACGGTATCGCGCCACTCTTACGCAGCAAGTTGCAGGACGCCAACAGCGGCCGTGCCTCGGCCGGCAGGGATTCCGCCCCGCGCCGTTCGTCCTCCATCAAATGTGCATAAAAACCGGGCGGCCGGCGGACAGTTTGGCAGGCGTTGTTCAAGATGAAATCAAGCCGCGGCAACGATTTAACGAGATGCTTGGCCAGCGCCTCGACGCCCGGCGAGTGGCGCAGATCGAGTCCGTATAGCTCAAGTCGTTGCTGCCACTGGGGACTGTCTGCCTCCGCTAAAAAACGTCGCGCTCCGTCACGCGGAAAACGTGTTGTCACGATCACATGTGCCCCTGCGCGCAGCAACTTGAGAACCGCCTGATAGCCGATCTTCACCCGTCCGCCGGTCACCAGGGCATAGCGACCTGTCAGATCAGCGGTTTGCTCGCGCTTTGTCCAATTCAACTCGGCACAATCGGGACAATGGGCGTGGTAAAAAAAATGGACCCGGTCGTACTCCCGTTTGCAAATATAACAAGTCCGCGGCACATGTAGCTGCGGGCCAAAATGTTCGTCCAGATGTTCACCCGTTGGTGGCGCTAACGGCTCAAACGGTGCCGATGGCGCGGCTTTTTTAAGTTGGCGAACGCTCGTCTGCGCGCGCATGAGTGTTTGCGATAGCATTTGGTCGTCAGCCGAGCGTTTTTCGTTGTGGCTGGACTGTTTGCGCTGGCGATTCTGACGCTGCAGCCGACGCCTGGCAGCCCGATCGGGAAAAGCAATTTGGCTTGCTGCTCGTAGCAATCGCTTGCGCTCTGTATCAGATAAAGAGGCTAGCGTGCCTCGATTAGCAGCCGCGCGTTCTAACAGGTCGGTCAGCCGAGCAAATTCTGACGCTGATAGCGACTCTTCGGTCAATAGATCATCGAAGGCCAAGTTAAATTACTCCCGCTCTACTTTTCTGCCAATTCGCCAGTTTGCCAGTTTGCCAGTTTGCCTGTTCGCCCGTACGTAGTCGTCCCTTTCCCGCTCGCCCTACTCCCGTTCGTTCGACTTTAATTCGTCTCTTTTCTGTAGGTCGACCTCCAGTATGGTCTTTTCACCGCTGATTGTCACTCGTGCCAGCTCGTCGCTGGTCAATTGCAGCTCCGAGGTGTACTGTTCGTTCGACGGTTCTTCTTTGACGAGTTGCGACAGCACTCCCTGCGATTCCTCAAGCCGTTTTCGTGCTCTAACGTGCTGACCAGTGGTCGCCAAGATCGCCGCCGCTTCGCGTAAACAGTGGCTCAAATCGCGGCGAAAACTGGGGACTGTTTCGGCTTGTTCGATCAATTCTCGAAACAATTCGGTGGCCTGATCGAGTGTGGCTAGCGCCGCGTCGGGTTGATCCTGTTTGGCTAATTCCAAGCCCAGGTGCAGATGGACGCCAGCCAAGTCAGAAGTAAAATCGAGCAGGTGAGGGTTGCGGAGCCGCAACTCGGCGAGTGTTCGTTGAGCCTGCTCGTAGTATTCGATCGCCTTGGCCGAGTTCCCCAGTTTGCTTTGGAGCTGGCCTACCATGCGGTGACAGGCCGCCAGCTTGCGGCGGTTTTTCATGTCGGCAGGATCGAGCTCGAGCAATTGCTCGAAGGCGGCGATTGCCGCAAGGAAATTGTTCTCCGACTGCTGCGTCTCTTCGACGGCGCCGTAAGTCAGCGCCAGGTTGTAGTAGCCCATGCCGAGGTCGCGTTGCAGGATCGTAGTCACGGTCTCAGCGCCGGACGTATGGGCAAGGCGAATTGCTTGGGCGTGCCGCATGCGCTCGATTGCAGTCTCAAAATCGCCCTGCAGGTAGTACACGAAGCCGAAATTCATCACACTGCTCGCCAACGTGCGAGCAGCTTCAACGTCGTCGGGATCTGCCTTCGCCAGCTTGTCGCGGACCTTGATCGCTCGTTGGAAATACTCATTCGCTTGATCAAGTTGGCCAAGCCGAAGCGACGCGTCCCCCAACGCATTGAGCGTTTTGCCAAAGGCGGCGGCGAGTTCCGCTGAATCGGGTGAGTTCGCAGACAATTCTTGCTGAGTTTCGGCCGCCCGTTGATAGTGAGGCAACGCATTGGCCGGTGAATCGATCGCCTGCGTAATCTGCCCAGTGAAAAAGTGCGCCTGTGCGACTTCTTCGCGCAGCGTCGGGTCGTCTTGCCGCTCGTCGAGAAAACCTTGGTAATAGACCAATGCTAGGCTGCGCCAAAGTTGGTATTCCTCGGCCGGTGTAATCTGTCGGGAAACATTTACGCTTTCATTCCCGCCAAGGCGAGACGACGTTGCAACTGGACGCTTGGTGGAAGATTCTGACTGCACCAGCCAACTACGTGCTTCACGGGCGT
>Ga0310121_10006084_pt1 | contig 10213 bp, 5 predicted proteins | sample CB27_Tmax_986_MG_FD_203504 | JGI IMG/M metagenome (GOLD analysis project Ga0310121, IMG submission 203504) | Marine microbial communities from Western Arctic Ocean, Canada - CB27_Tmax_986 | ecosystem: Environmental > Aquatic > Marine > Oceanic | place: Canada: Western Arctic Ocean | collected... | reverse complement strand
TGATCCCGCTGGATGAGTTTGAGTCGCTCAATGCTGCGCTGGACCACTACGCCAGCTATCCCGGCAAAGCCCTCGCCCTACTCCGCACGGCATGCCCATTCACGACCTAACCAGCCAATCGCCCTGCCGGGGCTGGTGGGATGCAGCAATTCCTCTTGACCGGGGTAGAGCGGAGACCTGAATATGCTCCACTGACGTTCTGTGATTCAACCTTCTGTGCGCACGCCGGAGTCTTTAATTCCGTCCTGCGTCCCGTTAGGGGCGAAGGGCTACCTCAAGCACCTATCTGGCGATTCACCTCCCTGCGTTCGCCTATCCTAACTCATTCGAGCCGCTCATGATCAGAGTACGGTCCCGGGCCAGAGCCGTCAATGAGCTGGTAACCAGCGGATTATGTCGTGATTCAGATTTTGGAAGGCACGATGACGGACAGAAAAAAAATAGACCCATCTGAGGTTGAATATCGCCGCGTCTTGGTGTTCGATCCCCGCTCAACCAATGCCTGAATCCACCTCCGATCTCCCTGCCGACGTTCTCGAATTGCAGTGCCTCAGCCCCAAGAAGGTCAGGATCCTCTACGAAGAGCTGGGCATTGCCTCCCTCGGCGACCTCAAAAGCGCTTGCAAATCCGGGAAGGTCGAAGCCTTGGCGGGGTTCGGAAAAAAGAGCGCGGAAAAGATTCTCGGCGAACTCGACGACCGCGAGCGTCTGTCCGGCCGATTTCTGCGCGCCGATGTGGCGCCAGTCGCGGAGCGCATCGTCGGAATTCTACGCAGTCATCCCGATGTCACCCGCGCCGAAGTGGCCGGGACCTACCGGCGCGAACGAGAGACGGTCGATGATCTCCACTTCCTGGTAGCCACGATAAAGCCCACCATTGTGACGGAGTTCTTCACGGAGATCGAGGATATACAACAGGTCATCCTGCAAAGCGGTCGCAAGGCCGCGGTCCGTCTCAAGAACGGACTGCCATGCGACCTCCGGGCGGTTTCGCCTGCCGAGTGGCCCTTCGCCTTGTTACATTATACCGGGAGCAAGGAGCACATCCTCGAGGTTCGCTCCCGCGCTCTGAAGCAGGGGCTCACCTTGAACGAGTACCACCTCGCTCCGGTCAACGGAAAAACTTGGAATGACTCCACCGTGACCCTTGAGGAAGAGGCCGACATCTACGGGGAACTCGGGCTTCCCTATATCGAACCGAAGTTACGTGAGAATCGCGGGGAGTTCGAGGCGACCGAAACAGGGGAGGTGATCCGCGCCTCGTCGGGCAGGACCGCCTCCGAGGGATCTTCCACGATCACACCACCCTGTGCCACGCCTGCCAGTTGCTAAGAGATCCTCCAACAAGACCGCGCCAATTATCACAAGTATCGAAAGCGAGCGCAAGTGTTATAACCTCAACTTTCGATCCAGGCTCCGATATTGGATTGCCTCCAACAGATTGGCGGCACCAATTTGATCCGAGTCCTCGAGATCCGCGATTGTCCGCGCCACCTTCAGGATGCGATCGTAAGCGCGGGCCGAAAAGTTGAGCTGCTCCATCGCCTGCTCCAGAAGCTGGGAGGATTCGCGATCGAGTTCACAATGGCTGCGCACCTGTTTTGGCCCCATGTCGCTGTTGACTCTCACCCCGTCTAGTTTCTTGAACCGCTCTTCCTGCCGTCCCCGGCATCGCTGCACTCGCTCCCGCACCGTTACCGAATTCTCAGTCTGCGCCCGGGAGGTCAGCTGCTTGTAGTCAATGAGCGGCACCTCCACGTGCAGATCGATCCGGTCCAGCAGTGGCCCCGAGATCTTTTGGCGGTAGTGTTCCACCTGCCTTGGCGAGCACCGACACTCTCGAACTGGGTCGCCGAAGTACCCGCACGGACAGGGATTGAGCGATCCCACCAGCAACACCTTGCTCGGAAAGGTCAGCGTCCCCGCGGCCCGCGAAATTGTCACCTGCCCGTCTTCAAGAGGTTGCCGAAGCACCTCCAAGGTCTGGCGTCGAAACTCGGGCAATTCGTCCAGGAAGAGCACTCCGTTATGCGCCAGTGACATCTCGCCCGGTCCCGGATTACTCCCTCCTCCTAGAAGGCCGGCATCCGAGATGGTGTGGTGTGGAGCCCGAAAGGGACGCGTTCGTAACAGCCCGGCTTTCGCACCGAGCACCCCCGCGATCGAATACACCCGCGTCGTCTCGATGGCCTCCTCTTCCGTCATGTCGGGAAGGACGGTAGGGATCCGTTTTGCCAGCATCGATTTCCCCGTTCCTGGCGGACCTACCATCAATAAATTATGGCCACCAGCGGCCGCAACCTCGAGAGCCCGCTTCACGTGCTGCTGACCTTTCACTTCATCGAGATCGACCGGGTAGCACCGCTTCCGCGCACCGTTCGCGGTGCCATTTGCTGTCGCCGGAGCCAGCATCTCCTGCCCGTTGAGGAAGTCCCACGCCTGCCGCAGTCCATTCACTCCGAACACCTGGATTCCTTTCACGGCTGCCGCCTCACGAGCATTCGCTTCCGGAACCAAGAGCCGCTTCTTGCCCCGGGCCTTCGCCTCGATCGCCACCGACAGCACCCCCTTCACGGGCCGCACCATTCCGTCCAGCGCCAATTCCCCCACGATTTGGCAATCCTCCGAACCGTGAAGCTTGGTGTGCTCCGCACAGGCCGCTACCGCCAAGGCGATCGGCAGGTCGAAGGACGGACCCTCCTTCTTCAAATCCGCCGGGGCCAGGTTGATTGTGATCACCCCGTCCTCCTTGCTCAGCGCCGAGGCATACACCGCCGAGGTCACCCGCTCCGCCGACTCCCGCACCGCGGCATCCGGCAGGCCGACGATCACCATCCGCGGCGTCCCAGTCCCCGGCGAATTGACCTCGACCTCTACTTCCACCGCCTCCACCCCCCGGAGCGCAGCACTGTGTAACTTCGTAATCATGGCAAATGAAGCAATAGTGTTCAATTAAACACTTGTCACGCCCCAAAAGCAGTCGTGTCAGCTGAACTCACAAAACGCATTGGAGATCAGGACCTTAGCCGCTGCGGGGAGCACCAATTAGGAGGCAGAGAGAACGCCCCACCTCCGGGCAAAACTAATGACATTAGCCACACCAGCCCGTGCCCCTGCGGCTATTACGGCGACCCCAAGCGCGACTGCCGGTGTTCGCTCCCGCCAGATCGAACATGACCGCATCCTGAAGGTGGCCCGCACCCTCGCCGACCTCGACGATTCGGAGCGCATTCAGGCCCAACACGTCCTGGAGGCCATTAAGTCCCGGTCCCTGGATCGGAATCTGCAGTTGTAAGTCTCACCGGCGGTCGACACGAGGAAGGACCACCGATTCACTGACGCCACCGAGAGGCCGAGGAAGCCGCGGCCGCGAGTTGAGGCTCCGTCCTCCCCTCCACTCAGGGCGAGATCACCCGGCAAAACACTTTGTTTACCGCCGGCCAGCCGTAGGCCGTGCCCGGAACTGTGATGGTGTTGTTCCCGACGCTCAACGTTCCCGTCGTGCTGTTCGCCCAGCTGTTCGGGAGGAGGGTGCGGCTCCACTGGGCCGTATACAGCCCGCCGAAGTTGGAGTCCACTGTCAGGGACACATGGCCATTGTTCGGATTTACCGCAACATCCATGATGCGGATTGTAGGCGGGACCGGAACCGTCTGGTTCTCGTAGGCGCCAACATCTACGGTGGGTGTTCCGTCCCCGTCTCCGTCGACGAAGCGCGGGTTGCCAGGCAGATCGAGAGTGGAGGAGGTCGAGGGGTCGAGTCCCGCATCGATCAGGGGCGAGTCCTCGCCGAGCGTGTAGTCGCCGTCCAGGGTCGGGGCGAATGCCCACGAGATGGGATCGACGAATCTCGCATCGAGACCTGCATTTCCATTCAGGTTGCCCGTCCCATCCCCCGGGAATCCGTCAATCAGGGAATGGGATCGAAACAGGGAGGAGTCCCTCGGATTGATCCCGACCGCGGACTCGTTCTCCACGATCACACTGTTGCCCACCGTGATGCTGGAAGCAGGAATGCCGTTCGCAGTGGAGCCCAACACCATCTCGGCGATCCTGTTCTCGGTGATGGTGCAATTGATCAGACTCAGGATCGAGTCGCCGTCTGCTTCAATTCCCTTGGCTGCCCTGTTGCCCGCGATCAGACAGTCGCGGAAGACCGCCGAAGCCGTGCGGAAACAGCGGATCGTACCGTTCGACGAGCTCGATCCGTTTCCACGGATCTCGCAACGCACCACCGTGGCGGAATTCAGGGAGGAGATGGCGAGTGCGGTCTCCCCGCCGCCGCCGGTCGTATTCTCCGTGAACTGACAGTCTAGGATCTCGCAAGTTCCCGTCCCTATGCCTTCGTTGCTGATCTCGACACAGGCCGCCCCCTGCGGGTGGTGGTTCTCGCTGAAGCTGCAGCCCTCGATCCGCAGTGATCCCGATCGGGAGTAAATCGCGCCTCCACCGGGATTGGTTCCCGCATTCGATTGGTTGTTAACGAACACGCAATCCACCACCTCAATCGTCGTTCCGCGCAAGTAGGCTCCTCCGCCATGATGGAAGGCCCGGTTGCTGATGATGCGGCACTCTTCGACCCGCACATTCGACGCAAAGGCCAGGATGCCCCCTCCGATCTGCGGGGAGTTGAACACGAAGCCGTTGTCGAGAGTCCCGTTGTCCGCCGTGCCGGCCGTAATGGTGAGCCCCGACAGGATGACTGGGGCGGTCACCTCGTTCAGCGAGACGACATGGTAGGCGTTGTTTCCGAGGAGTTCATCGAGGTCCTCCGCGATGAAGTTGCCGTCGAGATTCACATCGTTCTCGTCGATGTCGCCGCTCAGGATCGTCCGGTGGGCCTGGATGTCTCGCGTTCCACCGCCGGCCGGAAATCCTCCACGCAGCACCATTCCCTCATCGAAGAGGAACGTGCTCGCCCGGTTGTTGGGCGTGGTCCCCGGCCCTTCGTCCGGATAGTAGACGCCCTCCGCGATGAAGATGAGCGCGCCCTGGGGTACGACCGCCAGGGCTCCCTGCAAGGTGGGAAAGGCATTCTGCCAGGTCAATCCGGTGCCCGTCCCGGTCGCGGAGGCATCGACATAGAAGTCGGCCTGCTCGACGTGCTCGTAAGCGCCGAGGTCGACATCGTCTCCGTTCACGCGCGGTCGGCAAGCCAGGTCGAACCGCTCGGAGTTCTTGCTGCCGTCCCCCCTATCGATGGCCGGAGACCCGTCGTTCACGTCGAGATTTCCCTGCACACTCGGCGCCGCAAAGGGATTGGGCCGTACGATGAAATCGGGATCCGTCCCGCCAATATTCGCGATAATCGAATCGGATCGGTCGGCCTTCGCTCCGCCGATCAAGTTCACCGAGGCGCCCAGCGTCGTGGTCGAGGCGCCCGCGCAATTGACCCAAATGATCGTGTTGCAGATCGTGAGGCACGCGTTCGAGGCTCCCTGGATCGCTCCCCCGTTGGTCGTTCCACAGTTGCCGGCAATCGAGCCGTTCGTGATCTCGGCGTCGGTGTCGTTGAAATTGAACGCGCCTCCCCGCTCGGCCTTGTTCCCCCACGCGGCGCAGTTCACCAGGCTCACATTCGATCCAAGCGTGCCCAGCGCCCCACCCCGGGACCGCGATTCATTTCCGGCATACGCGCAATTCACAAAATTGCCCGTGGCCCGGTCGAGATGCACCGCACCGCCGCGCCCGTCGCAGAAGTTTCCTACGAACACACAGTGCCGCACCGTGAACCTGACATTCTCTGCGTAGAGGGCGAGTAAGGGTCGGTGCTTCATGGTAAATCCCATTCAAAAGAATACCCTGTCCCCTCGCCAGAGATTTCGTCGATCACGGCTAGAAATTCCAATTTTTTTGCCCCGGGCGGGAGGATTTCGATGACGACCGCAAGCGTCTTGGTAACTGTGAGTTGATTGCCGGGGCAGGGTGCCGATTGCACCGCTATCCCGCCTCTCCGGTTTCATCGAACCTTTTGCGCGCAGGAATTCAGGATGAACTTGCTAGCTCTACATCGGATTCTTTGTGTAACTTGTTGCGTTACCAGTTCTTGACCGAGCGCGACAAAATCAAGGGGGAGACATCATGATGAACGAGAGATTTCCAGCTGCGAATGAAGGCCCGGGAGGGAGGACCGGTTTTCGGAGGATTGGCTTCTATGCGCTGCCAACCTTGGTGGCCCTCGTGATTCCCGGTGCAGTGGATGCCAGTCCGCTTTTCGGTCCGCCCGCCTTGTTGAATTCCACCGCGGTTGGCGACACCGGCTTCGATGGTGCCGTGGATATCGAACCGGACGGCTTCGGCGGAATGCTGGCAGTGTGGTCATCGTCGGAGAATCTGGGCGGAGCAGGGACGGACAGCGACATTTTCGTGGCGCGATCAGGGGACGGGGGGGCGCAGTTGGTCGAGCGCAGGAGTGTTGAATTCCAACGCGTTTTGGGACGCCGGGGCGGATCTCAATCCTTCCCTTGCCAGCGACCGGAAAGGGAATCTGGTGGTGGTCTGGCAATCGACCACGAATCTCGGGGGTGCAGGAACCGATCCGGATGTGTTTGTGGCGCGGTCCTCGAACAATGGCCTCACGTGGAGCCTCCCGGCCGTCCTCAATTCCAATGCGACCACCAATGGCGGGTTGGGCTTCAAGGAGCCGAAGGTGGCCACGGACGGGAACGGGAGCTGGATCACATGCTGGACATCGGAGGATGACGCCGGCCTGGGAGTCGGTTCGGACCAGGATCTGTTTTATTCAATTTCGACCGACAAGGGAGCCACGTGGTCAAATCTCGCCGCACTCAATAGCGGGGCGGCAACGGATTCCGGATCCTCCGACTTCAATCCGGATATCCATGCCAACCGCGATGGACTCTGGATCGCGGCGTGGGCATTTTCCGATGGAGAGAGCGATGTGATGGAAGCGCGTTCGACCGACGGCGGACAGACTTGGTCGATGCAGCAGGGTCTGCATAGCAACAGCTTTGCGAACGACGGGGAGGACTTTCTTCCCGACGTACATGTCGATGTGCATGGCAACGCGATGATTGTCTGGGAGTCGGGCTCGACCTTGAACGGGGCGGTGGGAGCTGACCAGGACCCGCTCTTCGTCTATTCCGATGATGGTGGGCTTACGTGGACCCTGCCGGACGCGGTGAACACCAACGCAGCCAACGAACTTGAGCTCGATAGCATCCCCACCGTCACTGCGGATGAATGCGGGAACTGGGCGGTAACCTGGAACTCGAACAACGAGCTGTATACGGCCCTGGGAGATGAAGGCGACATCCTGGTCGCTTTCTACCAGGGCGGGGCGCGCTCCTGGACTGCTCCGGTGCCGGTCGCGGGCAATGCCGATTCCGACGCCGGTATGGACAGCGCGGCGGATGTCGCCTTCAATCACAGCGGGAATCTCGCGGTGGCCTGGGTGTCCGACGAGAACCTCTCCGGGGCGGGAACCGATTCGGATCTCTTCGTCGTCGCGGTCGAGAAGGGCGTCCTTTGGTCGCCCGCGCAGGTGCTCAATGGGAATGCCGCGGCGGATACGGGTCCTGACTTCCAACCCGATGTCGCGGGCAATGGAAACGGCGTCCTCATCGCGGTCTGGTTTTCCTCGGAGAACCTGCTGGCCACGGCGGGGACCGACTTTGACATCTTCTTTGCCCGCTCCCTCGACGGAGGCCAGAGCTGGAACGGTCCGATGCTTCTGAACACAAACGGCAACGGCGATGCCGAAGCCGACCGCGCTCCGTCGATTGCGTATCTTGGTGGGCAGAGTTGGTTGGTGGCATGGAGTTCCGAAGATCCCGCCGGTCTCGGCCTGGGGAATGACTCCGACATTCTCTACGCGATATCAAACGATGACGGTGGAACCTGGACTGCACCGGCAGCTCTCAATACAACCGCAGCCACCGACGGAGCGGATCCCGACTTCGATCCGCGAGTCGCATCGGACGGCGCCGGGAATCTCGTGGCAACTTGGGGAGTGAGCGAGGTATTCGACAACAACGGCGACTTTGACATCGCCTATGGCCGGTCCACCGATGGCGGGCTGACATGGTCCACTCCCGCGCCGATGAATCCCGACGCGGTGACCGATGCCAACGACGAATTCGACGCAAGAATTGCGGCCGACGGTGCGGGCACCTGGATTGCGATATGGTTCTCCAACAGTCCCACCGGAGGAATTGGATTGGCGGGCTTGGGAAGCGACGACGATTTGATTTTCCGGAGATCGACCAACAACGGAGGATCCTGGTCCGGCGGAGCGATCTTCAACATCAACGCGGCTGTCGATGACCCGGAAGCGGACGACGTGATGCCCAGCCTGGCGGGGGACGGCCGGGGAAACTGGGTGGCGGCCTGGCACCTGGAAGGGGTCTCATTCGAAGGAACGCTCATGGACAAAGCGGACACCCTGAGCGCCTGGTCTTCCGATGACGGACTCACGTGGTCGTCGCCCCAGGCCCTTCATACCCGTGCGGGAGAAACGAACCAGGAGGAGCCACCGAGCGTGGCGACCACGAAGGATGGCCTCTGGGCCGTGGCGTGGGGCGCGCTCGATAAATTGGTGGGCGCCCAGGATTTGCCCGGGGTCAACGACGATGACGAAGTGCTTTATGTTTTTTCGTGTGACAACGGAGGGACCTGGACGGCGCCCGGTGCGCTCAATGACTTCGCGCCGGTGGATACGGGCTTTGATGGCAGCGTTCGCCTTGCGCGGGGAACGGCCACGCAAATTGTAGCGGTTTGGTCGTCGCGCGAGAATCTGGGTGGAATCGGAACCGACGACGACGTCCTTTTTGCTCCGCTGGAAGTGCCAACCCACTACGACCGGTGGTTGAAGCGGCAGTTCACGCCGGTCCAGCTTGCGAATCCGGCCCTCGCGAACCTGGTATGGGGTCCCGCCGCGGATTTTGATTCCGATACCCTCACGACGCTCGAAGAGTACTACATGCGCCTTGATCCGGGCGGACCCGATGTGAACGGCGCGGTCGTGGTGCGTTTTGCGGCTGCGAACTTGCTCGAGATCTGCTTTCGGATGTCGAAAGACCCCAATCTCTCTGCCACTTGTGAAGTGGAGTGGTCGGAGGATCTCGTGAACTGGAAGAAAAGTGGCGACCTGCACAGCAGTGGGCCGGCGGTCAACATCGTCTTGCAGGCGCCGGTCGACCAGGGATCGCACGAGATCGTGTGTGCACAGACCAATGTCGCGGCATTCCCGGGGCTTTACTTGCGAGTTCTGATCGTAATTCCGTAGCGGGTACGGCCTGGCGGGCACGCATGATACGCTGGCGATTCCGCTTCGTGATTGTCGCGTCTCGTCGTGAAGACAGCCCAACTGACAACCGCGCGGCGGTCACATCCAGACAAGCAAGTAGAGCATGATGAGCACCAGCACTCCCACGCCGATCGCGAGAGCGAGTGGCGACACACCGGGCTCCTTTTTCTTCGATTTTGCCATGTGTCAAATCCAGGGTCAAATTCGCCGCGGCGAATGCGGCGAGAGATCAATCCTCAAGCCCCGCCCAGAATCATGACACCGGCTGAGAATCGAGGTCAAGGCGCAAGGAGCCCCCCGGCCGGGCAGCTCATACTTCCTGTTCTCTAACCGGGGCTCGCTGGATCGGAACCTCCCGTTGTGGGGCCAAGACTAACTCCTGGTGGATGCCGGAAGCGGCTGGCGAATCCCCGGGGGGGGGCTGCGGTGGTGGCGGCCAGTGGTTGGATCCTCTTGCTCACCAGCCTCTTTGGCTTCGTCGCCCTGCGCCACCGGCGTCGCCAGATCCCTTTCTCTTAATTGTCGAATCCTCTCGCTGCGGCGGGAGGATTTCTTTTTTGGGGGCCCGTCCCACGTAATTTCGCCTTCCTTTACAACTCCGAAAGCTCCGGCGGGTTAGATCGCGTATGGGAGGCGACACCCGGCCCCCGGGCGGGCCGTCCCGATTCGGATATTCCCCGCTTCTCTCCTGATGAAGTTCCCATTCTTCGCTTTTCTCGCCACGGTCCTGGCCGCCGGCAGCGCGATCGCGGCACCGCGCACCAAGCCCCTCGAACTGCAGGAGGTCCTGCGCGTGGCCGAAAAAATCGATGCCCTGCTCGAGGAGGATCTCCAGGTCCGAAAGCACAGCCATCCCATAGACTGAGGTATTAATGGGTGGCTGGCGGCCGATCCCACCTAGGATCGGCCTGATGAAAAAACAAAAACCAGCCAATTCGAGATTCC
>Ga0310121_10006083_pt1 | contig 10215 bp, 9 predicted proteins | sample CB27_Tmax_986_MG_FD_203504 | JGI IMG/M metagenome (GOLD analysis project Ga0310121, IMG submission 203504) | Marine microbial communities from Western Arctic Ocean, Canada - CB27_Tmax_986 | ecosystem: Environmental > Aquatic > Marine > Oceanic | place: Canada: Western Arctic Ocean | collected... | reverse complement strand
AGGCGTGTGGACCAATTCGTCGACGAGTTTGGTTTCGTACGCCAGGGAATCGTCGGATGGGCTTTCGGGCACGCGGTCCTTTCGATCTCGTGGAGCGTAGAAGACAACGATACCGTGTCTGAATGGGAGTTGGCGTACGCGGAGATGCTGGCTCGGCTATTTGAATAGACTCCGCGAGAGTTCACCTCGCATCTTTGACTGCCAGCGCCCATCTCCCTTATGAATCCACGCCTGTCGCCCCTACGATGGAGCCGGGATAAGCTTCAGGCATACCGGCATCGACACTTCGGCTACATTGCCCGTCGACTCGAGCCTACCCGTCCCTTGATCGATTCGGAACGTGACGATCGTACCGGTGTCCTCGTTCGCTGCCAGCAAGAACGTGCCCGTCGGGTCGATGGCGAAATTGCGTGGCGACTTGCCCTGCGTTGACTCGTGGCCGACGAACGTAATTCTACCGCTGCTCTGATCGATGGCGAAGATAGCAATGCTGTCGTGGCCGCGATTCGAGCCGTAGACGAACCTTCCGTCAGGCGAGACGTGGATGTCGGCAGTGTGGCTGATCTCGGTGAAATCGTCGGGTAGCGTCGAGACCGAGTGCAGCTGGTTGAGTGCACCGCTCGTCTCGTCGTAGGAGAAGGCCGTAACGGTATTCGCGATCTCGTTGATCACGTACGCGTACTTCCGGCTAGGGTGGAAGTCGAAGTGACGTGGCCCGATGCCCGGTTCTAGCGCGGTGAATGGTTCGTCGTTTGGCACTAGCTTCCCGGTTGTCAGATCGAGTTTGTACACCACTATCTTGTCGATCCCCAGGTCTGGCACGATAGCGTATCGGTTGCCCGGGTCGACGAAGATTGAATGGGGGTGTGGTTCCTTCTGCCGATCAGGGTTGACGCTGGAGCCGTGATGTTGGACGTAATCGCTGGCTTCACCAAGCCTGCCGCCCTCCTCGATCGGGAGCATCGAGACTCCCCCGCCCTTGTAGTTCGCCGCGAGGACGTACCGCCCCGTATTGTCGACGGACAGGTGGCACGGGCCGTTGCTCTTGGTGGACTGGCGGTTCAAGAATGTGAGCTCGCCGGTCTTGCCGTCGATTGTAAAGGCGCTGACAGCGCCCGTGGGCTGCCCGTCGTCGCCGGAGACCTCGTCGATGGCGTAAAGGTTGCGCCGTTCGGAGTCGATGGCGACGAACGAAGGATTCCGCGGACCGGTCGCTTTGCTTACGTAGTGCAAGGCGCCCGAAGACATGTCCAACTTGTAGACGTAAATTCCTTCGCTGCCACTGCCTGTGTAGGTACCGATGTATACTAAGTAGTCCTGGGTCATGTTTTCTTCCTCCAGAAGCTTTTCAGGTGGGTGGTTTCGCTCGCCGACGCTGGCGGCCATGTGAAGCCCAACTGCGCGGGCAGATTCTACGACATCCCATCCCATCCCGCCTAGCCACAGTCCCACGGAACCAAACATACACGCAGATCTGCCTGACGAGGCGATAGGTGCTTCTAGGCCGCTGAGACCTGCCACAGGGCGCCGATCAGCATCGCGGCGCCCGCTATCAGCACGAATACTCCGAAGTTGACCTTGCCCGCCAGCTCGGTGAGGGCCTTGATCGTAACGAGGCCTACGACGAAGGCGACCAGCGCCGCGACGGCCTTCTCGGAGGTGATGCCGAAGCCGGTATCGAGGCCGGCGTAGAGGGTCGCTCCTATCCCGGCGGGCACGCTCATCAGGAAGCTCAGGACGAGGGCTTCTCGCCGGTCCAAGCCCCGTCCCAGCAGGACGGCCACGGTGAGCCCCGATCGGCTCAGCCCCGGCAGCACAGCAAACCCCTGCGCGATCCCCGCCAGCAAGCCATCGACGAGCCGTATGTCGTCGGGACCGCGGACGCCTGGACTCCTACGCCGCAATTGGACCGCACCGGTGATCAGAAGCAGCGCTCCAATGAGGCCCATCGCGGTGTTTCCCGCCAGCTCGGAAGCTTCTGAAAGGGTGAGTATCAGGGGAAGGCCGACCAGTCCGCTCACCAGTGTCGATATGACCAGGTACAGAATAAGGGGAGAGGGCTTTGTGGGCTGGGTGACGATGCCCTTCAATATCTCGAAGATCTCGCTTCTGAACACCACCAGTACACAGGGCACTGTGCCGATGTGGAGCCACAGAGCGAAACTGACGCCTTCGCTAAGGGGGCTTCCGTTGAGGAACGTGAAGGCCGCTGTGACCGCCCCTTCGGAGCTGACCGGCAGCCACTCGAACAACCCCTGCAGCAGGCCCAGAAGGACGGCTGAGCTGTTCAACTATCGTTGAATCCTACCGCAGTGGGGACATTTCTTGGCGCCCGGGTCGACGAGCACTTTGCAGAACACGCAAGGAGACCAGGTCTGCGATGGGGGTGACGGCGCCTTCGCCGATCTTAGTGTCACGTTCAAACCACTGCCCTCGTCCCCGCCGTTGTCGTCCTCATCGGCGGAGAGCTCGACGCTGGTGACGGCTTCCAGGTTGGTTAGCATGTGCAGCAATGGCGTCGGCTGACGCAGTAGAAGTCTTATGTCCACACCCCATTCTGTCCTGTTGCTCACCCGCAGGACGCGGACTTCCGAGAGATACCGCAGCTGCTGGAGGAGATCGAACCCGAGCTGCTTGTCGGCTGCGTCGTGAACGTAAAGGTTGACGGTGCCGTCGTAGAGATCGCGATTTGATACGCCTGGCTTTGCCCCACTCGGCTGGAGACCCGGCCGGGTCGTGGGCTCGGTGCCCCGGGTCCGGTGCATTAGGGCTTCCAGCCTCGCGATAAACTCGATCTGGCTGAAGGGCTTGACGATGTAGTCGTCAGCCCCTTCCCTCAGGGCGACGGCAATGTCGACGTCGCGGTCTTGAGCAGTCAACATGGCGATGGGTACCTGCGACACTTCCCTCAAGTCCCTGAGGACCTCGAGGCCGCTGACGTCGGGAAGGCCCAAATCTAGTAACGCTAGGTCAGGATGTTCGGTCTGCGCAAGATCGAGACCTTTCAACCCTTCGGCAGCGCTGACGATTTCCGCGTCGGGCCACCTGATGCCCACGCACCCGGACACCAGCTCGACGATGTCCGGGTTGTCCTCTACGATAAGAACCTTTATTGGGGTGGCTCGTGTGCCAGGCGAAGGATAAGCACGGGGTAATTGCAGTTTACCATAGCGTTCGGAATGCCTAGAGGCGAGTGGCATAGTGACGATGGAATTGACGCCTCCTGGACGAGATTGATACGATTCGGCCCACCGATTCACTGGGAGAACTGCCATGCTGGCTAAATGGTCCGAACGGTATCACAGTTTTTCGCCATCGCATTGGGCAAGCGCGGCCCTTATTGCGCTATTTGTCGGAGCGCTTGCTCTTACCTCGTGTGGATCGGCTGAGACCACTGACGACGAGGTAACCACTCCTGTACAGGCCGCTCCGGCAACTGGTGCCGCTGAGGCGCCTGCTGTCGCCTCGGATTCGCCGAGCCAGGCGCTTTCCGGGGTCGTGATCCAACAGTACGCCGGCAACGGACAGTCGATCTTCTCCGGCGATGGGGGGCCGGCCGAGGATTCCGGCATCCGCGCCCCCGCCGGATTAGCGGTAGACGCCGCCGGCAACCTCTATATCTCTACCGATAATCGGATCCGCCGCGTGGACGCCGAAACCGGGACTATCACCACGCTGGCCGGAACCGGCAGTCCGGGCTACGGAGGAGACGGCGGTCCGGCGACGGAGGCCAAGTTAAAGGCCCCTGAGGGTATCGCGATTGACCTCGATGGGAACGTGTTGATCGCCGACCGGGACAATGGCCGCATACGGCGCCTCGACATTTCGACCGGAATCATGACCACGGTCGCCGGTGGAGGGATACCCAAGATCAAAGGTGGGATATTCCAGAGCGGTGATGGCGAAGCAGCGACGGACGCCTGGTTCAAGGAGCCGCTGGACGTGGATGTCGATGACGAGGGCAACTTCTACTTTGTGGCGGGCGGCTTTGTTCGAAAGGTCGACACCGAAGGCATAATTTCTACGATTGCGGGTACGGGACTGAAGGGACTGTCGGGAGATGGCGGCCCAGGATACGAGGCGATGCTCGCGGAGCCGCAAGGCGTAGCCGTCGATAGCCAGGGCAACGTCTATGTCGCCGATCGAGAGAACCAGCGGATTCGGATGATAGACGCCGCCACCGGCGTTATCTCCACGGTCGTCGGAATCGGGAAACATGGGAGCTTCGAGACAGCCGACAAAGACGGACGCCACCGTTCGGTCCAGCCGGAGGGTATTGGTGCTGAGGGTGATGGTGGTCCCGCGACCAGCGCGATGCTTGCATTCCCCGAAGAAATCGACATTTTCGACGGCCGTCTTTTCATCGCCGATACCGTGAATGACAGCGTTCGGATGGTCGACCTGGCGACCGGCATAATCACGAAGCTGGCCGATGGTGGGGCAGTCCGGGGAGAGGCGATGATAACGGGCTTCCGCGGGAGTGGCGACCTCGAGGTTACATTCGAGCACTTCGGCCCGCCCTTCGACGTCGTCGCGACCAATGACAACACCGTATTCCTCGCCGACCTAAAGGGTCACCGTGTCGCAAGAATCCAATTCCCCTAGCCGCTCATTTGTGCCGCTGGCCTCCGGGGCGACGGGCCTGCTTTTCCTTGATTGTGCCCCCTGGCTTGAAGGCAGGCCTCGGACAGTTCCGCAGGCGTACCCCACACCCCTGAACAACGGGAGACAAAACCATGCCCCTCCGCTACGTCGAGAACGAACGGTTCTCGCTCGTCAACATCGTTCACCCCAACGTGCCGGGCTCGGAATGTGGGATCTGGTGCTACGAGGACGTCTTGGGCAAGGCGGTAGCTCACAGGAGCGACGATGAATCACTGGTGCTGATGCACGGACGGGACGGAGCGATCATCACGAGCACGTTCACGGTGGACGGCGACGCCGTCCACCGTGGGGGTCGAGGTGACCGGCCCTGACGCTCACTGCGTCCGGGCTGTCGATACGATGACCCACTGCTGGCAGCTCGGCAGGTCTGAGACCTTCGGCAACCTCGGCGACTAGGTCGAAGACTTCGGTGCTCGCTGTTTCGTAGTGTTGGACAGGGGCCTGACGCTCTTGAAGGACACGAGCCGAGTGCCAGGGACGCGCGGCAGGCCGGGCGACAAGGCAGACCTCCCAGAGTCCTGGATACAGGAGTACTACCCTACCTGGCGTGAGCATCCAGGGCAGGCGTCAGGCCAGCGCGGTCGCAGTCTCGACCGGCCTGTGTACCCGTTGGTGGGGTGTGTCTCAAGGGACGACAAGTACCTTACGGCGTTCGCATGGCCGGAAGCGCGGTCGTTGTACCAGGTTTGGCACGACTGCATGCATCCGCGTCCGGCGGTCTCCGAATCGTACGACGCGACGACGAACAGCATTGTATCCTGGGGGCGCATCTACTTCATGGCCAACGACCTGGGCGCCCTCCTCGACGCGTTTCATCGCGACTTTCCCGATTGGGCGCGGCCGGCCGCATTCGTAGCTGAGACTGAGCAAACATAAACGCTAAACCGCCAGTAAATGGCCTACCAGCTCCTGCGGTGCGGAGATGAAGGGTGAGTGGCCGGTGTCCATTGTGAAGACCTTCTTGCAGGGCGACGCAGCACACATCCACCTCTGCACCGAAAGAGGTATGGCGTTGTCGCGGAGGCACTCCACGTAGAACCGGGGTACGCGGCCGAAGCGCTCGTCGGTCACGGCTACCCGAGTCGTTCGGGAGGTAGCGGGCTCAGGTACCAGGTGAGACCTTGCCCAGGCGAAGTCGTCGTCGGTGCAGTCTCCGAACAGGCCCTCTCTGACCGCCTCGTCCCGGATGACGATCGATCGGCCGTCGTCAGAAGACACCATGTTCCGCCTGACCATCGATTGCTCCCCTGCCGCGACCACGTCGGAGATGGACTGGTCGTCGCGAAGCATGAAGGCGCAGACGTATACGAGGGTCTTGACCATCTCCGGGCGCCTTTCGGCGACCATGGAGATAGTGGCGCCGCCATGGCTGTGACCTACAAGGACGGCCGGCTCGGGCTGGTTGTCCAGGACCTCCGACACGCGGTCGACGTAGTCGTCGAGGGTGAGGTCCTCTATGGGGGTCGTGTCGTTTCCGTGGCCTGGGAGGTCGACGGCGACCGCTGTGTGGCCCGCCGCTTCGAGCAGGGGCACGACCTTGTCCCAGCACCAGGCCCCGTGCCACGCGCCGTGCACAAGGACGTAGGTGCTCACGGCGCGGGTCCATCCGGCGTCGAAGGGCAGCGGCGGGACGGGAAGAAGGGCGATCCCCTACCTGAGGACGATACCTGGCCCATGACCTACGAGGATTTCGTGGCGCGTAGGGCGGCAGGCTTCAGCAGCGCGTATATGGCGCCGGTGACCGGTGTGGGCACCCTTGTTTCGCGGCCCATTCGGACGGCCGCTCCGGCCAACGCCTCGAGCTCGATAGGCCTCCCCTCCCGTACGTCCTTGGCGATGGACGTACGGCCATCCGCGGGAAAGGCGTCGAGGGCGTCCAGGGACCGTTCGAGGATGTCGTCGCCGAGGGAGACGCCCTTGGCCATGGCGACGGCTATGTGCTCGGCCATTACCGCGCTAAGAAGCTCGCGGGTCTCCTTTGTGGTCCGAATCTCGCCGACGGTGGTCTGGCTGAGGGCATCTACACTGCCGTTGGGCGAATGGGCGACGAACTTCCGCCATGCGGCAGCGTTTGCGTCCTCGGTCAGCTCAACCGGCCAGCCTGCTTCGACGAATGTCTCCAAAAGCTTCTGGCTGCGCAGCGAAGTTCCGCCCTTCATCTCGCCAAAGATGACCCTGCCGAAGGGAGCGATCTGGGCGACGACTCCAGGCTCGGCGATCGTGGCCTGAATGTAGGCGACGCCGGTCAACAGGTGCTGCTCACCAATGGCGTCGGCAAGCTGGCCGCTGCTGTCAACGCCGTTCTGAAGGGTCAGCACGGCCGTGTCGGGGCCGACCATGGGAACGATGGTGGGGATGGCCTCCGGATTGTGGTAGGTCTTGACGGCGAATATGACCAGGTCCACGGTCCCGACCGTGGCGGTGTCCGCGGTCGCCGGCGATCGGACCGTGAACGGGCCGGAGAGGTCGCTTGTTATGTGGAGCCCGTCCCGTTTGATTGCGTCTAGGTGCGCGCCGCGGGCTACAAAAGTGACGTCGTGGCCTGCCCTGGCCAGGAGGCCGCCGAAGTAGCCCCCCACTCCGCCTGTTCCTATTACTGCGATCTTCATTGACGGTTCCTCGGAGGACAGGTTGTGTGAGACGGGGTTTCTCCTTCCCAACCTTCCTACGACGTGGGAAGGGTTAAAGAAGCTCTCGTGGTTTAGAGATACTTGCCCCATGCGTGTAGCTTGGGCTCCGGAGGCAGCGCGACCAGCTGTCCGGTCATGAGCGATTGGGCGACGGCCTCGGTGAACTCCATATAGCGCAGCCCCTCGGTGAAGTCTGGGGAAACCGGCGTGCCATTGCGGATGGCGTCGATGAATTCGGCGTCGGTGGTCTGCTCTCGGACCTCGTCGGGGGGCACTTCGATGACATGGAGCTCGTTGTCCCCCGCCCTGGCTCCCCAAAGCTGCTCATTGGTTAGGTCGTAGACGATGGCGCTCTTGGTCCCGTAGATTTCGATGGCCTGGTGGGGCGTGTAACCCGTCGTCGAAGAGAAGTGGTATGACGCTATTGCGCCGCAATCCAGGTCGGCCGCGATGGCCAGCGAGTCAGGGACAGGTGTTTTTCGCGAGCCGCCGTCGGTAGTCTCGCGCCGGGCTTCGTGAGTCTTGCCTTTGGCCACGACGGAGGTGGCGGGACCGACCCAGCGGTTCAGGACCTCGGCCCACATACCGAGAGTGAAGGCGTTGATGCCGGTTACTTCAGGGTCGTGCCGCCAGTGATACGTCTTGCCGCCGGCCGGCAGCATCCCCATTACCCGTACCTCTCGAATGTCGCCCAGGTCCCCGCGGTTCAGCATCCTGCGAACGACGCGGTCTCCTCTGAGGCCCGGCCTTGGCGGATAGAGTGCCGTCACGAGGTCGGTTGCCTGGGCGGCGCGGTGCATTTCCTGGGCTTCCTTCAGGTTGCGGGCCATCCGGGCCTGGCACAGGACGTGCTTTCCGGCGTCCAGGGCGGCGATGGTCGCGTCCCGGTGCAGCACTGGGGGCGTGGAAATCAGAACCGCGTCTACGTCGGGCGACTCGGCGACCTCGCGCCACTCGTCGGCGACGTCCTTGATACCGAACTCGTCGGCTACCGCGCGGGCCCTGCTCGGGTCCCGTGCCCACACCAGACGCAGCTCGACGCCGGGTACCTGCTTCAGGCGCGGCACCTGCTTTTCCCTGAGAATCCTGCCCGGTCCGATGATCCCGACCCTAACGGTCTGCATTGTGGTCACCTTCCGTCTGGTGGGGATGCGGCCGGTTCATTTCTGAATCGTCCTATTTCGTGCCATTGTGTTCCATTTGGCGTTACGGCGGGGAGCGCCCATCCCTAGACGTAACGAAAGGACTGACCCACGGGTCAGTCCCTACCTTTTATCATACCACGCTGGTCCATCGTTTCATTGGCCGCCAGACACCCGGACAGCCTTGACCTGGTTGTTGAAGTGGTCGCTCATTAGGAGGACGCCGTCGCCGAGGAGGCATAGGCCGCGAGGCTCGTTCAGGCGGGCGATGGTCGCATGGCCGCCGTCGCCCGCGTCACCGGGCTTGTCGGAGCCGGCCACGGTGCACAGCCGCCCTTCGGCGTTGATCGCGCGGATGCGGTTGTTGCCTGTGTCCGAGAAGTAGACCGTGCCGTCCAGTGAGACCGCGAGGCCCGTGGGCCGGTCGAGCATGGCGTCGGTGGCGTCTGTGCCATCGAGGGAGAAGCCCGCCGTCCCGGAGCCGGCCACGGTGCTGATGATACCTCGAGTGTCGACCTTACGAACCATGTGGTAGGCGCGGTCGCAGAAGTAGAGGTTGCCCGAGCCGTCGAAGTCGATGGCGGCGGGAGCGCCGATGCGGGCCTGCGCCGCCGGGCCTCCGTCGCCCGTGTAGCCCCGAATCCCGGTGCCGGCGACGGTGGAGACGGTGCTGGATTCCACGTCTATCCGCCGGATGCGGCCGATGTCATCGCCGACGTAGATGTTGTCTTCGGCGTCGTGGGCGACGGCCCGCACCTGGTAGAAGCATGCGTTCAGGGCCGGTCCTCCGTCGCCACGGTCGAGCTGGAGGCCGGACCCTGCGATCACTCGTATTACTCCGTCCTCGTCGACACGCCTGAGGAAGCCACCCATCTTCTCGGCGATAACCAGGCGCCCTAGACTGTCCAGAGAAACGTCGAAGGGATTGGAGACGTAAGCGTCGGTGGCCGGTCCATTCTCGCCGCCGTAGGCCTTTGCGCCGTCGCCGGCTACCGTCCGGACCAGTCCGCTGCGGGGCTCTATGGCCCTGACACGATGGCTCCACTCGTCGGCGATGTAGACCGTGCCGTCCGAGCTGGCGCAGAGTCCGCCTGGCCCGCTTAAGAACGCGTCCGCGGCTGGTCCGCCGTCGCCCACGCCGGTGCCGCCGAAGACGGTAGTCACTATCCCCGTCGCGCCGTCGCATCGGCGCAGCCGGCCGGACTGGTCGCCCCAGAACACAGTGCCGTCGGGGTCGGCCCACAGTCCGGCCTCGCAGGCGTTGCATGTCGTCTCGGGCCCCAGCAGGCCTTCCTCGCCGAAGCCCGGCACACCGGTGCCCACAACGGTGGTGACGGTGCCGGTAGCGGCGTCGATCTTGCGGACACGGTAGCCGTACTTTTCGCCGACGTAAATGTTGTCTTGAACGTCGATGAACAGGGAGTCAGGCAGGAGCAGGCCGGCTTCGACCGCGGGCCCACCGTCGCCGCTGGACGAGGGCCAGCCGGTGCCCATGATTGTTGTGATGGCGCCCGACCCCATGTCGATCTTGCGGATGCGGTGGTTGAAGTTGTCGCAGACGTAGAGGTCGCCTCGGGAGTCGAAGGCCAGGTGCTCGGGGTTGTGGAAGGCCGCCCCGGAGGCGGGGCCGCCGTCGCCGTGGTATCCCAGGAGACTAACGTTGCTGCCGGGATACGGGCGGCTGGTCCCCTGCTCCGCGGGATAGAGGCGGGCGTCGAGGCCCGCGAACAGCTCGATCAGGCCTGTTTTGATGTCCACGCGGCGGACGTTGTTGCCCC
>Ga0310121_10006082_pt1 | contig 10215 bp, 8 predicted proteins | sample CB27_Tmax_986_MG_FD_203504 | JGI IMG/M metagenome (GOLD analysis project Ga0310121, IMG submission 203504) | Marine microbial communities from Western Arctic Ocean, Canada - CB27_Tmax_986 | ecosystem: Environmental > Aquatic > Marine > Oceanic | place: Canada: Western Arctic Ocean | collected... | reverse complement strand
AACGCGCTCGGGTCACATCGATCGCTCGAACTCCACCCTGTGCAACGCATTCTCGGATCCCGTCCGTCAACGAAAACTTGCCCTGCTCGTTCGCTCTCGCCAGCCCCTCGAACAGCCTTGACGAACTGTAAAACAGGCCCGTGTCGCCCGCATTCCAACTCGCGAGGTCTTTTCCAATCGCTGCGATGTACCCTCCTGACACCTCGACCTTGGTGAGATCGGGAAGGTCGAACACGTTTTCTGTATCGTGATCGACGGCGAGCGCGATTTCGTCCTGCGCCGGTGGATTAGCCAGCACATCCCGAATCATTTCGGAGGGTAGCAGGTGATCGACCATGGCCAAGAGAAACGGGCTGTCGCCGACCAACGGAGCGGCGGCGACCGCGGAACAGCCGTTGCCTCTTTCCCAGTTCTCAGCCTCAACAAAAGTGATATGGCAGCGACGTCGTCTTGCAACCCGCTCGAATTCGTGCTGGACAAGCGCTGCGTCATACCCGAGAACGACAACAAATCGCTCCACACCCGCCGCGAGCAGTTGTGCTATCGATCTCTCGGCGATCGACAGACCTCGCAAGTGGACGAGCGGTTTGGGCACGGTCGAACGATCACTCCGCAAGCGGCTCCCATTGCCGGCCGCGAGAATCACGGCCAGCGGAGCGACCGTTTCTCGGCGTGGAACCCTATCTAGTGAGGGCATTGATGATCTCCGCCATAAGCTCTTTGGTCGATGCGGCGACGAGGGTCGTGCGATCCTGCAGCGATTCAAATGGACCGAGCGCCCCGCCGTCGAGACGACAGATGTGGCCATCGGCCTCGGTGACGATTAACGAGGCCGCGAGAAAACTCTCCGGCGTCAATCGGCTCCTGACGTCGATATGGGCATCCAGAGCTCCGTCTGCCACCAGGCACAGAGCACGTGAAGCACAGCCGTAGACGCGTATGCCGGCGCAGGTCCGCATCAGGTCGGCGAGAGAGGCGTCCGGCGCCCATTGGTTCAGTTCGCAGGAGATAAACGCGTCGCGAAGACGGCGCGTCTCCGACGTGTGCAAGCGTCGGCCGTCTGATGAGTAGGCTCCGTTTCCGCGCGCCGCGACGACGGCGCCAGAGCCCGAGGTGTCACCCACGGACGCATAGATGACCCTGTCCGTGGAGAGCAATGTCTCTCGCGGAAGGATGGCCAGCGAGATGGCGGACAGCGGCAGGCCACGCGCGAAGTTGTCGGAACCATCGACCGGGTCGACGATGAATCGGTAGCCTTGCTCGCCGCTCCCGAACTCGAACGCACCCGTCTGCTCCTCAGACTCCACTACACCGCCTTCGAAGTGTTCTGAAAGCCACTGTCGAATCCATTCGTCAGCAGCAATGTCAAAGGGCTTCTGGTCGTCGCCCTTGGCATTCACGCCGACGGCCTGGCTGTGGTCCAGCCCAGGTCTTACCTGGTCTAGAAGCGGTAGCGAATCCATCTGAAGCTGCCTGAGCAACGCCAGCATCCCCTGAGAGTCCGTCGATGTGTCGTGTAGCGGAGCGCTGGTCATGACGGAAAGCCGCGCGTCGAGGTTTATGGGGAAGTCGCCGACGTAGCGCGGCGCGGAGTTTGGCTATAACTCCCATGCTCTTGTTGTGGAGGCGTGGCCGCAGTGGCCAAGAGACGCTTTCGGTCTGCCACGGGAACTCCCGCGAGATCCGCTATCTCGTTGAATCTGGGGGTATCGATATTCCCCCGATGGAGTGCACTGGCCGCGAGCGCCGCCAGACGAGAACAGAGGGAGTCCATCTCATCGGCCTGCAGCGCAAGTTCCCCTTCGATCGGCGTGTGCTTTCCACTTCGCAACATCGTTTTTAGTTGATCGAGTTCACGGTCTGTCAAAAGTCGGAGGTTTCTCAAACGATGCGCAGCCACGCTGGGGCTCGTGCCGTAGTAGTGAGCCGTCCGTAGGACGTCCGACAACGTGATCGGATGACGACCCCTGCGCTGGCGACCATCCACGCGACGGCTCTCGCCCGTCTTGTCGCGACCGTCGCCCTCTGAAAACACGGAGAGCACCGTGGGCCCAGCGCGTCCCAGTGTCTCTTTGCCGAGGGTCTCGACGTATCGACGCAAGCCATACTGGGGAATCAGAAGGGCGCTGGCGAAAGCGTCGGCCCTCACCTCCGGAAACTCAGGCGCTCCGCCAGATCTGCACACGCGCCACGGGGCTTCGGTATCGAACAAGAAATGGGCAAGTCCGTGTGCGTATCTGAAGCGGCGGTGTTCGAGACCAAGGTTCTTCTCGACCACAACAAGAAGGCCGTGGTCCGGTTCACCGATCGAAATCGAGAGGATTCCTGTCGGCAGAGTCGCCTTGGCCGAACGAACGCCCGACGTCATGAGCAGTTCGTCAACGAAACGGATGGGCCCCTCTCCAAGTGCTAGGCGCCGCCGCTCATCCTCCGCAACGCGATATCCTTCCCGCGCCGCTTGCCACGGCATATTTCCCTGCTCAACCCGGTACGAAGGAAGCGAGTGTGCAGTGGCGTCGATCTCAAGTCTTGCTTCCAGATCGGTGAGAGCTCTCGCGGTCGCGCACACACCGGCGAAGGAACTCGGACCCTGATCTTCCGCGAGGTCAGGATGGGCCCGGAACAGCTCGGTAAGGCCATCCACTTCCTGGTCGTCGGTAGCCGGGGGAAGGAGCTCGCTGAGGCTACAGCCATAGAAGGCAGCTAGCCGGCGCAGATCTTCGGCCTTCACGGATCGCCGTCCTGTCTCGATATGGGCGATGGTGGCTCGCGATACACCAAGCTGAGGTGCGATGTCAGCCTGGGTGAGACCACGTGACGTCCGCGCTTGCCGGAGAATGCTGCTGATATCCTTCAGTTTCTCAGCCATACCTGGTCAACCCGTCCTTCTCGGAGTGGGAGGATATCTAACATATCTGTGGATGCACACCAATAATGTTAGATATTATTACATCCTGCCGCAACTGGCTTTCCCCGTGTCTGTCAGACCCCGGGTTGCTCGGCGTTGGATCCGTGTCGGGGCGGGTAGGTGAGTGCTCGAGCTTCGAGCCACCGCTTGAACGCGACCTGGTCGAACGCACCGAAGAGAATGTGACCGTCGATCTGGGGGTCGGTGACCCGTGGCCGGTTCCTGTCGGTTGTCCTGTCGATTGAAACCCGGCAGATCACGGCATCTAGGACTCGCGAAGGCGGTGAATCGCGCGATCCATCTAGGTTTTACCGGCATCCTACCGTGATTCCGACCCCTACTCAGGTGCCTGATAAACGTGAGGTCGGTAGTTCGAGTCTTGTGGTGGCGAAAACCTGTTCGTGGTACCCCAACTGGTACCCCAAACTCACTGAAACTGGTCGAATCTCAGCAGGACTCGAAAGAACAACTGACTCCCTAACACCCTAACTCGCGGCTACTTAGCCGACCTCCCGTGTACTATGCGTATATGCTGCTATCTAACTTTTAATCCGTAGGTCGTGGGTTCGAGACCCACCCGGCTCATTAGGCCGGGAGCCCCTAAGTAGGCGGGCTTCCGGCTCTTTGGTGTCGGTGGGGAAGGGGCGAAAATGGGCCTATGGGACCCCAAAACTCGGGTTGCCTGGGGAGGACTCACGAGATCCCGGTGAATTGGAAGACAACTGAATCCACGAGATACACCGCCGCAGTCTGTGGCAGGTGCTTGGGATCTATCTTTCCTGAATTCGAGTTCGATTAGTCCCTGCCCGACTGAGACAAGCCCGGATTTCGTCACCCACGGGTTGCTTAGCATCTCGCCGTCACAGTCGCGACGTCGGGAATTCCTCATGGTAGCGCGCGACCGCGTCGCTGGTCCCACAAATGTAGAGCGCGTCGTCGGGTGAGAGCAGGAATGAAGCCGGGTAGTCCATAGCGACCTGGCCGTCCCGCTCCACCGCCACAACGGTGCAGCCTGTGCGCTCCCGAATCCGTGCCGCCACCGGGTTCTTTCCTGCGAGCCGTCCTGCGCCCACCTTCACGAGCTTGATGCGGGGCTGCAGGGACACCATCTCTCCTAGGACGTGGTATGCGAGGAGTTGCCCAGCGACCTGACTCACCGAGAGAGCGAAGTCCACGCCGGCACGCTGGATGCGCGCCACGTTCTCGGCCAGAGAAACACTGGCGATGATCGGCAGGTCCGGAGCATAGTCACGGAGGACGGTGGCGGCGAAGACAGTGGCGCTGTCCGTGTCGAGGGCGAGGACGACGACCCGGGCTCCGGCCAGGGGCACACGCTCAAGCACGTCGCAGTCGACGATGTCACCCACGACGTCGACACCCGGGCGCTCCACCGGATCGACGACGCACACCTCCTCTTGCACGACGGTGAGAATCTCCACGAGCTTCTGCCCGACGTCCCCGAGACCAATCACCACGATCACTCCCTCCTGGGTGATGGGCCGGGCCATCTCGCTGAGCTTCTCGATGCTCTCCGAGTTTCCCGCGGCGACCAGGATCGTGCCGGGGCGGATGGTCTCGTCCGGGGCCGGGGGCGAGTGCAGTGCCGCATCCCGCCACTGGCCGACGACATTGGCCCCAGTGCGGGTGCGAAGCCCGACTGCGGCAAGCGTGGTATCGGCCAGTGGGCTGGCATCGTGGACCCGTAGCTCCGCCACTTCGAGGAGCCTGCTCAGTGGCATGACTCCTGTGACCCGCGGGGTGATCCTGGCGCTGGCCCGGGAGCTCAGGACGGCGGCGAGCACGTGGGTGGGGGAGAACGTGACACTGGCCCCAGCCACCAGCATCGGGGCCCGCCGGCGAGGGTCCTCGATCATCGTGATGATCGGACCTTCGTATCCCACCTCGCGGGCGCTGAGCGCGAGGAGCACGTTGGCATCGTCCTCACCGTTCAGGACCAGGGCACGGGCGCGGGTCAGTGGCCGGAGATCCAACTGCTGATCCGCTAGCGTGACGTGCACCACCTGCTGCCCGCGTGCGTGGAGACGGCGCGCAGCCGCTTCGTCCTCCTCGATCACCACGGAAACCATGGCCCGGCGCTCGAGCTCGCTGAGCAGAGAATGCACCTCCGGGCCGTATCCGTAGACCACCACACCACCGTCCACGTTCGGCAGTGCGAGGGGCAGCCGTCTCTCGAAGCGCTCCACTAACGGTGGAGAGCTGAATTTGTCGGGAAGCAGCGCGCCGACGGCACCGCCGTCGAAGCGCGCTGCTCTGCCCTCGAGCAGCACCGAGCAGCCCTTGAGCGCGAGCGGCGTGAACAGGTTCAGAACGAACATGGTGAAGATCAGCACCGAGAAGATGGAGGGGGCGATGGCGCCCTGGGCCAGGGCCAGCGAGGCGAGGATCATCGCCAACTCGGCACGCCCGCACATGCCAACGCCCACGGTGAGGGCTTCCCGCGCCGACAACCCCATACGCAGCGCCATGCTCCCCGCGCTTGCGATCTGGCCTACGATCACCGCCGTGGTCAGCAGCACCAGGAACGCCATGCCAGAAGGGTTGATGTCGAAGGTGATGGAGAAGCCCAGCGACATGAAGAAGATCGGTCCGAGGAACGAGTACGCGATCCCGTAGGAGCGATCCGCCACGACCCGGACCAGGTTCGGGTGCGCCACTTTCTCCTCGAAGAACAAGCCGGCCAGATAGGCCCCTAGGATCATGTGTAGCCCGATGGCTTCGGCGAAGAGGCCGGCGGCGATGGCCACGAGCAGCACGAAGGTGAAGCCTTTGCCTCCCTCGCTTCGGAAGGGCAGCGTGAAGCGCGGGTATGCGAACCGACCCAGTAGCACGGCCAGGCCGAAGAAGGCCACCACCTTCGCCAGCGTGACGGCGATGTCCATGGGCCCGAACGACCCGCCGGACAGCACCCCGACCACGAGGCCGAAGAACACGAGGGTCAGCAGGTCGTCGATCACGCAGCTCGCGACGATCACGCGGGCCACGCGCGTATCTGCGAGCCCCAGATCCTTGAGGGTTTTCAGAGTAATCACCACTGCAGTGGCGGTCATCGTGAGACCGACGAACACGGCACCTACCGGATCCAATCCGAACGCGGTCGCCACGCCGAAGCTGATCCCGAACGGCACGATCGCGCCAACTAAGGCAACCCCGAGCGAGCGCTTCAGAGCATCGAAGAACTCGGTGGGCTGGGTTTCCACCCCGGCGTGGAACATGAGGAAGAAGATCCCGATCTCGGCCAGGAGCGTGATCGCTTCACTGGGCTCGATGAGGCCGAAGACAGCCGGTCCGACCAGCACCCCGACGATGAGCTCGCCCATGATCGTGGGCAGCCCAAGCGGGCGCAGGGTGACCGCGACCAGCCAGATGCCCGTCAGGAGGATCAGCAGATCGAGGGCGACGTCATGCATTAGGCTAATTTAGCACAGCGGTGCCCACCGGCTACGGCGACGTCTGCCAAGTCGAGGGGAGCTACGGTCGCACCGTGAGGTCCACGCCGTAATTCTGAAAGGTCCCCAGGGTCGCGATGAGCTGCCTACAGGTGGAGAGGCCTGGTCTCGCACCCAAGTCGTGAGTTCGACTCTGGTCGCTGTCAGCAGCGGCAGCGGGGGGTACCGTTAGATTACGTTCATGGATTTGACGCCTGATGAGCAACCCGTGGTCCTTCGTGCTGTGGCTGCGTACAACGAGATGAAGAAGGAGCACAAGGGGGCTTTCGGAGGCACGACTGCCGACGAGATTCTAGAAGAATTGAGGCCGTCTCCAGTCCGTTGGAATGAACTCGCCGCGTTCGTGATCGAAAGGGCAGAAGGTCCCACACGAAGGAAGCGGTAACGTCACCCCCGGGGGCTTCTTCCGATGGGCCGGGCATGTACCCACGGGCACAGTCGATCCGCCATACGACTGTCGGAGCAAGCGCTCCAAGCAGAGGAGTTGGGCACGTTGGGACCCCAACTGGGACCCCAAACTCCCCGGAACTGGTCGAATATCAGGAGTGCTCGCGGGAACAACCGACCTCATAACACCCTGACTTGCAGCAACTTAGACTACTTCACGAGCGCTTTGTGTGTATGCTGCTATCAGACTTTCAATCCGTGGGTCGTGGGTTCGAGACCCACCCGGCTCACTTTTCCGGAAGCCCCTAGGTAGGTGGGCTTCCGGCTTTTTGGTGTCGGTGAGTTAGGAGCGAAAATGGGCCTATGGTACCCCAACTGGTACCCCAAAAACTCCGGTTGCCGGGCGGGAACTCAGCGGATGTGAGCCGTTAGGACGCCAGTTTTCGAGACCGAACGGGAGTGTATCGTTAAGTACCTCTAAGGCCGTTTAGGGCCCGTTCACAACAATCTTCCGTGGCCGTCCTTCCGGCGAGGGTCCGCCAAGACCGTGTAAGGGCCAGTACGCGGGTAACTCGACCTCGACCAGGCGCCGAAGTGCGGATGGATGCGAAGACCGCGGAGGTTTCCTTCCCTCCTTACGCGATGATGAGAGTCCTCGGATGCTGCGCGTTGGCTTCAAGAAAGGTTAGCTTTGGCTCTAGTTCCTCGGCAGTCGGCTGTACGTTGCCGTTCGCGTCGGTCACCCGGGACGTCACGGTGTGCTCACCCGGGGTGGCATTGTCCCACGTATAGTTGAAGAACTTCCACCCGTACGTCTCACTCGTCGTCTCCGGGTCGAGGGTCGCCGGACGCCACGGGCCGTCGTCTATCCTGACCTCGACTGACTGAATGGGTGTACCGTCGTTCAACACTACGCCGAACACGTTGTGCCGGCTGCCGTCGGTGGTCACCCGTGCGACAAACGACTTCAGCCGCATCTTGGTGATCGCCGTCTCTTTCCACTTCATCTCTCCATTGACCATCTCGCCCTTCAAGGTCCGGTACGAACGGGCCTGCCACTTCCCGAGGTACTGATCCTCCTGGACGTGGATCTCGGAGACCCACTTCACGTTCGGCGCACCGTACCACCCGGGGACCAACAGCCGGAGCGGACGCCCCTGATGCCTGGTCAGCGGCTCGTCGTTCAGCGAATAGGCCAGCAACGGCTCGTCTGACAGCGCCTGGTCTCGTTCGAGGCTCCGGCCGTAGTGCTGATCCACGGTGAACGTGCTTCCCCGGAACTCCACGTCCTCTTCGCCATGGTCGGCGCCAAACAGGACGAACTCACGGGCCTCAGGTTGCACCCCGGCCCGCTCCAAGACCGCCCGCAATGGAACGCCCCGCCAGCGGCCGTTGCTCGAAAGCCCGTTCACCGGGCCGCGATTCCCCGAGCACTCGAACCCGAAGACGAGCTCGCGACTCGGCATCTCGTGAAGGTCAGCAAGTGAAAGCGCTAATTGCTGGTCCACGAGTCCCGACACTTGCAGTCGGTACGTTGCCGTGTCGATCTCGGGGTGCTGGTAATGCTGTGTCGTGAAGAATTGGTCGCTCGGGGTGAACACTCCGTCGATCTTGCGGATATCGATGATCCGCCGCTCTGGTGTCCGCTCCAGCGTGATGGTCTCGGGCAGGTCGGTGAAGGGCACCAGGGTCTGCTCTTGCGCGAGGGCCGGAAACGCCCATTCCGGTAGGCCGAGGACGCCCAATCCCGCAAGAGTGATGCTTCCTTTGAGCATGTCACGACGGGTGGTTTGTTTTGTCATGTTGGGTACCTTTCTAGGAACGTTTTCGTTGCCGCATCAGAGCATGAAGCGGTCGCCCGCAATCGGCCTTGTGGCCCCCGCCGAATGCTAGTTTAGTTCACCCTCATGAATGACAGTTCAGGTAGCCTACCTGTGCGGTGGGCAGGCGTCAACTAAGGGTCGTTCGCCAATATCAAGCGCTCACACCTACGACTGGGCTCACCTGTTGTCCAGGAGCGGCAAGCTGGGCTTCTGGCTTTTTGGTGTTTGGGGGTTCGGGGCGATAATGGGGCCATGGAACCCCAAGTGGACCCCAAGAACTCGGGTTGCCTGGAGGGGACTGACGCGATCTCAGCGCATCGGGAGGGAACCCGTGTGCGAAGTTGATGCTGCGACCAAAAAGAAACTCCGGGGCGGGTTGGTCGAGCGCGGCAGCCTCGGGGCGTTGGCTTTCCCGCTCGCCGCCTTATCCGCGCCAAACAGCCCGCAGTACGATGGTGTCCTGATGCGTCCTCTGGCAGGAGACAAAATAAAGACCTACCTCGTACTCGCCGTCCTCTCTCTCGCCACAGTGTTGCCCGCCCGGGGTAGCGCGCTGGGCTTGTTTCAGTTCGGCTCTTAGAAAGGGTTACGACGCGGTCGTCAGTAGGGGTAACCTGGAAGCCTTGGCATCCCGGGCTTCCAATCCGGTAGGGGAGCCCAGTTATCACGATTTGGCATCTGCACCATCGGCAGACTCTCGGCGTCCATTACCGCGTCCTCCGCGATGACACCGTTCATGGAGAGCAGATAGGCCGTCAGCGCGTAGACCTCATCGGCGGTGAGGGTTCCTTCGTCATTGAGAGGCATGCCGCGATTGATGTAATCCCATATCGTCGTCGCGTACGGCGAACGGATCGGCAGGATTCTCCCCAATGACCAGGGGTCGGCATCTGGTGCCGCTTCGCGTCTTACCAACCTGGGAGCGCGGCCATCGGTCCCATCCGGACCGTGGCATCGCGCGCAACTCTTCTGGAGGAAGAGCCGCCTGCCTTGCTCGGACGTCCCGCTACCCGGCGGGAGCTCTTCTCCCGTAGGACTGATGGAGATATCCCAGGCAAGGATTTCTTCTGCGCTCGGGGTCCTTCCTAGACCATAGGTCGGCGACTGCGCCTGCGCGGAACTCGCTCCCAGGAGCATCAGAACAGGGAGAAGCCTAAGCGAGCCCATTTTGCACGCTCCCGTCGCTCTCGACTATCCACGGCTGAATGGAATTGTCCAGGCCTCCCTCCAACTGAGCTCGTGTCGGTTGCACCTGGCCCAGCTCGTCAGTGCAGCGCGACATGAGCACGGCCTCTGATCCGTCCCACGTCCAGTTGAAGCTGAACGCGGTGTGCGCCATGCGCTGCGGCGTCCCACGGAAGTCGGCATCCATCCAGCTATCGCCACCGTCGGTGGATACTTCCACCCTGCTGACCACCCCGCCGCCGGACCAGGCCAAGCCCCTCACCTCGTAGAATCCCCTGCCGGGCAACTGTTGTCCCGCGGACGGATAGGTGATGACCGACTTCGGTCCGACCTGATAACTCAGGGCGGCCTGGTCGGGGTCCTGACGGAGATGCCCGTAGTCGTTGTACGTCATGTAGAACCGGTCGACCACCTTGATTCGCCGCAGCCACTTCACGGAGAGGAT
>Ga0310121_10006081_pt1 | contig 10216 bp, 12 predicted proteins | sample CB27_Tmax_986_MG_FD_203504 | JGI IMG/M metagenome (GOLD analysis project Ga0310121, IMG submission 203504) | Marine microbial communities from Western Arctic Ocean, Canada - CB27_Tmax_986 | ecosystem: Environmental > Aquatic > Marine > Oceanic | place: Canada: Western Arctic Ocean | collected... | reverse complement strand
ACCGACGCATAGCCAAGACCCTGGCCAAGAAAGAGCGACTGCTCACTGTGCTCGACTTCCCCCATCTGCCCTTGCACAACAATCCCGCCGAATTGGCGGCCAGACAGCGCGTGCGCAAACGGGACATTAGCTTTGGTCCCCGCACCCCCGACGGTGTGGAAGCTTGGGATACCTTCAACACTTTGACCGAGACCGCCAAGAAACTGGGTGTCAATTTCTACGCCTACATTCACGACCGCGTCTCCCAAGGCCGGCGCATGGCCTCCCTCGCCGACCTTATCCGCCAAGCCTCGCTTCCAACCTGATTCCCATCCCCTTACCCCGATTTATTGAGAAGACACCGTCAATCATTCTTTTCAGCGTCATCAGCGTCCTATTTTTAGACCAGTCACTTGAACCATTTTTCCGGCCTCGGTCATCAATTGGGCCACCCAGAAACCGAGTTTTTTGGTCGTCTAGAGAAAAATTCGATAGAAAAACCGAGTTTCTGGCAGACAAATTCTGTCTGGTCGTGACACAACAGAAACTCGGTTTTTCAAAGAGAGCTTTCTATAGAGAATCTGGGTATTCACGAACTGAAAAACTCGGTTTCTGGCCGAAACGATGACCAAAGCCATTTTTCCTGACACAGCCGATCTGTTTCCGCCTGCCGTCGACGGTCAGTTAAGTCTTCTGGTTGGGGGACTGCTTCAACTGTAAGAGGCGCATGGCTTCCAGTTTGGGCGTTTCGGGGGTGAGCAGGTTGTAGACAAAGCGGGGGGTGCGGGAGATATCCTTCTCGGCGAAACCCACCAGCACCTCTGCATTGGCGCGCAGGTATTCGTTGCAGGCGAAGGTGAGCAGCCACTCCACCACCTGGGAGGCGGAGCTTTCTTCCAGGGCCGTGATCTTCTGCACCAGGGCCTGGATATCCGGGGAGAGGTCGTAGGTGGCTTTGCTGCGGGAGCGATCCCGCCGCTGCTTCTTGCTCAGGGCAGCTCGGTTCTCCACCGACTCTTCCAGCAATTAGGCTACTTTGGGATCGACGGTCAGTCCGCGCCGGCGTTCTGCTTGGGGTCTCATCGGACGGGCGCGCCTTCCAGATTTTCGACAAAACGTTCACAGACGGCGGTGAAGGCTTCGGCGGAGGGGTCATTGGGTGAGATGTCGAAGACGGTGGAGCCGTAGGTGCAGGCTTCGGAGATGCGGATGGACTGGGGGAATGACCGGCCAGACCAGCGAGGAGAAGACCTCCACCAGGTCCTGCAGGTGGCCGCCGTGGTCCACTGTGCCCCTAATTCAGCACTGTCAGCGCAAGCATATCCAAGTGACACTGGTCTCACGCTTGCGCTTGGATGCCAGACTATTTGACCCCCCAGCCGAGCAGCCCAAGAGCAAACCGGGCGTAAAACCGAAAAAAGGCCAGCGCCAACCCAAACTCGACGAACGTTTGCAAGACCCCAAGACCCAGTGGGTCTCGATGCAACTCACTTGGTATGGGGGTGAAAAACGCACCCTCGAAATCGCCACCGGCACATCGCTTTGGCATCGCATGGGACTAGACCCAGTAGCGATTCGTTAGGTCTTGGTTCGTTGTCCTGATGACGACAAATTCCAACCCCTGGCTTTGTTCAGTTCCAACCAGGATACTAGCGCCCAAGACATCGTCCAGTGCTTCGTTCTGCATTGGAACATTGAAGTGACTTTTGAAGAAGTGCGCAGGCACTTAGGCTTCGAAACTCAACGACAGTGGTCTGACAATGCGATTGAATGCACCTCCCCTTGTTTGCTCGCGATCTTCAGCTTAGTCGTCCTCATCGCCATTCAATTGCATCCGCAAAATCTACCGCTTCGACGCGCCAGTTGGTATGATAAACAGGAAGCCACTTTCAGCGATGCCCTCTTTGCTGTCCGTAAGCATCTCTGGGGGCTCGAGCATTTTACAATCTCACCCATTGCCCCAGACTCTATCCTAATTCCTGTCCAACTTTTCCGTGCTTTGCGCCACATAGCGCTTCATTCGGTCTGAATTCAACCTTTTTCGCTTGAATCAGCCTCTTTTCATCCTTATCTCTGTTCTTTACAACCCTGTCCGCTCAAACAGGCCTCTCAATCATTCCTCTTTTTTGGCCAAAGTCGAGAATGATCTAGTTCGACGGAGAGAAGCTGCCACAGTTGCACGCCCGCGTCGACGGCAGCGTCAACGAACCCTAGCCTGTTGCCCCCGCCTGCATCGACCATGGCGATACCTCTGCCAACACTCAATTCAGCGTAGCCCGCCATAGTGTGGGCTGTCGTGGTAACAGAACAGTTCCCAGAAATTCATCGGGTAGGGATGTGACAGCTCGCTGGCTTCCGTTAGCGCCTCTATCTCTTTTTGGTCCAGCTGCAAGCCCAGCACCTCCATGCTGTTGGTAAACTGCTCGATCGAACTGGCCCCCATGAGGGCGACGTCACAGTGGCCGGACTGGAGCAGCCAGCCCATGGCTACATTGGGAATCGATTTCCCATGGCGTTTGGCGATATGCGCCATCACGTCGAGGGTGTTCCAGTTTCGTTCCACCGCCAGGTTTTGCCAGGAACACATTTCGGATTCCTTAATCTGTTCGAAGCGGGAGCCAGACCGAGGACCCGTGGCACCGCGGCGGTATCTGCCAGTAAGGAAGCCTTCGGCGTAGACCCCCCAGGCAATGATCGACACATCCTGATCCCGGCAGGCAGGGATGACCGAGAATTCTGCAACCCGGTCTGCCAGCGTGTACCAGATCTGATTTGAGACAAGTGACGTCAGATTCCCGTAGCGAGCAAAGCCATTCGCCTTGACCACCTGCCACCCATCCCAGTTGCTCACCCCGATGTATCGGATCTTGCCGGCGCGCACGAAATCGTCCAGAACCCGCATCGTCTCTTCGATCGGGGTGTAGGGGTCCCATACGTGGCACTGATAGAGGTCGATATAGTCCGTCTGAAGACGGCGCAGGCTGGCCTCTATTTCTCTGGTCAGATAGGTACGGGAAAGACCAAATCCATTGGGCTTGGTATCATCGTCCATCGTCCAGGCACCCTTGGTCGCAACCACGAACCGGTCTCGCCGGCCCTGGACGATCTGGCCGACCATACGCTCTGCAGTGCCGGCCATCTCTCGATTGGAACCCTGTCTCCCTCCGCCGTAGATATTGGCCGTATCCAGATAGCTCCCACCTCTGTCGAGAAACATATCAACAATCGTGCGGCTGGCTGTCTCATCCAGGACAGTGCCAAAGGGGATCGTGCCCAGTCCAATGCGAGAGACCTCAAGCCCAGAGATCCCGAGATGCGTAGTTTCCACCCATCTTCTCCCTTCAGACTCATCTCTATGTATAACTGAATGTTGGCGGTGTGGACCAGCAGGTGAATCGTTTGCGGGCAACACGCATGGGAGTATCTGCCTGCTAACCCACGATGTGGGAGCGTTGGAGCAACTTCTGGCTTCGTGGGGAGAGTGCGTCGAAGTCAGCCTGTGTCATCTCGACGTGGTTGTAATTGGCCCACCAGGATCGAGAATAACAGATGACGACTTCCGGTCTCGCATGATCCGAACGGTTGGGTGTGCCCCGGTGAAGAGCACGGGGATCCTGAATCCAGAGGGTGCCACGCTTCATGTTGAGCCGATGTTTGGTGGGAAAGTGTCCTTTTTCGAGAATGGCGTTATAATGGGGCACCAGTTGAGGGTCGGCCATGTATTGTGTACAGGGCAGAACCTCAAAGCTTCCATTTTCCTCGAAAGTGTCGACCAAGGGGAACTTGATGCCGAAGTGGGGGCAGGTCTGCAGGCTGACATGGGGCATGGCCCGGGTGATGCCGGCATCCAAATGCCAGTCTTGGTAGGTGCTATTCGGGTAGGGCGTGTTCGAAGAGTAACAGGTGACTACGAAATCATCACTCGCCCAGTACCTGCCCAGAAAGTCCAGTAGGATCGGATTCTCGTAGATTTCAGGGTCGGCGAACGGCAAGCGCCAGGGGATCTCCACTGTGTAGCGGTTGGGGTGATTCTGCCGCCCCCTGCCAGTGGAAATGTCACCGGTCCGTGTGGAACTCTGGCGTGCTTTCACTGTCTCTAGGAGCGGCTTGAAGGCTTCGTGCATACGATCAACCTTTTCAACCGGCAGCAACTCTTCGAAAAGAACATACCCGTTGATCTTGAACTCAGCAAGTTTCAGTTCAAGGTCATACGTTGGTGGAACATGTTCCATGGTGGTCATTTCCTTTCTCGATGATAGGTAACCTGGCCCTGACTCGTCAATGGTACGCTGATCTATATATTGGACTTTGGCAAGCGCATAGACATCGGGCGTGACTTTTTGCGTGAAATCGTATATTAATAGGAAGCAGTAATAGGCACATACAAATTGAGAAATTCGTCCAATTTCGCCAATCAGTTTACGAGTACTTTAACAATTGTGCGAATACATTGATGGAGTTGATGGATGCCTTGTCGAGCAATATCAATGCGCGGTCTGTGGTGCAGTTGAGCCTGAATCCGCATTTTCGGCGCAGCTATAGCACGCTCTTTAAGGGTGTTGCGGACTATTTTCATGCCAGTGATGAAGATAGGTCTGGCTCTGAACGCCGTACACAGGAGCAAGATATCATGGGGCTAATTGTGCCCCATCTACCGCAATCCCAGAAACGCAAGTTTCACCTGCTCGGGGTGGACGTGACGCCCTATCGACGGCAGTTTGCCCACACAGTGGCTGACCGAGGATACGTCTATTATCCCAATGCCATCCAGGGCAACCGTCCGGTCACGGTGGGCATCAATACTCCCCGCTGGACTTACTGCCAGAAAAAGAAGGACCTCATGCCCCGGCTTGGCTCGTACCCTTGAGCCTGCGCCGAGTAACCACGGCGGAAGATAAAGAGATGGTAGGTGCGGCACAGGTTGATATGCTCATGCATGACCCAGCCTCCGCTTTGGCAGATGATTGGACTGTACAGGTGGGAGACACAGCCTATAGCAAGCCAGCTTATCTGCATTCCAGTGCTAAACATGACAATCTGGTGACGATTGCGCGTGCGCGCAGCAACCGTGTTTTCTACCGTTGTTTCGTCTCCGAGGCAAGTGCGCACAAGTCGTCCGGTCATCCCCGCTGGTATGCAGACCGCTTTGACTTGCAAGAGCCGTCCACATGGCATGAACCGGACGCAGCAGTGGAGACAACCCATGTTTGGCGGCGGGGACACACCTATCAAGTCAAGATTGAAATCTGGCGGGATATGCTAATGACCGGCAAACGCACTATCCCCATGCACAAACACCCCTTCCCCTTAGTGCCTGTGCGTTTTTTGGATGAAGAAGACACCCCCGTTTTTCAATGACCCATGTGGCTGCTCGTCTGTGGAAAACGCAGAGAGGAACTCACCCCCTTAGAGCCTGCAATTATTAAACAGGCTCTTGCCGAGCTTTTTCTCCTGTAGGGCCAAACAATCGTGTGTGCGTCTTCGGGTGCTACCAGAGTGAGCGCGGAAACGAATTATTAAACAGGCTCTTAGAAATAGTCCAGGCTTATCAGCAACGTTTTGACTTGGAACACTTCTTCCGCTTCGGGAAACAACGCCTCTTGCTCGATAAATTCCAAACACCCCAAGTGGAAAGCGAGGAGAGTTGGACGCACCTGGTCTTGCTCGCCTATGTGCAATTGTGGCTGGCTCGCCCCCTGGCAGAACGCTGGCCCAGACCTTGGGAACGCTACTTGCCTGTTGTCAAAGAAGCGCTTGAAGCCTCTCCCTCTCTGGTGCAACGAGACCTCAGTCGTATTATTCGGGAGATTGGCACCCCTGCCGCTCCACCCAAACCCCAGAATAATGCCAGCGGGCGACTCACCGGCACCAAATTGCCGCCCCGCCTCCGCATCCCCGTCGTTTTCAAGGGGGCAATGCAGGTGGCTTAACCGCCTTAGTAAACATAATCGTCTAATTCTCTATCAATTTAGAAATCTACGACCTAACGGTTTTGCCGTTGGGCAGTTCACGTTGTCCAAAGTCCAATATTATAGCCAGGTAACTGTTTTTCACTTGCACTGTTGTTCAAAACGGTTCTACCGACTGCTGTGCAACTTCACAAATCATGATTCGTAAACAACCGCGCAGTTCTGCAAGCCGTTCACCAGAAATTCAGGCCCAACATAGTGGCCGTGCTTTTTACAGCCCAACCGGATTAGGTGGCGCGCCATTCGCTTGGGGTTACTCCGATCATGCAACGAAATAGCTTAGAGAACTCTTGGGGCGAGCCGAAGCCCGACCGCATTGCGACTTCGGTAATCGAGTAATCCTCATAGAGCAACATGAATTGGGCCGTTTGCACCCGCAGGTTCAGCAGATAGCGTTTGGGGTTGATACCAACATAGGTACGGAACAGGCGGCGAAAATAGACCGGTGAGAGCCCAATGTGGTCGGCAACCGCTCTGATCGTCAGATTCTCTCTCGCATGTTCATGCAAGAACCTGAGCGCCCGGTCCATCACCTGCTGCTGTTCTAGGCTCAGGTTGTCCTCGTTGGTTTTGGAAAAAGTACGCAGCAAGAGAATGACGAGCTGTTCGATCAGGGACTGGCACTGCCATGTCATATAGGGGGAATTCGTTATGATCTCGCGCTGTATTCGATAGAAGTGATAGGTGAAGTTGTGCTGCTCTGCCTGTGACAGATGAAAGACATAGCCCGGACAGGCGTTGCTCAGCTCCACCAACAGATCTTGTCGTAGGTCACGGAAGGAAACGACAATATGCTCACATCCCTGTACAGGATCAGCCACCGTGCTATGCATAACTTCTTTGGGAGCAAAGAAGCCAGAATTCACCTGTAACCAGCCCGTGCGCTCAACCAACATCAGTTGGCACGCGCCATGGCCGATGACAACAATCTCATGCCAGGGGTGGCAGTGAGGTTCTCTGCGCATGCCAGGCGTATGCACGGAACATGGACGCACCGCATAGGTGTGGCAAGAAAAGATATCGGTCTTCTTGGGCTTGGATGGCATCCTAATGTTCAGTTTTTGATCCCGAGTTGGGATGTAGGGTCGTGCCCGGCCACATCGTATCCACTTCGCTCACATCAACGGTGATGCCGTCGGGATCTTCCACTTTGAAGGCCCGTTCTTGCAGACTATTGGGATCCAGAGGCTGTTTGCCTCCTAGGCCGTCCGAGAAAATTGCGAATCCCATATCGTGCAGACGGCGGGCTGCGGCGGCAATATCAGGGACACCGACACCGATGTGCAGGTAGTCCAGCATGCCCGACACATGTTCAGGGCGCGGGTCGCCCTCGTGTTGGAATACGGCGAAGTTGTGATAGCCATCCGTCAGGTCGAAGCGGATACCCCTCTGTTGCACCACCTGAAGCCCCAGGCCATCGCGCCAGAAACGGATCGATCTGTCGAGATTAGACGCTCGTACCCCTACATGAATCAAGACGCTCATTGGATACCCTCCTTACACTTTTTTCTGACCGTGATGCCTACGGCCTCCAACCCTTTATCCATTACGATCTGTGCGATCGCTTCGATATCATTTATTGCTGTGGTTCCCAATACAGCATCTGCACTTCCTGTGGCCGGCCTGTCTGAATCGACGCCACAATTTTCTCCACCAGCAACGTGGCCATGATCCCAGCCTGTGCCGGTATATACGGTTCTGTGTCGTTGCGAATCGCTGCCACGAGAAGAGGCAGACGCTCGAGACTCGGTGGCGTCACGGTTTCGCCGGCAATCTCTCCACTCTTCGGGTCGGGCGCTGAGAACGTAACTTTGCGGAAGTGTTCATAAAGCACAGCCGAACCTTCACCGTCGAAGAATTCGAAGAACCACTTGGAGATGACGGGATTGCTGCCGGCGTCGCTCATCAGGAAGGTGGCGACCGAACCGTTGGCAAAGCGGATGGTCACCGCGGCTGTGTCCACCATGTCGGGACTGCCCAGTTCACCGGGATGAGTTACCTGTCCGCCTGTTGCGTAGACCTCCATAGGCATGCTGTCGTGCATCCAGCAGAGAAAATCCACCATATGCACGCCGACATCGTACAATGGCCCCCCACCCTCCTTGGGATGCCAGCGCCAGCGGTTCAGGTCCGCTCTACCCATCATGCACTGGCTATGGCTCACCTTTGGCGAGCCCAAACGCTGTTTGATCGCCTGTGCGGCGCCGGAGAAACGGATGGAGAAGTTGAGCATCAGTTTCGTGCCGGCAGCCTGCATGGCCTCGATGACGCGCAGACAGTCCGCCGTGGTCATGGCCATGGGCTTTTCCAAGAAGAGGTGTTTGCCGGCCCGGCAGGCGGCCACCGCCAGGTCAGCGTGGGAATTGTGGGGGGTGGCAATCGAGACGATATCCACCGTTGGGTCGGCAAACACCCGCGCCGGATCGGTGGTAGCGTAGTCTCCACCGTATTCCTGGTTTAGCCGTTGGGACGCTTCGGCCTGAATGTCACAGAAACCGCGCACGGTGATGTCTGCTGTGGACGATGCCCAGCGGGCATGCCCGTTGCCGGCACCCCCGCACCCGATCAGAGCCCAGCCCAAAGGTCGGTCTACTGGTTCAGTGGTCTCTCTCACGGCGATTCCTTTCTGTCATCTGTTTTTCGACCCACATCCTCTCCAGCCCTTTCTGTACCTCTGTCCGTCCATGAGCTTCCAGGATGTGCAGGGGGTTGTAACCAGTTCCACAAAATGTGTCTATTTGTGTCCATTTATAGACTCCTCTCGTAGACAATAGTAGGTCTACGTCTGATCTAATTGGCACTTGCCAGGCACGGAGGTTCTAACACCGCCCTGCGAAAGTCTGCGGAATTCCAAGCAACCACTACTCCAAATAGAGATGACTTGCTGAACCCATTGGCCCCTGACTAGCACTAAATCCCCTTTTCTAATGCCGCCCACTTCCCGATTGACCTGATAACGCACACGCCCTTGGCCTTTCTGGGTCAGATCGTAGTATTGCCGTCGGGTCTGCGACGGATAGAAACGGATTGACCAGAAATTATCACGGCTGACCGGCACAACTTGGCCGGTTTTCAGGGTAGCGATGCAGATGGCATCAGTATCGTGTCTCTTTTCGATGTCTAGCGACTTGCGCAATGCTGCCGTCTGGTATCCGTAGACCAGGGAAACCGGGGCAATCTTGCCCAATTGCTCGTACATGTAGGTCTTGCCTTGCATCGTGCGCTGTGCCATCTGATCCGTGAAGCCGCTGGCTTGCCCTTTGATACTGATTTGGCCCGCATGGACAGCGGTATGGCACTTCTCGCACAGCGTGGTCAGGTTGTAAATCGAGTCTGGCCCGCCCTGGCTGCGCCACACGATATGATGCGCCTGCAGACGGCAGTTCTTTTGGCCGCATTCAGTACAGGTGAAGTGGTCACGCATCGGGCACGCCATGCGCAGATTCTCATCGAGTCGGTTGCTTTGCTGATAACCGACTCCCTGCACATCAGGCTCAGAAAGCCGTCGTATGTCAATCTGGACATCCTCCACCACGATTCGGCTAATCGGTAGGGGGAGCTTGCGAATAACCCGCACCACTTCCTCGACATTCGTCTTGACTGATGACGGAATGCGCCCCGAACGCTTGCTACCAGAGCGGTTATCGAACCGTTGCGCTCGATACCATTTCCGACTTCGACGCGCGCGACGGTTGGCTGCTCTGCTTTCCATCTTCTTTTTGACGTCTGTGCGCTGGTGAATCTCACCGGATAGCAGCACTTCCGTGGTGATTACCCATAAGTATGAATAGGAATGTATCGGAGGAGAAGATAGGAATTTGTTTGAAGACAAGGAGAAGAAGGATATGGACGCGAAAAGAGCAAGAGAAGCAATGGAACAACTACCGGTGAAAGAAGTCGAAAAGAGTCTGAGCGAGTTTCTGAAGCCGGTGCTGGAGAAAATACCAGACAAACGATTGCGTGAGGGAGTCAGCCTGGCGGTACGCAGAATAATCACCAGCGAATCACCCATCATCCTGCGAATGGCGCAAGCGGTGGAGCGCACGAAGAGTAGTGTATGGGCGGCAGCCAAATGAATGTATCGAATGTTTAAAGAACCAGCGCTATAGCAATACAGATATGGAAGAAGGAATGGCGACGATAGCGCGCCAGAGTATAGAAAAAGACGAGGTGGACTATCTGGTAGTAGCGGTCGACCCGGTGAACTTTGAGAAACCCTACACCGAGAAGTTGGAAGGAGTAAGCACAGTCTATAAGAGCACCCCCCC
>Ga0310121_10006080_pt1 | contig 10217 bp, 6 predicted proteins | sample CB27_Tmax_986_MG_FD_203504 | JGI IMG/M metagenome (GOLD analysis project Ga0310121, IMG submission 203504) | Marine microbial communities from Western Arctic Ocean, Canada - CB27_Tmax_986 | ecosystem: Environmental > Aquatic > Marine > Oceanic | place: Canada: Western Arctic Ocean | collected... | reverse complement strand
ACTTGGGCCACTCTCATACTACAAGTATAGTAGTTTCAGATTAAAGGTCAATCTGTAAGGCGGACTACACTAGGGAGGGCCCGCCACGCGAGTCAAGAAGGGGTGTCGGAAAGGTCCCGGGCGCCGGCCTATGGCCCGTAGATACCCCTTGAGCTGCCAGCAGATCGGCGGATACTCGGGAGTCGTGCGATTCCCCGGATCCATCCTGCTCATTGCTCTGACGAGTGCAGCCTTGCCTGCGCCTCAACTCCTGGCCAAGGACGCGAATCCCGCGGCGGGAAAGGCGGACTCCGAAAAGGAGATCGTTGCCCTCGGCGGCCACGTGATCCGTGCGGTTAAAAATAAAGTGGTGCTTGAAGTGAAACTGAACGGGGCCGCGAAGCTGACCGATGCCGACCTGGTCCACGTGAGCGGATTTACAGCCCTCACCGATCTTTCCCTGGAAAATACGGAGATCTCCGGAGAGGGGCTCAAGCACCTCTCCAAACTGAAGAAACTGGAGTGGTTGAACCTCTGGAACACCCGCGTCGACGATGCCGGACTCGCTCACCTGGCGGGATTGGGATCACTTCAGTTCCTCCCGATTGGCGGGACCAGGATCACCGATGCCGGGCTGGCACACCTAAAGGGCCTCAGAAAGATTGCCTATATCGGTCTGCGCGACACCGCCGTCACCGACGCGGGAGTGGAACACCTGAAGGCCCTGCCGGCGTTGAAAGAACTCAATCTGCGCGGCACAAAAGTGTCCGACGACTGTCTGGCGACCTTGAGCCGGATCAAGACTCTCAAGAAGGTCTGGCTGGGCGAAACCGGGGTGAGCAAGAAGGGCCTCACCCGGCTCCGGACGGCGCGGCCCGATTGTGAAATCGAGCTCACCGGGAACAGGGAGCAGGAGTGAGGAGCGGCGGGTAGTTGGCAGCGCAGGCGAAGAGCGGTCAGGGGACGGTCACATTCACGTCGTCGATGTACCAGCCGGCCTGTTCGGACCCCGGTTCGGTGAAATCATCGGAGTTGAATCGGAACTCGAACCTGACGTTTTTGCCAAGCGCCGCGGCCGGGAGGGCCACGCTGAATTGCTCCCAGTCGGTCGGATCGTTGCCCCCAATCCCGGCTGCCACGATGGCCAGCTCCGCATCGGCGTCGTCGGCATCCAGGACCGCCACCTGTCCCGAGTCGAAACCCCCCTCGATATCCACCCATTGCGCGAAAATCAAAGTTGCGCCGCCTGCGTTGGTCAGGTCGATCAACGGGGAGCGCAGGAAGAGGGGGGCCGTTCCACCAGTCCCGACATCGTTGGAGTAATCTGCCGCGAGGTTGGTCCCGAAGCAGTTGGTCCCGCTGAAGGCGGCGAGGGGGCCCACGAGGGTAGGCGTTCCGAAATCCCAGTTCGTGAAGGGATCCGATCCGGTATTCCCCCCGGTGGTCCAATCCCCCCGCCCGTTCTCGAAGTCGGTGAAGAAGATCGAAACCGGCGGAGCGTTAAACTCCTCGATCACAAAGAGGCGTTGTGATTCGGCCGGAAGCGGAATGGTCAGGGTGTTCTCCGGGGGGGTGGCGGCAAGGTCTTCCTTCCCGTCGAAGATCGGCCAATTGATGGGATCGGTCACGGAGGGGTCGATTTCACTGCGAAGGTTGTAGAGCTTCCCCTGCTTGCCTTCCCAACTGATGCTGAGTTCTCCGGCGCCGGCGGAGTGACTGATATCCGTAATCCGCACCCGGTCGGGCTTCTCGGTGATGGCGGCCTGCCACAGTTTTTGCACTTCGGCGTCGGTGAGGACCCGGTCGAGCCAGATCGCCACGTCGTCCTGGCCTCCCGAGTGGGTGGTGGAGTCCCCGGAGTTCTCCCGCCGGCCGCCGATCTTGGCCAGGTTTGTGTCGATTCCCCAGCCAGTGGAGTCGGGCTGCAGGTTAGCGGTCCGATCGACGCCGTTGACCCAGATCCGGAGGTTCGAGGCCCGATCTGCGCCGGTCGCGCCCTCGGTCGACGCCACCACGTGGAACCACCCGGAGTTCCCGTTGAGGAAACTCTTATCGTGCCCGCTATTGTCTTCCAGGTAGAGAGTTCTCTCCGCGCTGGAACCTTGCAAGCCCGGATCGACCGCGAGGACGAGCCCATTGTTACCGATATTGATTTGGAAGCTCTTGGTCGGGTCGGCGAGATTGTTGGTAAAGATCCGATCGCCGCCATCCGCGCCCTGCCCGGCCTTGATAAACATGGCGACGGTGATGTCGTTGGCCCCGTAGTCGGCCCCGGGCCCGAGCGTGATGTGCCCCGCGTTGTTGCTGGCGTGAGCCAGATTTGATTCCCCCCCAACTCCGGGAACGGGGATCCCGCCGAAGACCTCCAGCGGCCCGGGAATTCCAACCATGGCGGGCCCGTTGACGTAGTCACCGTTATAGACACCCGGCGCCGCGGCGTTGCCCATGCTATCGACCGCCCCACCCGCCGTGTCGGTCTCGTTGAGCTCGTAGTAGTAGGTCGGTCGGAGCTGCTTCACGGTGCTCTGGTAGTTTGCAGCGCCGGCAGGCAGGGCCGGGAACGTGCACGCCACAGCCAACAGTCCGAGAGTCGGGTTTCTCATCAAGCAGTCTGGATTTTTCACGGAAGGAACAGTCGGAAATGCGCCGCGAATCACAAGTTTTTTTTGACCCCGCACGACCAGATTTCTTATGGGGAACTGCGCTCATCTTATGATGCCTTCGCGAGGACAAGCTGCCACCACGCCGCCGATCAGGAACCTTGGGAATAAGTTGATGGGGATTGACTGATCCGTCTTGGTTATTTTCATAAGATTAATCGCGACTAATGATGGGGGCGCTGCGTCAATGACCTGAAGTGTAGAACCATGCCTGTTAACAAAGCCGTATTGCCAAGGAACGAGACCGCGAGGCTCAGAGCCTTGCGGGAGTCCTGTATCCTCGATACCCCGCCGGAGGAGTGCTACGACGACATCACCCATCTCGCCTCGGAAATCTGCGGAGCCCCCATCTCGCTCGTCAGCCTCGTCGATCGTGATCGACAGTGGTTCATGTCACGGGTCGGCCTCGATGTGATGGAGACGCCGCGCGACGTGTCGTTCTGCGGGCACGCCATTCTCGATTCCGAACTGATGGTGATCAACGATGCCCGCAAGGACGCCCGGTTCGCCGACAACCCGCTGGTAACCGGCGAGCCGCGGATCCGGTTTTATGCCGGCGCGCCGCTCGCCACGGCCGACGGACAGAATCTCGGGACTCTCTGCGTGATCGACAAGGTCGAGCGGACCCTCAGCGAGGGGCAGGCCGAAGCGTTACGGGCCCTCTCTCGCCAGGTCATCGCGCAGTTGGAACTTCGGCGGCACATGGCTGCACAGGAACGCCATCGCAGGGCGCTGGAGGAGTCCCGCCTGGCATTGAAGGAGGCCAACGCACACCTGCATGACGCCACGCTGACCGACGATGTTTCAGGCTTCCGAAACACGCGCTTCCTGCACCAGTTTCTCGACCGGAACCTGGGAGAGGAGGCCCGCCGGGACAAGCTGTCCCTGGTCTTCTTCGATATGGACCGCTTCAAGGTGGTGGTCGATACCCACGGCCACCTCCTGGGCGCCAAGGTCCTGCGGGAAGTGGCGGAGGTGGTCGATAAGCACCTCCATCCCGAAGACCGGATCGTCCGCTACGGCGGGGACGAATACGTTGTGATCCTGCCGGGCCAGGACGGCGAGCGTGCCAAGGCCAAGGTTGAGCGGCTGCGCGCCGCGATTGGCGAGACGCCCTTTCTCCAGGACGAGGGGATCGGGTTGAGGGTCACGGCCTCCTTCGGCCTTGCGACCTTCCCGGACGATGCCTTCGACAAACGGCAGCTCCTGGCGCAGGCCGACCAGTGTCTTTTCGAGAGCAAGGCTCGTGGCCGGAACCGCGTCTCGGTGAGGAGCGGCGCCACGCCCGAAATGTGAGCGCCACGGGAAGGATCCCGGGGTGCCCCCGCGTCAGGGTCGGATACACGCCGCGATCCCTGCTTGGCCCTGCCCCATTTTCTTCTTTGACCGAAAGTTGTATCGGGGCAAGGCTCGTAGGATGCCCATGCGAGACGGATTTCTTACCTCACTTGCCCTGTTCTTCTCCGCACTCACCACGCTGAATGCGGCCGAAGCGGAGAACTGGCCGGGATTTCGCGGCCCCGGCGGCCAGGGTCACGCCGACTCGCGGAACCTCCCCGTGGATTGGAGCGAGGAAAAGAACATCGCCTGGAAGACGCCTATCGAGGGGAAGGCCTGGTCATCGCCGGTGGTCTGGGGCGATCGCATCTGGGTCACCAACGCCGACCCCAAGGGCCAACACCTCTCGGTCCTCTGTATCGATAAGAAGACCGGAAAGAAGCTCTACGAGAAGGAACTCTGCACCATTGAGAAACCGCAGTTCTGTCACGCCTTCAATTCCTACGCTTCCCCAACTCCGGCCCTGGAGGAGGGCCTGGTCTATCTCACCTTCGGCGCCCCCTACACCGCCTGCCTCAAAGCCGATTCCGGCGAGGTGGTCTGGGAACGAAAAGATTTCGTCTGCGACCACTTTCGGGGCGCCGGATCTTCACCGATCCTTTACAAGGACCTCCTCATTCTTCACTTCGACGGAGCCGATCACCAATTCGTGGTGGCGATGAACAAGAAGACCGGCGAGACGGTTTGGAAGACGGCGCGCAGTGTCGACTACAAGGACCTCGATGCCAGCGGCAAACCGAAACGCGACGGCGACATGCGGAAAGCCTACGCCACACCGCTCCTCCTCGAAGTGGATGGCCGCGATCTCCTTCTCAGCGCCGGCGCCATGGCGCTTTACGCCTATGATCCAATGACCGGGAAAGAGATCTGGCGCGCCGAAACGATCGGCACCCATTCCGCGGCGTGCCGCCCCGTCGCCGGACACGGCCTGGTATTCACGACGATGGGATTTTCCCAGGGGCTCCTCTTCGCGGTCCGTCCGGATGGGAAGGGCCACGTCACCGACAGCCACGTGGCCTGGAAATACAACAAGGCCGCACCACAGAAGCCTTCCGTCCTTCTCGCCGGCGATCTGCTTTTCATGATCGATGACGGGGGCATCGCGGCCTGTGTCGAGGCCAAGACCGGTAAGGAAGTCTGGAAGGAGCGGATCGGAGGGAACTTCTCGGCTTCCCCGATCCTGGCCGATGGAAAGATCTACATGTTCGACGAAGACGGTAAGTCCACCGTCATTGAAGCGGCCCGCACCTTCAAGGTGGTGGCCAAGAACGAGCTCGCCGCCGGGTGCATGGGCTCTCCCGCCGTTTCGGACGACCTCCTGATCGTGCGGACCAAGACGCATTTGTACGGCATCGGGAAGTAGCGCCAGCGCCGTTACTTTTTCCCGAACGCGTAAAGGTGACTCGGCGTCTGAATATACAGCCTCCCGTTGGCCGCCACCGGGCTGGAATAGATCGGTCCGGGAAACCCCGCCACGCCCAGCTCCTTCACCTCTCTACCCTCCCTCAGGATCACGAGTTCTCCGTCTTCGGTCCCGACGTAGATTTTCCCATCGGCCACCAAGGTGGAGCCCCAGATCCGGCCCAGGGTGTCGTGCATCCAGGTCGCCTCGCCGGTGGAGGCATCGAGACAGTGCACCTGTCCGGCGAAGTCGCTCAGGTAGACGAGGCCCTTCGCCACCGAGGGGGTTGAGAGGGTGCGACTGATTTTCCTGGAGGTCCACACCGGCTTGCCGGTCTTCGCGTCGACGCAGCTCAGCATTCCCACCCCGTCACCATTCTCGGGATCCTGGCCGATGTTCACGTAGACTTTGCCATCCGAAAACACGGGTGTGCCGATGATCTCGCTCGGTCCCTTGAAACTCGGGTAGTCGCGCGGCTTTCCCTTCTCGTCGATCCGGTACTCCTTCGGGTTGGCATCGTAACGCCACAGCTCGCGCATCACCCCGTCCTTCCCGCCCTTGGGGTCGAAGGCATAGAGGAAGCCGTCGCCACCCCCGAAGAACACGACGGCCCTGCCATCGATCCGGCCGATGCACGGCGAGGACCAATTGCAGTGCATGGTCCGCTTCCCGATCCCGGAAGCCTCCTTCCCGATCAACTTCCCGGTTTTTGCATCGAGCGCGATGAGGCAGGCCGCCCCGGGAGCAGGCCGCTTCTCGTGTCCTCCGTCGATTCCGTTCGAGGTGGAGGCGATGATCATTCCGTCGACCATGGTCACCGAACTGCTGGTGATGTTGTGGGGAACGGCGCCAACGCTGGCGCGCATGTCGTGGAGCCACACGATGTCGGCGTCGGTGGGACCGACCGTCACCGCCGGTTTGCCGGGACCCGCGATGTAGCTGCCCTCCTCGGCGAAACCTTCGTTCCCGTCCGCCAGCCCCTTCAGATCGAGACAGGCCACCTCGCCCCGGTTGGTGAGCACGTATCCATGATCACCATGAATCAGGGTCGAGGAGCAGATCCCGAGGTATTCCCAATCGAGCTCGTCCCCGCCCGGAAGCTTCGGCACCGTGAGCTGCCACTGGAACTCGCCGGACTTTTCGTCGAACGCCATCACGACGCCCCGGTCGCCGGCGATCTTCTCGTTTCGCGGCGACTCGTTGTTGGTCCCGACAATCACCCTGCCTTTCGCGATGGTGGGCGTCCCGTATGCTTCGGAACCAAGCGTCACGACCCACCTGCAGTTCTTCGCGGTGGCTGGATCGATGTCTTTCGAGTTCTCCTGCTGCTCGCCTCCCGAGATCTCCACCGGCAATCCCGTTTCATTCGCGACCATGTTCTTGCTCGGACCGCCCCCCCATTCCGCCCAATCCCCGGCAAGCGCCCCGGGAGAGGCCGTCAAAACCAGGGCGCACGCGGTGGTTACAAATTGTTCCGTGTTCTTCATCGTCGGTTTCGGTCGCCGGCCCCGACATTACGGGCGCGAGCGGCGGTTCCTTCATCGGCCTCGCCCTCAGTTCTCCTCGATCTCCACCCGGAAGAAGGCCTCGGCATCCCGAAACTCCTCCCCGTAGGTGTGGAGTCGGGCCGGATTCAGCGGGGTGCCGTCATTGCAGTCGACTTCCCAGCGAAACCAATCCACCAGGTTGGTGGACCGCCAGATCACCACTCGCCGGTTTCCCAGCCCGCGGAATTCAACCCTCGGCCCGGCCTGGTCGGCGGTGAACCGGGGCGTCCAGAAATCGCCGGCCGCGTTCGGATTCGTGTTGGTGAGCCGTTCCCAGCGATTGGACTTGCCGTCGCGATCGGGATCGGCGTCCGGGTCGCCGGGAGCCGAGAGGAGGTCGCCAAAGTGATGTTCCCTCCACGCCTCCTCACTCGTCAGAGCGGTCGCTTCCTGTTCGATGAATCGCGTCAGGAGTTCCACCGCCTCCGCGTCGATGACGCTGGTAGCGAGTGGCGGCATGCGGCTGTAGCCTCCACTCGCGGCCATGCGGTGCTTGAGAATCGATTCCTCGACACTGCCGGGCACGATGAGGCGGTGACCGGGTTCCAGGGGCGGAGCAGAGGGCGCACCGCCGATCAGGCCGGTCTCGCGCAGCGTGAGGTGAAGCCGTCCGTCCCACGAAGGAGGAGCTGTGCCCGTCGCGCCGCGGTGACAATAGCCGCAGTTCACATCCAGCCAGGAACGCAGACGCGCTTCGAGCGAGTACTTCGTCTCGTCGGGACGCACATGACGGGGCACGAGCGCCGGGGGGCCGGGATCCCGGTCGAGGTATCCAGCCGTGTGCAGGTTGGTCAGATTGTTGCCCGCCACGCCGAGGAGGGTGCCCATCCTGTTCAGCTGGCGGGTGTTGAAGGAGAGCGCCCGCCCGGCCGCGGCGTTGTGGCAATTCACGCATTCCGTGCGGGACGGAAAATGCCAGGTCTGCCGGATGCCTGGAGTCGCCGCATTGTTGTCATCGTCGACAGTGAGAACCAGGTCCTCGCCATCGAATCCGACCAGGGAGGCCTCGGTCTGGGGCTGGCCGTCCGTGATATGATCCCAGCGGTAGGTGACACCGTAGGAACCCGTGGCACTGATCACGAGAAAGCGCGTTTCGAGGCGGCGACTGGAGGCCGGGTTTCCGCGTTGCAACTCGAGGTCGAAGAGCTTCGCGAAGACCATTCCCGCCGGGTAGCTCCAGTGATCGGTATCAGAGTACCCGAGGAGATCCGTCGTGTTCTTGAGGAGGAACCAGCGGCGCTTTCCGGCCCAGTCGGACCAGAAGCGCAGGTTGATCTCGTAAGGGACGCTCCCCGGATTCGGACTGAGGTCGGCAAGATCGGCAAAGAAGTTCGTGGCGGAGAGGGTGGCGGGAAAGCCCGGTTCATCGGCGCCGAAGACGAGCCTGCGAATCATGCCGTCGTCGCGATCGACAAACAGGATCTCGTCGGTGGCAGGGTCGCTGCCCAGGGCCGTGATGCGGGTCTCCCCGGCGAGACGCTCGATGCGCGGCGCGCCCCCGGTGCGCTCCAGGCTCCAGATGTTCCCGGAGTCGTAGTCGGCGAAAATATACTTCCCGGTCAATGACGGGTAAACGTCGCCACGATAAATGAACCCGCCGATCACGGAATCGCCCTGGAGCGCCCCGCCGCCGTGCGGGTACTCCCAGAGGGGGCCGGCCGGATTGGTGATGGTGGACAGGAGAGTGCCGTTGAGGTTCTGTCCGTTCCTTACTCCCGGTCGCGTCCCCTCCCGCCAGGCCCAGCGGGCATTGCCCCCCTTCTCGAGGAAATGGATTCTTTCCCGCGCTTCCCGTCCCACGTCGCCGACCGCGACGAAATCCACCGTGCCGTCTTCGTCGTCGTCCTCGGGTGTGTGCTGCCACGGGTTCCGCAATCCCACCGCATAGATCTCGGTGCGGACTTCGTCCAACATGAGCGGGCGCAACCCGCCGCCCCCCGCCACCGACCTGCCATTGAAGACGCCGTCCCACGAACCGCCCAGACTGGTGTGGACGAAGGGATTATCGACCGGAATTTTGTAGTGGGCCGGGCCGCCGGTCCCACCCCCCGTTCGCGGAACGTGCAGATCACCGTCGTTGGTCTGGTCGGCCGCAAGGCTCCACGGTGCTTCGGAGTCCGGGTCGAGGAAAGCCGGGTCGGGATTCGGGTCGAGGTTGCCCGGTTTGCAATCGACATCGATGCGGATCAGGCACGACCAGAGGTTGCGGTCGACGTGCTGCGAGTTGTTCCCGCCGTCCCTCTGCCCGACATCCTCGTCGCCAAAGCTGACGTAGAGGTCCCCGTCGGCCCCGAAGGCGGGAGTGCCGATGGTGTGGTTGTTGGCCGGGTCGTTGTCCATGTCCTGGTCGATCAAGATCAGTTCCGATGCCGGATCGGCGGTGAGCGGAGGCGTCGTGGTGGTGGTAAATCGGGAAAGGCGCGAGGCGGTGTCGAGTCCGTCGGCCGGATCCGTGTTGTAGGTGACATAGATGTACGGTCGGCCCGGCCAGTCGGGATGAACCGCGATTCCCTTCAGAGCCTGCTCCAGGCTGGTGGTGTGGGCGCGATCCGTGATATCGAGAAACAGCGCTTTCACCGGGGCGGTGGTGTCCGGGATGATTTGCACCCGACCCTCGGCTTCCGTGACGAGGATCCCGTTCGTCCCCGGGATGTTCGCAACGTCGTGGGGAAGGGCGAAACTGATGCCCGGGAAGGCATCCACCAGCACGAAGGTCGTGGTGGGCGGGCCGGACGGCAGACGCGAAAAGTCGGATGGGAAGCGAAATGCGGGGGTGAAGGTGACGGTCACCTCCGCCTCCGCAAACTCGCCCGGAGTGGTGCCCTCGACGCGATAACGCAGCGAATCGCCGGTCGGGCTGCCCGCCGTGTGCTCGTAGAGGAGGAACCCCTCGGGCTGGACCTGGACCGTCCCATGCGCCGGAAATCTGGTCACTTGCACTGTGGATGGGTCGACATCGCCTCCATCGTTATCGAGCACCCGCACCCGCGCCTTCCCCCCCAGGCGCATTTCGAAGCCGTCGTCGACGGCGGTGGGAAGTTCCGCAAAGCCCGCCGGCGCGAAAAGGAGAGCGAGAAAGCTGGGAATAAGTCGCCGGCCCGGCGCCCGCCCCGCCTGCCACACGCGGCCACCGTCGCTTCTTCGTATCCCAGGGGCGAACATCGCAACCACTATCGGCTAGAAGTTTGTTCCCGCAAAGGCCTCAATCCTGGTTTTTCGACGGACACGCCGACACGCCGACACGCCGACACGCCGACACGCCGACACGCGGACACGCGGACACGCGGACAC
>Ga0310121_10006078_pt1 | contig 10219 bp, 9 predicted proteins | sample CB27_Tmax_986_MG_FD_203504 | JGI IMG/M metagenome (GOLD analysis project Ga0310121, IMG submission 203504) | Marine microbial communities from Western Arctic Ocean, Canada - CB27_Tmax_986 | ecosystem: Environmental > Aquatic > Marine > Oceanic | place: Canada: Western Arctic Ocean | collected... | reverse complement strand
ATCGGCTCCTGCCCAGAGAGAATCACGGTAGAGAAATTTCGTCTTTCTGGGATCCTTGACGACCGTGTAAGCGCTACTAACGGTGTAGCCAGCCGATTCGAGAGCTGCGAACGCTTCAGCCACCCAACGCCGTTTGGTGCTCCAGGTAGCGACAGGTGCTACATCTCGTCCCTCTTGACGCATTTCTTTATATATCGTCGTATTGTGAGGAATCTCCATCTGATAGATTGTCACTGCATCAGGGTTGAGCTCAATAACTTTCCCTATGGCCCGGTGCCAGTTTTCGTCCGTTTCTCCGATCATGCCAGCAATCAAGTCAATATTAACCTGTGGAAATTTTGCGGCCTGGATCCAGTCGTATGAACGATATACCTCCATCGAGCGATGAGCACGATTATTAGTTTGCAGAATCTCATCACTAAAATTCTCTACCCCCAGACTTAAGCGCGTTACCCCTAGTTCGCGAAGTCCTTGCACTTTTTTTTGAGTTAGCGTACCTGGCTCACACTCAAAAGCAATCTCTTCCATTCCGTCCCAAGGGAAAGCTTTTCGCAGATGTGAGATCAAATCGTTGAGTTGTTCATGGGAGAGATAAGATGGCGTACCACCTCCAAAATAGAGGAAACTTGCCTTACGTCCGCCGATAAAAGCCGTCTCAGCCAATCGAGAGGCCTCCACTTTTATTGCATCTAGGTAATCGACAATATCTCTGTTTTTTTTGTCCGTGTAGACACGGAAATAGCAGAAGTGACACCTCTTGCGACAGAACGGGATGTGAACATACATCCCAAGGGGTACATCCGTGGGGCCGGATCGTCCAAAACGCTCCTGGGCCAACCCGACGTTCTGGGAGTTCCAACAGTTAAATGGAGGGTAATTCGAAACGAAATAATTACCAACTTTGGTATCTTCTTGCCCATTAGGCAAGTTCACCATCGACTGCGAAGTAGTGTTCGACATCTAATCAGAACCACAAATAGGTACTTCTAGTGTAAATGACGTGACCACTCATCGGCATCAAAGCGTGCCTCAGAACTGACGATATCAATTTTCGCTAAAGTATATTGATGCCCATGTTTTCAGCAGATGAACTAACAGATCTTTCCACTGCCATATTTTCAGCGGCCGGAGCTCGCGATGAAGATTCTCAAATTGTGAGCAAGGCTCTTGTTGACGCTAACCTAGCCGGACACGATTCGCATGGTGTTATGCGTGTACCTTACTACGTCGAATGGATGGAGAAAGACTGGGTGAACACGCGAGCAATCTTCAGAATTGTCAGTGAGGCTGACTCGTTCGCAGTGATAGATGGCGACTGGGGGTTCGGCCAAGTAATGGGACGCAAAGCAACCGACTTGGGAATCCAAAAAGCCCGTAAAGCTGGCACCGCAATCGTCACGGGGCGGCAGTGCTGCCATATGGGACGATTCGGTGATTACACGGCTATTGCCGCTCGCTCGGGAATGGCTGCAGTGTTATTTGCCAACACACACGGTGCTGGCCAGCTTGTCGCACCATGGGGAGGTATCGAACGGAGACTATCCGCCAACCCCATCTCTATCGGAATCCCGAGGAAGGATGATTCTCCTATCGTGGTAGACGTTTCGACCTGCACGATTGCAGAAGGAAAGGTGCGCAACATGCGCACAGCCGGAGAACCAGTTCCCGAGGATTGTATCATCGATGCAGAGGGCAACCCAACGACTGACGCAAACGATTTCTACGGACCACCTGTAGGAGCACTATTGCCACTTGGGCGCCACAAGGGCTTTGCCCTAGGGTTGGCCAGCGATATTCTTGCCGGTGCACTCTCAGGTGCAGGCTGTAGCCGTCCTGACACACAGCGAGTAGGCAATAGTTTCATGTTGACACTAATCGATGTTCAGCAAGTGCGCGGATCAGGCTTGTTCGACGATGACGTTGCGGGGCTCGTAGAATACGTCAAGAGTAGTCGTCTCGCGCCGGATGTATCAGAAATTCTTATCCCCGGAGAGCCTGAGGAAAGAATTCGGGTAGAACGAGAAGCGGATGGCATCCCAGTACACCCCGGCGTTTGGGACAACCTATGTCGCACAGCTACTAAGTACGGGGTAAACCCACCGGTACAATCGGCTTGATGGTATGGATTCTTGGACAAATCAAACACTGACATCGTAGCCGAAGTGTCAGATGCACTATCTCACTAAACCAAGTCTCAAAAACTATCTACCTCTCTGTAAGCTGCGATGACTGCCTGCTCCCCTCCCCGGCCAGGACGACTGTTGCCATGCTCCATTCCAATTACTCCATCAAAACCGCGATGATGCAGTAAGCGGAATATGTTCTTGTAATTTATTTCCCCAGTAGTGGGCTCCTTACGGCCCGGGTTATCCCCAACTTGGTAATAGGCAGTTTCATCCCATGCTGATTCCAGGTTGGGAATCAGGTTTCCGACATCAACTTGCTGGTGATAAAGATCATTAAGGACCTTACAACTGGGGGAGTCGACAGACCGACAGATCGCGTAGGCCTGTGGCACACTACGTAGAAAAAGTCCCGGGTGATTTGCGTACCAATTCAAAGGTTCTAACACCATGACCAGGCCAGTGGGTTCACAAACCTCCGCCATTGCTCTTAGGTTCGCAATACAATTCGACCGCTGAAATTCTGGGTCTAACTTTTGGTTTACCGAGTTTGGAATCACAGTAGCCCAAGTCGCATTCAACCGTTTTGCAACCTCCACGGCTTTGTGCATCTTACCCCGAATGAAGCGCTGATATTCAATGTCTGTCCGCGTAACAAAATCGTTTGCCTTAAAGTCAGCGAAGGCAATAAAAACCCCCATAGTCATGCCCAATCTCCTAAGTGTCTCGCCAATCTTACTCTGAATCTCTCTCGGCCTTCGCCAGGCATAGTTGTCCTCCCAAGCGGTAAAACCCTGGTCAGCAGAGAAACGGATTTGATCAAAAATATCTTCGCCAGCTGAATGTCTAAACATCCCCGGGTGAGGAGCATATTTGAGGTTGAAGTTCGGGGAGTTGCTTCGGGCCTGGGTTCCTGAAGCTGCAATTGTCGTCGCTATTAGACTGCTCGAGAGGAAAGTACGTCGATTCATAACAAAACCACCTCCTGGTATAGTACTCAAGAAGCTAAGTTATTTCAGGCAACCAATTTTGCAACAGCAAACTCTTGGTAGAATTGTCCGTTACTGCGCCCGTGGGGCAAACCCGACATGAGTAGCCGCTACTTCGCCTCAACCAGTATGGTTTTTGCCATAGTGTGTTGCACTCTAGTAACACACTTGATAAGTGGATGCACCTCGGAACAGCAACCCAAAAAATCCGCTGCACAGCAACTACGAGCTGAACTACTGGCCAAAGACCCTGCGCAATTTGCGGCGCCAATGGATTTACTGCAAGTGTCAGCCACGCATAGCACTGTTTACCGTGGTAAAAAAAATACATCGGGGTTCAATCTTCACTCGTACCTTATTCACTTCGGAGGGCAATTCTGGGCGATGTGGTCGTCCAGCAAAATCAAAGAAGAGGATCCCGACCAGAGGCTACTCTACGCAGTGAGCGACGATGGACACTCATGGAGTCCGGCGCGCAACCTGGCGAGTGATCCTGATGGACCCAATGGCCCCGGACGGTGGATTGCACGAGGTTTTTTGGTGAATGACGGCACACTACAGGCCCTCGGCGCCTATGTGGAAAGCGCCACCTATGGCAATCGTGGACAAGGAATCGTCTGGAAGAATTTGCGACTTATGCGCTTTGTCTGGGATGAAGAGGAATGGGTTGAGAAGGACATCTTCGCCGATAATTGCATGAGTAATTTCCCACCCACACGCTTGGGGACGCTTTGGGGCATGGCTTGTCGCGATGACGCCATGAACGTCTCGATGGCATTGTCAGACAACATTCAAAACCCTTCATGGTCCTTCAGGTCACTGGCGGCGGATTCACCCTTCGACAGGATGGAGGAACCCACCTTGTACTCCACGGATGACGGCTTCGTACATATGATTGCCAGAGACAACAACCGCTCTCGACGCCTAATCCGGGTTTTGAGTAAAGATGGAGGAGTTACTTGGAATACGCCTGTCTTGACGAACTACCCTGACGCAACCAGCAAAAACTTCACCGGTCGATTCTCAAATGGTACGTACTTCTTGATCAACAATCCAAATCCAAAACACCGCTACCCTCTGACGATCTCATTTAGTCACGATGGTTGGACCTTTTCCAATCCCGTTGCAATTCGTAAGGGCGCCTCACCGATGCGCCTCAAGTCCGGAACGAGAGGGACTGGGAGAAACGGATTTCAATATCCACACGCTATAGAGCACACAGGGTCTTTGTGGGTCATCTACTCCACAAACAAAGAGGATATTGAAATTTCGGAATTCAAGATCTCAAATTTGTTCTAAACTTGCGAGCAAATATACAAAGCCACAAATCTAGTGATCAACGGCCTTTTCCGCACCAAGACCAGTATTCGCACGAACACTGAGTTCCGTGTACTTTTCTTCTGCTAATGGTTCGCTCGAAAAAATAGACCCAAAATAAGCCGCAAGAAATCCGAGTGGAATGCTGACTATGCCCGGATTTTTGAGTGGAAAGATAGCGGGGGCCTGAATCATTCGACGGGCGGAATCAACAACCTCAGGCCCGTCTACTCCCATAAAGCTAGGGCTCACAAAAATAAGCCCTATAGAGCAAAACAGACCCGTCGCTAACCCACACACTGCGCCACGTGTAGTGAACTTACGCCAGTAAAGAGAAAATATCAACACTGGTAAGTTCGCCGATGCAGCTACAGCAAAAGCCAAACCTACTAGAAATGCCACATTGGCTGTCGGGCCTAGAGCTATCGCGATCGTAATCGATACGGCACCAACAATCAATGCAGTCCAGCGAGCCACACGAACCTCTTCACCCGGCGAACGCACCTTTCCATGGTGGATCACATTGGTATAGAAGTCATGTGCAAATGAGGTCGAGGCACTGATCGTTAATCCCGCGACCACGGCGAGAATTGTGGCAAACGCCACAGCAGAAATAAAGGCAAAAAAGAAATCACCGGCGAGCGCTTGAGCTAGCAAAGGGGCACTCATATTGATACCCCCACTTGACGAAATTACATCACGGCCAACGATCGTCGCAGCACCAAAACCTAAAAAGGTCGTCATCATATAGAACGCGCCGATTAACAACATCGCCCAAAAGACACTCATTCGAGCAGTCTTGGCGTCTGGCACCGTATAAAACCGGATTAGGATGTGGGGAAGTCCAGCCGTACCGAAGATCAGTGCCATACCCAGTGAAATCAGATCTAGAGCCCCGTAAGGAGGCTTGTAGTAGAGTCCAGGCGTTAAGAAATTCTGTGTGATCGTTTCGCCGTCAACTTGGTAACTGACTTGAGATGTCGCCGCAAAGAATCCCCCTAAATCAAAACTAAAATGCGCCAAGACCAAAAAACTCAATAGGAACGTACCGCTCATAAGCAGAACAGCTTTGACAATCTGCACCCAAGTCGTTGCCAACATGCCACCGAAAACTACATAAACAATCATTAAGCCACCAACTGCAGTTACTGCACCAGAAAAACTAATCCCAGCATCAGCAAGTAGCAGGCTCACCAAAGCACCCGCACCGACCATCTGAGCAATCATGTAAAACGTCGAGACTGTCAATGTACTCAAAGCTGCCCAAGCCCTCACGGGGCGTGCGCGAAGACGGTAGGCAAGAACGTCCGCCATGGTGTATTTTCCGGTGTTGCGAAGCGGCTCCGCGACAATGAAAAGGACTGTGAGGTAAGCGACTAAAAACCCCACTGAGTACATAAAACCGTCGTATCCATAGAAAGCTATCAGTCCAGCAATTCCCAAGAACGAGGCCGCGCTCATGTAGTCACCCGAAATTGCAAGGCCATTTTGCCAGCCCGTGATACGTCTACTTGCAGCAAAATAGGCACTTTCACCTGAAGACCTACGAGCAGCCCAGTAGGTGATGCCGAGGGTAGCGGCGATAAAGGCCAAAAACATTATCAACGGAAGAGACATTTCATCTCCCTTCTTTGTCTGCGGTTTTCTCTTCTGTGTCCGCTGTCTCAGCCAAAATACTTGCAGATGTCTCATCAAAACGCTTGGCTCGAAGCATGTAAAAATATGCCAACGCCCACGCCATTAGAAACTGTGAAAATGCAAATAAATAGGCCCAATTAACGACACCCCATACCTCGCGGGACATCACCTCAGGCCAATAGCCTACTAGTACCGGTAAAGCGAAATAAAAAGCAACGAAAAAAATCGTAGAAACACCTATGAAACGAGTTTTCTGAGCGATCATATCTTGGTAGGTAGGGGAGTTATAGATGTGTTCCCAGCGATTCATATCAAAGCCCATAAGCTAGCACACGAGCACAACCAATATAGTATCTGTCATCGTAATCGGTCTTGTGTTTCCACGACCCGACAAGGATTGTACTCATTATTGTAGTCAGTCGTAGCAGCAAAACGATCCTCTATCGTCGCACCTCATCGCTCGAAACAATCTCGACCGTTACAATATCGTTAGCGGTAGTAACTCTGTCGAACCAGTGACACAACCGATAGCTGGTGACCAAAGATGAGATGCCCTAATATGCGAACGTGGCGGAACAGGCAGACGCGCTAGATTTAGGTTCTAGTTCCCGAGAGGGAGTGGGGGTTCGACTCCCCCCGTTCGCACCAAAATTGGCACAAGGGTGGGTGGAACCCTACCAGCCCACACATCGTTGAAATAAGCGATGCTGGACAGATCTCGCGCCCAATCTTAGTCCCTGGTCATCAGAAGTTGACCTCCTATCCGGTTGTGGTTGGTGGGAGCCTGGGTCACTTGGCGGTAGCGTGGAGTGAAAAAGATACTAAGGGTCAATCTCAAATATGGCTGATCAGAGGACGACGAGACGGTCATACTGCGATCAAAAAAGATGACTAGTAGAGTTCAACTTAGTCAAGCATTCAGCCGACTCATTCTTAGCAGATCACTATAGAACACCACGACGACCATCACTGCCGGCAAATCGGGGGTCATCGTCTAAGTTACGATCGTCCTTGTGAAAAACTCGCCAGCTGTCGTATACGAGGTCACCCACATAGTAAGCATCGCGATTCAAGCTGTGGTTACCAGGTAATTCTTTTTCACTAGCAGGGTGTTTGAGCTCAGGAAATAGAACAAAATCGAGGTAAGTAAAAGCGTGGAAGCTGCTGCCTTCGAAAGCAATTTGAGAAATCACATCAGGGCAGCGACGGCGCATGACAAGTGCAACTTCTTCAGCCTTGGGATCACTGGACAAACCCGCACTCAACTTTCCTATTTCGTTCAGTTCTTCCAATACTACTTGCCGTCCCGACTCTTTCCAGCGATGCAGACGACCTAGAAACCGTCGCAAATGGAAAACTCCGATTGACATCAAAATAATTGCGGCCAAAAGTTGTCCCCAACGCGCCAGAAGACCCGATTCCACCCGGCTTACATAGGCTGCCTCCAGCCACAACAAGAATAGGACTACACCCACCACGCCCATGGCAAGCCTGGAAATTACCTTACTATCTAAGACATAGAGTTTGAAAAACGACTGCAGGCGTTCCACGGTCTCTTTAATGGTCTCTCCAGCACGACCACAAGCATAGACTGACTTCTCCCACTTCTGATGTACCATAGCGGGTGGATAGTAAAGGACAAACCGCTTCTCAGTTGGGGTTTCTCTACCGGAGAAGCAACATTTCATATCGACAACATTTTACTCGCGGGATAACGTCTGTAAACCCTAGAAGACATCTCTCAAAAACTTGTTTCTAGAAGTTTCTAGCAGCATATCATAAGGAACGTACTTCGTACCGGATGCGTCTGTACGAACCCAGCACAGAAGCTGTTGCTTTAGGGTACTTGAGTATGCCACAGACAGCAGGACTTGGCAGATTTTGTTAATATCACACTCCAAATCCATGCTACAACTAGCAGAGTGGCTAGTGTGAAAATATCGGGTGACGGACACCTCTCGTGCAGTGGGACTTTAGGCAGCATCCGAGGAAGCGACTTTAGAAATAGCATTTTGTGTGCATAACAAGTCCACGAACACTTTCGGTCTATGATGGACGCTGAGGAAATACATGAAGCGAATTGTGGTCGGATTGAGCGGTGCTAGTGGATCGATCTACGGTATCCGAATACTGGAAGCCCTGAAACCACAAGAAGGGGTCGAAACTCATTTAATAATTACACGTGCCGCTGAAAAAACTCTACATCAAGAAACTGGGGTAACCGTGCAAGAAATCAAGGATCTGGCTGATTTTTGTTATCCCAATGAACAAATCGGTGCGGCAGTGGCAAGTGGTTCATTTCTCACTGATGGTATGGTGGTTGCCCCCTGCTCTATAAACACGATGTCGTCAATCGCAAGTGGCATAACCTCTAATTTGCTAACAAGAGCTGCGGACGTCACGCTGAAAGAAAGACGCCGACTTGTCCTATGCGTACGCGAAACACCTTTACACTTGGGTCACTTGCGAACTCTAGTTACATTGACAGAAATGGGTGCTGTCATTGCACCACCAATGCCGGCGTTTTACCACCACCCTAAAACAATTGATGACTTAGTCAGTGCGACCGTGGAGCGCTTACTGGACTTAGTAATGCTGCCGCATTCCAAGGCTAAGCGCTGGAACGGTATCTAAAAATTTGCGTCACGCGCTATCATGTATAGCTAGAGGGGGGGCGTAATGGATTCGACGGGGTTGCACCGTCGCAGAGAGGCATACCGGGTTCCGAGCTCCCGTTAAACGATCGGACTATAACAACTGCCAACAATAATACGCAGTTAGCATACGCCGCCTAATTTTAGTCGGCCACCCTCTACGTTGGGCCCACACGCCGGAGATGGGTGTTATTTTGTGGGATTGGCGATAGGCTTCTGTTCGTAGCTGCAAGCTGAAATTAATCGAACTGGGTCAATCCTTTCTTGTTCGCTCCAAGGGATGGACCGAGATTTTTGAACGGACTAAGTATGTAGGTTCTTTGCGATAGACTTCTCCGGACGCGGGTTCGATTCCCGCCGCCTCCACCATTTAACTACACACTTCTGATCTGTTTCTAGATCTAATTTTCCCTGGATCGGGTTTAAAATTTTTACGCAAAGGCAGCCCTTGGTTGCCTTGCTACTCTAAGCGTAGTATGAACCTCCAGGTGAAGGTGCTACTGCTGGTGATATTGATCTCGAGTCCCGTACAGCCGACCGAGAGTCGTGGACTGGATGTCATTTCAAGCAACCTAACCCCTAACGAAATCATCATGCGAGCAGTGGACGTGGCCAATCACTCGCGTGAGGAAAAACATGACCTCCTGTACGGATTTTTCGAAGAAACAACAAACGAACAATTTGACGCTGTCGGACAGCTTAGAAAAAGTGAAATGGTTCTTTCAAAAGTTTATCCGCTGGGTGGAGCACTGTACCGCGAAGTCGTTGCAAAAAATGGGCAGCCTCTGTCCGTAAAAGAACTTGGGAGAGAGCGTCACCGGAAAGACGAGACACGCAACCATCGAAAACGAGGCGAGAAGGAGAAGGAAAACTACCGTATCCGTTTCAATCGCGAGTTGGTTGAGCGCTACTATACCAAGCTACTGACGGAGCAACGTGTGAGAGATCGCCCAACGTACACTGTGTGGTTTGAACCAAAAAGCAACTCATTACCCGTCCGTCGCCGTGTGGACTATGCACTGAACAAATCGCATGGGCTGATCTTGATCGACAAAGAGACCTTTCAGGTCGCTCGAGTTGAATTTGAACTCATAGAACCAGTAAGGCTCTGGTGGGGTCTTCTCGGCAAACTACACACTGTTAAGGGCTTAATTGAACGGAAACCGCTAGAGGATGGAATCTGGGTCGGACAAGGTTTGTATTTTTCCACGAATATCAGGATTTTTTTCAAGATTATCAACACTCGCCGCCACACGAAGTTCCTCAACTACCAACTTGTGAAATGAGTCTCCAGGTCAAGGATTATTTCTGGACGATATGCTAACTCCATACCAGCTACAAAGGATTACTTACCTGACTCTGATTACAATCGGCGAATCTCCTGCTGGGTCCCCAATTGTCTAGCCAGATCAGTCACGGTAATCTTCAACACTGGATGGACAAACTGAGGACACAACTCCATTAGTGGCGCTAAGACAAAACGCCGCTCCTGCAGACG
>Ga0310121_10006077_pt1 | contig 10219 bp, 10 predicted proteins | sample CB27_Tmax_986_MG_FD_203504 | JGI IMG/M metagenome (GOLD analysis project Ga0310121, IMG submission 203504) | Marine microbial communities from Western Arctic Ocean, Canada - CB27_Tmax_986 | ecosystem: Environmental > Aquatic > Marine > Oceanic | place: Canada: Western Arctic Ocean | collected... | reverse complement strand
CGACGATGACGATGTTGTCGTCTAGCACGATCTCCTCGTAGTCCAGCAGTCGCAGGCGCTCGATCGGGAACGCCTCTAGAAGGCCGATCCCCTCCTCGATCTCGTACGGCAGCGTCAGATCGCCAAACGACTGCGCATTGACCAGGTAGAACGAAATGCTGGCGCTGCCGTTGTCGGCCAGAATCATGCCGTACTCCTGCAACGCCTGCGCGATCGTGCGCTGCCACGGGTCAAGCGCCAACGACTCCAGGTCCAGCGTCGGATCCAGCTGCAGGCGCGCCCCCTCTGGCAGAGTGCTTGGGTCCCCCGACCGACCGTCGCTCTCCGTCGCCGGCGCGACGAACACTCCCGCGCGATTCGGCAACGTCGAGGAGATCAGCGCGTGATCGATCCGCCCCTGTGCCAGCTCATGGGGCCAGATCAGCCCCGCCAGCGACGAGAACCCGCTGCCTCGCGCCGACATCCCTGTCGGGTAGAGGCCGGTGCTTGCCAGCGAGATGCGATTGCCCCAGGACGTCTCCCACCCATCTTTGGTCAGTCGCGCCTGCCAGAGGTCGTAGATCCAGCCTCCCTCGCGATCGATCAACGTGAGATGGCCGTCGTCCTGCGGATCGGGCTGCGCCCCGTCCGGGATCGGGACCGAAAGCAAGCGCTCAAACGGCGACCAGGCCGCCGTCAGCCGCACGTCCACGCGCGGCGTCCCGGCGCGCGCGAGGTAGGCAGGAATCGTCCACTCCGTCGATGCCAGCACTACCCCTTCCTTGGCTCGCTCCAGCAGCGCGGCGACGAAGGCGTCGGACTCGGGATGGAGCGGTGCATCGGGCGCGATCGGCCGGTTGAAGGGGCTGTTGTCGTTGAAGATGCGCCCCGCCTCGAACGGTGACTCGTCGTCGGGCAAGAACAGCCCATCCTCGGGATCGGCGACCGCGGCGTCAGCCACAACGCGCGTAGTGCCCCCTTCTAGCTCAATCTCGGGCGGGGCGCTCGCGCTTGCCTGTGTTGTGGTCGCAGCTGCGGTTGGCGCGGCATCGACTTTGTCATCGTCGCCGCCGTCGGAACAGGCCGCGACGACTAACGCTGTGAGGGCCACGAGCAGGAACAGGACGACGCGAAGTGCAGGCCTGCGCATGCGTGCTGCCTCATCAACCCGGTGCCAAACGACGCTACAACGGGGCCCGGCGTTCCACAATCGGCTGCGTCCGGCATGACGCGGGCGGCGGAAACTGTGGGCGGCAGGCGCTCGACAGGCAGATTACGCTCGCACGACGGTCAGTCTTCGTATCGATGCTACGATCTCATCAATACACCTGGCAGTGGAGCCATCCTCCTCCTGCCGACGCAGCGCTCCATCGCCCGGTCAGCGTGATGTCGAGCCCTGCGACGACAAACGGAACGGCGTAGCGGACTTGTCCTTCTTCAAACGTATCCTGCGTGGCGACGATTCATCGCCCGCCCCCCAACCTCCTCCCGCCCCCAGTTCCGACGACTCCGATCCGCGGCCGCCCCGGCGCAGGCGCCGCCGGCGACGTGGTGGCGGGGGTGGTGACGGCAACGCCAACACAACGGCAGAGGCCCCCAGCCCGCCGCGCGAACGCGATGACGGCAGCGAACGCATGAGTGACAGCCCCCGCGAGCGGTCTGGCCAACGCCCCGCGCGTCGTCGCCGGCGGGGTAGCGAGCGTGACTCCGATCGCAGCGAGCGAGGCCCCGACAGCGGTCGGGACCGCGACGACTACCGCGACAGTCGCCATGAGAACCGCCGCGACGATCGCCGCGACGACTACCGCCCTGCACGCCGTGATGATCAGCGAGAGAATCGCGACGATGGTCGCCGTGGCCGCGGGGAGGGACGCCCCAAGGGTGATAACGCCGAGCAGCTCAGCGCCACCGCCAAGGCCCTCGCCTCCGGCGGCTACCAACTGCCGCCGCTCTCCGTCGTCGACGCGATTGAAGAAGACCGGTACCCGGAGGCCTTCCTCAACCTCGGCCTCAGCGACCGCAGCTTGGCCATCATTACCGCCCTCGGTTTCGAAACCCCCACACCGATTCAGGCCGAGGCCATCCCCAAAATGCTCGACGGCTCGGACGTCGTTGGCAAGGCTCAGACCGGCACCGGCAAGACCGTCGCCTTCGGCTTCCCCATCGTGGAGCGGCTCGACCCCGAGTTGCCCGAGGTCCAAGCCATCGTGCTCGTCCCCACCCGCGAACTCGCCCAGCAGGTCTTCGGCGTGCTCGGCTTCCTCGCCGCCGCCCACGGGCTCGGCGCCTGTGCACTCGTCGGCGGTCGCCGCCTGCAGGACGACTTCGACAATCTTGAGCGCCGTCCGCAGGTCGTCGTCGGCACCCCCGGCCGCGTCATCGACCACCTCAATCGCGGCACCCTCTCCTTGCGCGACGTTCGCGTCGCCATCCTCGACGAAGCCGACCGCATGCTCGACATCGGCTTCGAGCCCGACATTCGTCGCATCCTCGGCCGCTCGCCCGACACCCGTCAGACCGCCCTCTTCTCGGCCACGATCCCGACCTCGATCAAGACCCTGATCTGGAAGTACATGCGCGATCCAGTCGAGATCGACATTGAGCCGGAACAGGCCACCGCGCGCGAGATCAACCAGCACTACATCGAGGTAGCCGAGCGCGACAAGGCCAAGGCCATGCTCCAGCTCGTGCCTCGCTTGACCGGCCGCACCCTGGTCTTCTGCAACATGAAAGTCACCGTCGATCGACTCGTCCGCCGCCTGCGTGATCGGGGCGTCTCGGCGGAGCCGATCCACGGCGACCTGCGCCAGCAGAAGCGGGATCGCGTCATGGAGGACTTCCGCGCCGGCCGTCTCCAGATTCTGATCGCCACCAACGTCGCCTCGCGCGGCCTCGACATCCCCGATGTCCATCACGTGATCAACTTCGACCTGCCCCAGAACGTCGAGGAGTACATCCACCGTGTCGGGCGCACCGGGCGCGCCGGTGTCGAAGGCAGCGCAATCTCCTTCGTCGCCGAATGGGATCTTGAAATGTTCGAACAGATCGCCAAGACCGTCGGCGACGACCTCGTGCGTGACGAACTGGACCTCTACGGCGTCGAGGCGGACTAGACGGCTCGCTCCACACAGCCGAGAAATTTAGAAGTGCGAACGGCTCTGGTTCGTACAGCGTTGCCATCCCCAGATAGGCGCGGGCCCGGCCCTCGGAACCCATCGGAAAAACCCCCATACCGGCCTCTCCCGCGTCCGCCGACGATGAATATGGCGGCAGGTTCGCGGCTGGGCACATCGCTTGGACGAGACCCGTCGGATTGGACAGGAGCGGGTGCCATGGAGCCCCAGCAGGACTTTGCGGCGCTCAGGGACCGTATTGAAACCCACAACGATCTGGCGGAGAAGTACGCGATCCAGGTATCGCACCTCCGCGCTGGCATCGCCCTGGAAGCCGACGCCTGGGAGGCGCTCCTCACCCACCTCTTCGGGCACTGCCTAGTTGAGATGGACGGCGCCGAAGAGTTCGACAACGAGACCCTTCGAAGCCATCATCGACTTCGGCTTTCAGTGCATGGGCGTGGGCGCCGTCGTCGCCATGAACGGCCTGGCGCAGGAAGACATCGTGATCTAGCTGCGTCTCGCCGCACTCTCCTCGACCAAGTCAGCAGCCCAGTTCACGGCGTAGGTCTTGTCATAAATTGACACCCAACGCCGCGCGTGCGACGGTGCCCAAACGATGAAATTGCCTGCGCCCTCCGCCAACAGCGCGATGCGCTCCATGGGCATGCCCCGGGCCCGCTGAACGGCTGCGTCCGTCGGCTGGGCCCCGCACTGAATCCCGTCCTACTGCTCCGCGCCCGCCTCTTCAACAACAGCGACAGCACTTGGTTCGCCGTTCAGCGAAGTCCCCACCGGGCCGCACAAACCGCCGGAAAGCTCGAAAGCCATGACCTACGCTACCTCCCTCGTCTGTCGCGAATGCGGCCACGAGACGGAGCTTGAGCCGCTCAACGCCTGCGACTTCTGCTTCGGCCCGCTCGAAGTCGCCTACGACTACGACCGCATGCGCGGCAACGTCACCCGCGAGAGCATCCAGAACGGCCCCCGCTCGATCTGGCGCTACATCGACTTGCTGCCCGTCGACCCCGACTTCGCCGTCGACCTCGGCGTCGGCAACACCCCCCTGCTCAGGGCCAACAACCTGGCCGAGCGCCTGGGTATGCGCGAGCTGTACATCAAGAACGACACCACCAACCCCACCTGGTCCTTCAAGGACCGCGTCGTCGCCGTGGCCAGCTCCCGCGCGCGCATGTTTGGCTTCGACACCCTGGCCTGCGCCTCCACCGGCAACCTCGCCAACTCCGTCGCCGCCCACGCGGCGCGCGCCGGCATGCGCTCCGTCGTCTTCATTCCCCACGACCTTGAGGTGGGCAAGGTGCTGGGCTCCGCCGTCTACAACCCCACCATCGTCTCCGTCAACGGCTCCTACGACGACGTCAACCGCCTCTGCTCCGAGCTGGCCGACAGCCGTCAGTGGGCCTTCGTCAACATCAACGTACGCCCCTACTACGGCGAAGGATCCCGCACCCTGGGCTTCGAGACTGTCGAACAGCTTGGCTGGCGCGCGCCCGAGCAGTGCGTCGTGCCGATGGCCAGCGGCGCGCTCTTCACCAAGATCCACAAAGGCATGAAGGAGTTCATGCAGCTCGGCCTGATCGACGAGGCCCCCGTCAAGATGATCGGCGCCCAGGCGGCCGGCTGCTCCCCCATCACCACCGCCTTCCAGAACGACACGATGAACATCCGCCCCGTCAAGCCGAACACCATCGCCAAGAGCCTCGCCATCGGCAACCCCGCCGACGGCTACTACGCGCTCAAGACCATGGAGGAGACCGGCGGCGGCGCGACCTCTTGCACCGACGACCAGGTGATCGAAAACATCAAGCTGCTCGCCGAGACGGAGGGCGTCTTCGCCGAGACCGCCGGCGGCGTCACCCTCGCCGGCTTGCGCCTCGCCCTCGACGATGGCCAGATTGACCCCGACAAATCGACGGTCATCTACATCACCGGCGGCGGCCTCAAGACTGCCGACACCATCGCCGACTACATCACCAAGCCGATCCCCGTCGAGGGCTCTCTGCAGTCGTTCGAGGAGGCCTTCGCGGCCGCCGGCAAGTCCTAGCGAGCAAGCTGGGCTGTTGGGACGGACAGGCCGCGGCCGCATACGTGCGGCTTCGCGCCCATCCACATCGAGTAGCCTGCGCCCCGCGACGGAGATCACGACGGTGCCGGTGTCACGAGCGCGTGAATTAAGGAAAAACGACATGGCCACCAAACGGGTTCGGTTCACCTTCGAGGGCGACGCCGTCAGCGAACCGCTCGTCTACAGCCTCGGCCACGAATTCCAGATCGTGACAGACATCCGCATGGCCGACGTCGAAGACGGCTTCGGCTGGGTCATGCTCCAGCTCGAAGGCGACGCCGACGAAATCGACAAGGGCATCGCCTGGATGGAATCCAAAGGCGTCCGCGTCGACCCCGTTACCGGCGACGTCGTCGAGGGCTAGCTCACTCGATTCGGCTCGCCAGGTCGCTGACGACATCGACCACGCGCGGCCAAATCTGCGCTGGATCCTCTTCGAACTCGAAATACGTCACCGCGATGTTGCCCGCCACGAAGCTGGTCTTCCCGGCCCCGCACACATCGGAGACCGCCGGCCCGTCCGCCCCGACGTCCCACTGGCGGGCCAGAGCCTCCGGGCTCGAATAGGTGAATGCGTAGACCGTGATGCTATTGGGCAGATCAGGCCGCGCAGGGTCCGCGATCATCGTGTTCAGCCCGAATCCGGCGTCCCGGCCACTGTCTTCCCGGGCCCGTACAGGCAATGCGGTTGTCGCCGTGTCCGCCCCAGCGCAGGTCCGAGACATCGATCGCTTCCGCGAGGTCGAGTAGCGTCCAAGGCTCCGTCGACTGCTGACTCCCGAGGCTCACCAACACGCTCAAGATCAGGTCGCCGGCGCGCGTTCGATCCGGGATCTCTAGCATCATGTTTCCGCGCCGCGTATCGAGAGACTCCGAGTCGAAGCACGAATCGAGTGGCGCCGCCGTGCCGTCCGGCTCCCACCGCCACGCTGCAGCGGCGGAGGTGGCGGTGGGATACTCAATCACCCAGAACTCGCCCGTCGCGCTCTCGGGGAAGATCTGCCAGCCCGTGATCGTCGCGTCGCCGCCCTGGCACGGATGCGGCGAATCGATCGCCGCCGGCCGCCCGCGCACCAGGAACACGCCGCCCAGTAACTCCTGCGTTCGAAATACGCGATCGGTTGGATCCTCTGCCCCGGGATCCGCCACCTGGACGGCCTTGCCGCCCAACGACTCCAGCACGAACAACAACGGAATCCAGGCGCCGTTCCTCGCCGATCCTGGCGGCACGATCACCACGATGTTCCCTGCCGAGCGGGCCGTCCCACGGAATCCCTCGTCGCAGGGTCCGGAGTGAGTGCCCCCGTCCGGATCGACCGTCCACTGAGCCGCGAGCCCTTCGGGGCTTGGATAGACGAGGACGAGCAACTCGAGTGCAGTGCCGTTCCGGCGTTGACGCTCGGACGCCGCGATTCGCGCGCTTCTGCCGAAAGACGCCGACGGGAGCTCGGGCTCCTCCAACTCCCCGTTGTCGAGATCCCGCGAGACGTAGCATGATCTGAGGCCGTCTTCCGCCTCCGACCAAAACAGCCCCGCCGATTCGACCGCAAGCTGCAAGTCCTCCAGCGTCGCCGGCTGCGCTGCCCCTTGTTCTTTGAGATCGCCCGTCGCGACGGCGCGGCCCGTTCCCGTGCCGGGCTCGGCCTGGGACTCGCGGGACTGCTCGCTCGGCGTTGGCTCGCTGGGATCCGGTGGAGGCTCGTCGCCACCGCAAGCCGCTGCCAGCCATAAGATCGCCAGTCCCGCGGCAACCCAGCCCCACATCGCTCTGCTTCGCATCATCCGCTGTCTCGACTCCTCACGCCAAACTAGACGCCGCCTATCTCGCATGAGTTGCACCGCGTAGCGTGGCCCGTCGCAGTTGACTCGGTTCGGCGTGACGGCGGGCCCACCAGGCAGGGTTACCACCCAGCCTCGACCTGCGGCATAATGCCCCGCGACCAGGCACGACGCCACACCAAAACGGAGGACCTCATGCCGCAGCCCTTCAAGGTCGAATTCCCGCCCGACGCCATTGCCGATCTGCGTCGACGTCTCAACGACACCCGCTGGCCGCCCGAGGTCGCCGACTCCGGCTGGGACTACGGCACCAACCTCGCCTACTTGCAGGAGCTCTGCGCCTATTGGGCCGACGGCTTCGACTTCCAGGCCCAGGCCGACTACCTCAATGCCATGCCCCAGTTCACGACCGAAGTCGACGGCTTCGGCATGCACTACGTCCTCAAGGAGGGCAACGGACCCAACCCCCTGCCGCTCGTCTTCAGTCACGGCTGGCCCGGCACCTTCTACGAGGTCCACAAGATCCTCGACCTGCTGACCGACCCCGCAGCGCACGGCGGCGACGCCGCCGACTCCTTCACCGTCGTCGCCCCCTCCCTCCCCGGCTACGGCTACGCGCAGATCCCCATTGAGCCCGGCTACGGCCAGGCCCGCACCGCCGAGCTCTTCGACGGCCTCATGCAGCAGCTCGGCTTCGATCGCTACGGCGCCCAGGGCGGCGACTGGGGAGCGATCGTCACCGCTCAGATCACCTCTAAATTTCCCGAGCGCGTCATCGGTGGCCAGATGAACATGCCTGCCGTGCGTCCGGTCGGCGACAGCTCGCCCCAGAACGACGAAGAGAAAGCCTACCTCGCCAGCGCCGCCCAGTGGCAGAACGCCGAAGCCGGCTACCAAAGAATCCAGGGTACCAAGCCCCAGACCCTTGCCTACGGCCTGACCGACTCTCCCGCCGGCCTGGCCGGCTGGATCACCGAAAAGTGGCGCTCCTGGTCCGACTGCGACGGCGAGATCGAAAAACGCTTTACGAAGGACGAGATCCTGACCAACATCTCGATCTACTGGTTCACCGGCACGATCAACTCCAGCACCCGCTATTACCAGGAAGCCTTCAGCAACCCCGCCCTCAATCGTTTCACGGAATGGATTGAGACCCCCTGCGGCTTCTCCGTCTTCCCTGAGGAAATCATCAGCGCGCCGCGCTCCTGGATCGAACGTGGTTGCAATGTCCAACAGTGGTCGGAGCACGACCGCGGCGGCCACTTCGCCGCCATGGAAGAGCCCGAACTGCTGGCCCAGGACGTCCGCGACTTCTTCCGCCCGCTTCGCTAGCCCGCGACCAGCGAATCAGGGCGGGGGCTGGCTCCACGTCGCGGGTGCGGACACCCGCACCCAGACGCCGTCTCCGTAGCGCAGCGTCGATGCGGTGTTGACGGAGCTCGGCGACGACGGATCACGACGCCGCCTTCCACCGTGACAACGGTCGCCGTGATCGTGGCCTCGCCGGCTTCGGCGCTGCTGAAGGTTGCACTGACGCGGCCATCGGTGTCGGTCTCCAGCACATCGGCCGTCACCGTCGCGGTGGCGAACTGCTCGCCGAATTGAACCTGAACCGCGGGTACCGGCACGCCGGCTTCGTCACTCACCGTCGCCGCAATCGCGATCTTGCGGTCCAGCAACACGGTCGTCTGCTCCGGCTCCACCGTGATCGTGCTCCCCCCAGCGTCGCCGCCTTCCAGGGCGGCGCGCCCTCCCCGTCGTAGGTCTTGTCCGATTCCCAGTAGCGCAGCGCCAGCGTGACGAAGGCGTACTCGGCCTCGCTGTACGGCTGATCGCTGATCACGAGCGTGCCGATCCGGAAGTCCTTTGGCGACGTCGCCGGCGACGGCACCCGCGGCCCCTCAATCGCGATCACGTCATCAGCGCTGATATCAGTCACCGTCGTGGCCGTGACGGCGTTCTGGTCGTTCGGATCGATCGAGCCGCTCAGAACCTGCACCACGCCCACCGCGGACGGCGGCAAGAATCCCGCCAGGTACAGCGCGGACTCAGAGAACGTCGCGTTGAACGAGCCCGGACGCGAGACGATGCGGAACGTGCCGTCGCCGTTCGCGACCAGATCGACGAACGCCCGCGGCGCCGAGTCCAGTGAAACGAAGCCCCCGCCCCCCTCGAGCAGCGGGTTATCCATGATCCCGTTCACCGTCGTGAACTGCGAGAAATGCCCCGCCCCATCCAGCCAAGCGTCGACGCCGGCCGCGCCGCCCAATGGTGCATCACCTCATGCGAGAGCGGCGCCCCGTCGATCTGGTTCGACCAGATAATCCCCTCCAGCTTGCCGTCGGAGAACGTATTGAATGACGCCCCGCCCAGCACGAACGGGCCGCCATTGTTGTTGAACGTCTGTGAGCCGATCCCTTCGACATCGTTCTGGGTGCTGACGAAGGACGCCAAGCAGCCACAGTCGGGAACGTCTTCCAGCACGTCGATGCTCTGCAACGTGACGAAGTCAAAGATGTCGCCGAACTCCTCAATCAGGATCTGGCAGCCTTCGCATACGTCGACCGCCCCGCGCGCGTCGACGACTGGGTAATTCGGGTAGATCGTGCCGTCGTCCACCCAGAACGCGGCGTGGGTCGTCGCCGTAAGCCCCGCTCCCAGTGTCTGCGTCGGGAACCTTCCCCGTTGCGCGGCGTCCACCACGGCGAGCCCGCCGATCACGTTGATCCGGACCCCCGTCGCCAGTCCCTCGAAGAAGAAGAGCTCCGCGTCGAGTTGTTGATGCGTGCCGCCGTCGTATGTCAGCGCCCCGCTGGCCGTGACGAGCCGCAAGTAGACGCCGTCGCCTGCCGTCGGGTCGCCACTGGAACCGTCGTCGAAGAACTGCACCAGTCCGTCCGCCAGATTCGCCAACGACGCGGGAATGTTCGGCGCATTGGCATCCGCGTCCAGCACCCCCGCCGCCGTAATCTAGACCGTCTCGAACGTGCCCCCGCTGAGCGAGACCGTGAGCAATGAGCTGTTCACCCCGTCGTTGAAGATTGCGGACGGTTCCCACTTCCCGTTCGTAATCTCGCCGGAGAGCTGAGTCAGCCCCGGTCCGCTCTCAGCCCGGCCCGAAAGCGCTGGCGTTGTCAGCGCCGACTGAGCCTCGGTCGATCGTCCAACGGCGTCCCCGCCCCCCCACCCCCCGGGCGCCCCCCCGCGGGCGCGGGGGGGGGGGGGGGGGGGGGGGGGCGCCGGGGGGGCGGGCGGGGGGGGC
>Ga0310121_10006076_pt1 | contig 10219 bp, 9 predicted proteins | sample CB27_Tmax_986_MG_FD_203504 | JGI IMG/M metagenome (GOLD analysis project Ga0310121, IMG submission 203504) | Marine microbial communities from Western Arctic Ocean, Canada - CB27_Tmax_986 | ecosystem: Environmental > Aquatic > Marine > Oceanic | place: Canada: Western Arctic Ocean | collected... | reverse complement strand
AAGAATCGATGTCGTGGCCATTGAAAGATACCGATGAGGGCCAGCCGAAATGCAAGCACTGCGACATATCGATGGAGTGCATTGCGTCGTCCAGTCGTCCCAGCTGGCGTGCAGTGTTCGAATTGTCAATCTACCGGGAGGCAGGTCTTTACTCACCAATGCACCACATCCTCACCGGACAACTACCATCAGCCCATGCGACCGACGAATATGGCTAGCGTGACCAGTGACTGTTCCATCGACCGAATGATCCGCCGAATCTCAATGACAGGCGTGCGTGTTTGCGGAGGCGTTGCGCGCCAAGGCGACAAATGGAAACTCTGGTTACCACTTGGTCCGCAAAATGGGCATCCGCGATCGGTGTTGTTGTCACAAGCTTGCCGCGGCGACCGTCGAGCGGGTAGAATGGCCTACCGCAAACGGACTCCCAAACAGCTGGAATCCGCATACTGAGATCGCCGTCAATCGGCTCCGTTCAACGCCCGATCTATCCGGCGGCAAGCAACCGAAACCTTTGGCAGCCGTGAACTCCACGGCAAGCCGTATTCGTCGGTCGATGCCAACCATGCCGGATAGATCGCAATACGTTTTAGCTTGCAAAGATGATTGATCTAAGCGAGAGAACCATCGAAAAAATAAATGCGTTATTTCCTGAGGTACAACGGAATGAAGTAGAGGAATTTCTGAAAATTGAATGCGGTGACAATATTCCATTTTGTGAAAGTTGCGACAAATATGAAATGGTAGGTCTTGTTTGTACACTAGTGTGACCAGACGTGTCACTCGACAGGATTACTGTACGGACGTTGCAAACGAATCCATGATTCAAGTCGAACGGGGGTAACCAATGATCGACAACATCGAACGAACGAAACTCGAAGAAAAGACCGAACAACATCCGCTTTATCACGTGATCCTGACACGCAGCTCACTTCCACCAAAGGTCGTCTGGACAACGACGGTCCCGAGCTACGCTGACAGGTATTGTTCATTACAAAACCGACGATGGCTACCCACTGGCAAGGCGTCAGTGGTGACAAAGCTGCCAGGCAATGTAGTTTCGAGGGGCGCTTGGTAACTCTTACAATCTCGCGGCCGCTGGCTGGAGTCTCTATTCCAGCGGTTTCGGGGCAATGTTGCGCATTAATCGCAACTGGTTCGTCGTTTGCATGAATGTGAACGCACCGTCGCCTGCACAAGGCAGGCGCATCAGAGTCAGCTTGACAATTATGTCTGCTAGGGAAAAACTCCACGAGTCAAAAGGTGCCTTGCTGGCGGTCGCTGCACAAACAGCTTCCACCAGCACGAAAACCGTATACCCGTACGGATCTCGCTGGCACCACAGTTCCTTTGCAAGCTGCGCTGTAGCGTCTGCGCTTGCAGATTGGAGGCTCTGATAGTTCGTATCCAGGACCACTTCAACGAAGCTCTCGATGCGCTATCTCGTATCGACTTGGATGATCTTCCCGATGACGTGCGTGACCGCATGCTCAACGCGTGTGCGGAGCTGACTAGGATTTTGTTGCGAGTGTCGCGAGATACTCACCAACCCGAAGAGTCGGAAGGAGGGGTGAGCGTGAAAACGTAGCAGTGCAATAAAAAAAGGCGGGGCGTGAGCCTCGCCTAAAATTTTCCTACGCGAGAGACGCTTCCAGCTTTTCCAGGGCACGGGAGCAAATCAAGCCAAACTTCAAATGAGGCCCAGAGGCCCCACACCTGAAAGGTGCGCAAATCATGTGCCTTCGGGGCGGGTCTGTCAACAAGGATTAATTGACATGCCGCAAACGAATTTTGAACCTATTAAACCGGATGAACTTTACGACTACACAGTGGCCGCCTGGCGGCTTGGACACGCACCGAAGAGATTCAAAGAAAAGTACATTCGCTCGGGGAAAATCCATTCATTGCGCGCTGGCAACAGCCATTGGGTCCTGGGTTCAGCCATAATTCGGCACGTTATCGAGGAAATGGGTAAATGGAAGGAAAACCAGGATCCGGACGACGAGCCGGAGGATCCGGAGGAGGACCTCGAGGATCCGGACGACGAAACCGAGGACGAATCCGATGCAAAGTGATTCGAGCCAAGCGGGAGCGTTGTTTCCTCTACCGTTTCACCGACGGCGTGCGTACATGGCAGCGGACGAGCGATATCCCTGCCAATGCCCGAAATCGTAAGAAGGCCGAACGACAGGCGGCAGAACTCGAGAATGAGTTCACCGAGGCGGGTGGAGTGGAGATCGAGTGGGCCGAAGCCATTGTTCGCTACAACACCGAACACCTTGAGGGGCTTAGCAGTAGCTACCGATCTTCATTCCATTCCGCCGCAGAAGCCTTGAAAGTCTCAGCAAATCCGTACTTCGCGGCCGACATAACCTCGGCCGACCTATCCACATTCACCGCGGAACTGCGGAACTGCGGAAGAAGGGCAAGTCAGAGGCGACCATCACATCCTACCTCAAGACCCTCTTGGCGTTCTTACGGTGGCTTGACTCCCTTGGGCTTATCGAAAAGGCCCCAGAGTTCAAGCTGCCGAAGCGTCCCAAGACGAGGAAGGAATACAGATCCAGGCCCATCACCGAGGAAGAATTCGACCGCATGCTGGAAGCTGTCCCGGTATGCAGACCTTTTGTCTCGGAGCTGTGGGTACACATCCTACACGGGATCTGGCTAGGTGGATTTCGCCGTTCCGAGATACCGATTGTCTCATGGGACTGGTCGGCGCCGATGTCATTGCAGGTCAGCGATCCACCTCATCTGAAGATAACCATCGAGGGTGACAAGAAGGGCGCCGACTACTTCGCACCAGTCGCCCCGGACTTTGTCGAGTACATGTGCAACCGCACTCCACCGGATGACCGCAAGGGTCGTATTTTCCGGGTGGATTACGAACCAGATTGGATTGGTCGCACAATATCGAGGTTTGGCGAGCATGCGGGGATTATTGTCAATGACGAGGGGAAGACGGCAACCGCTCACGACCTGCGTCGATCGTTCGGAACGCGCTGGGCCAAGCGGGTGCGGGAACCTCTCCACCTCAAAGAGTTGATGCGGCACGCCAATATCGAAACAACGATGAAATACTACGTCGATATCGGTCTGGCCGACATCGCGAAGAAGCTTTCCAGTGCGTTGGGTGGATTTTTAGGTGGATCCGAGCAACACGTGGGGGGAACCAAATTGCCAAAGAGCGGTGAATACCCCTTAAAATAAAGGGTATTCCAAGTCGGGGTGACTGGACTCGAACCAGCGACCTTTTGACCCCCAGACACATCCGTGTCACAGCCGAAATCATGGTTTCTCTCGGGGATTTTGGCATTCTACACGATTCGCATTGTGTCGCAAAGCCTCCTTTCTGAATGCAATATTTGTCGGGGTTTCGCGGTAGTTGCTCGGGTCGGTGACGCGCAAAACGGTAGTTTGCCGGTATCGATTTCGGAGCCAGGGGGCGCCGGCGTGGTTGAAAAACAACAGGGCCCCCGAGAGCACGGTCTCGGAAGCCCCAATTGCTTCATGTCACTCCGACTCTCGCGGCATGGGGCAAACAAACGGCCCACACCGCCTGAGTCATTGCGACGCGTAGTCACCGCAGCCCCGTAAGGAGCCTCACAAGCCGCTCGTAGCTCGGCCAGCATCCAAGGCCAATTGAGCACGTCGGCTGATGCGAGCCACCAGAGACGTCCTGGTTCGATCTCAACGCCATCGGCCCAATCCAAGAGCTCGGCAACCCGTTCGCATAGCTCAAGTTTCTGGAGGTCTTTAGTTACCTGCATTTCGGACCATCTCCCCTAAAGGGCCACGAGACCGACGAGGTGCACTCGATGGTTAATTAGATTTCCTGAGTCACAACCGCCGCTTTGTCAGCGAAAAACGACCCAAGTGTCAACTGAGTCTTGAGACCGATTGGCCAGGGACTCTCGGACCCGAGGAAGCTTCGCCCATTAGAATCCAGAGCCAACGCCAATCTGCGGCGGCGTGTCACGCTGCCGACGTTAGCAAGATGTGGTTTCTACCGGCGGGCAGCTTCACCGCCGCACTTTGGGAAAGCTCTGAAACTCGCGTCAGTTTCACGCCGACGCAGTTAGCCCCAGTCTCGTTCGAGACTCAGGACGATGTGTCCCTAGGCAGATAGGACATCCGCCGAAATGACACATGGCACGCCCTCCTGTCGCGAGAGTGCAGTCAGAGCGGGGCTGCGATGGCCAGGGCTGTCTTGTCGTCGATGTGATGGCGGAGCTGCAGAGGTCTCTTTCACCGCCTGCAGTTGGGCGAAACGCTAAGCTGCGTCGGGTTGTCCAACCTCAGCAGATTTGATTGCCGAGTTTGTGCGGTCGGTCGTTAACACCGCCGCAGGTTAGCATCTTGCGCTTGGCGACAGCGGGGGGCGACCGAAGCAGGTTAGCTGGCGCAAGAAATGCCAGGCAGCGGCCATTTCAAAAAGGGTCGGACGCAATGCGACATGTGCCCAAATGGGAGCTAGATCGGCAGCGCCACCGCGCGAGAAAACAAAAATGAGGCCTGACACTCCGGGAACACACTGGCGAACATCGTCTGCCAATCGGCCACAATTAGTCTCGGGCGCAAATTCGTAACACCAGACAGGTGGCCGGCTTACGATCTGGCTGAATATTTTGACCCTACGTGATCGGACAGGCTTGTGCTACAATCCGGGCCGTTGGCTTGCCCGGGAACGCTCCGGACACATTTGTCGAACCAGGGGACACGCGAATTCGCGTGGTTCGATTTTCTTTAAACCGAAGGGTGGTGTCCTGTGTTAACTTTACTAGGTCGTAAGACTCGGATGTGTGATCGCGGTTCCCGGCGACAGTTTTTGCAAATTGGAGCATTGGGAGCATTTGCTGGCTTCGGCATTCCGACGTTTTCACTCGCAGACATTTTACGGGCGGAATCACGTCAAGGATCAAAGTCAAACAAGGCGGTGATCCAGGTTTTCCTTGCCGGTGGTCCCCCCCATCAGGATATGTGGGAGATAAAAACCGAGGCTCCCGATGGAGTCCGCGGGGAGTTCAAGCCGATCTCCACCAAGGTGCCGGGAATCCAAATCTGCGAGCATTTTCCGAGAATCGCTGAGATGGCAGACAAGTTCGCTTTCCTCAGAGCAGTGGTCGGTTGTAGCGGCGGCCATGATGGTTTCCAATGCTACACCGGATGGCGCCGTGCAGACAAGGTGAACGGAAGGTACCGGCCGGCAATCGGTCCAGCAGCTGCTTACTTGCTTGGACAACGTCGACAGGGAATCCCACCGAGCGTGGCCCTAGCCGAGAAGACCAAGCACTTACCGTGGTCTGAGCCAGGTGGTGCAGGCTATCTCGGTGCTGGTTACGAGCCGTTTTCACAAAGAGAAGGTGGATTGGAAATCCTCTCCTTACGCGACATAAACGTTGAAAGGCTTACTCAGCGCAAGACGCTGCTAGATCGTCTGGTGCAAATACGGCCAATGCTTGCCGCTGACGGCATGGACGCTCACGTGCAGCAGGCGTACGACATCTTGACGTCGAATGCCTTAGCCAATGCGTTTGACCTCTCCTCCGAGCCAGCCGAGATACGGGAACTGTACGGCACTGGCAAACCGTACAAGTTCCAGTACGACGGGGCTTCGACGAACAACGAGCTGTTGCTCGTCGCCCGTCGGCTGATCGAATGTGGAGTAAGGTCTGTAACACTAAGCTATGGGAGATGGGATTCCCATGGTGCAAACTTTGACCTCGTGCGTGACCATGGTCCAAAGCTCGACCAGTGTGTTTCTGCGCTGGTGCAGGACCTCGATGAGCGAGGTATGCTCGACGATGTCACGGTTATCGCATGGGGCGAATTCGGCAGGACGCCGAAGATCAATCCCGGCGCTGGCCGCGACCATTGGCCGCCAGTCAGTTGTGCACTTCTCGCCGGTGGTGGAATGAACACCGGCCAGGTGATTGGTGCAACCACCATGGATGGAGGTCAAGCAGAGGACCGTCCCGTGGACGTCCGCGAGGTTATTGCGACGCTTTACCATAACCTCGGCATCGAGGTCCATGACCCGACGTTTACAATCAAGGACAGCTCCGACCGGCCACACTATTTGGTTCCCGGTCAGCATCCGAGCATAAGAGAGCTTGTGGGTTGATACTAAATTCTGCGCCTGAGCCCAAATTGACGTGGGTGTGCTGGTCCAGCGATTTTTTGCGCTTTTCAGTTTCAGCCATGAGTTGGCTTGTGGATTACCGGCGGTTAGCTGCAGTCGGTGTGAGCCACCTCCGCAGTTTCGAACTCTTGCTTTGAGACCGAGGTTTGTCCAACCTCCGCGTCGAACCGAACCGGCAAAGTGCATTCGGTGTGACACACCGCCTGCAGTTCGGTTTCACTCAAACTCGCCGAGGTTGCATCGCCCGCCAGCACGATGAGATTTTGCTAAAGCGCAGCGGTGGATCGACCTGGCAGACACCTCTGCGACTTGGCGTCGACCGCAACTCGCGTTGGTTTGTCCAACTTCCACGCCGAACGCAACGCCTTATCTCGCAGCGGTCACCACGACCGCAGCAAGTAACCACAACTGCAAATCGCGCCCGATTTGTTGGACCGAGCTGGTCACGAAGTGACGGAAGCCTTCTGGGGCGGGTGGGGACCCAACGTTGTTCGAGACTGCACTCGCCGTTACCTTGGCTGTAGAAAGTCAATGATAAATCGGTTGACGATCTCCGGTCTCTCTATAGGAACTGCATGGTTTGCTGATTTGGTAGAGGCTTCTGATGGTTCGACCGAGAGAGTTCGGTTTGGGCCGAGGTCTCACATTTTCGGCTACGACTGGAAAAATATATAGTGATAACTCACTTCTCAAAGATTTATGCGAGTGTCCGCAATGCTCATGAATAGAAGTAAAGAACTAATACTGACTCTGGTAGTGACGCTGTGCGCCGGCAGCATTGCCGCTGACCGGCCAAACATCGTCCTGATTCTCAGCGACGATCAGGCGTGGACGGACTACGGGTTCATGGGGCATGCGAAGATCCGGACGCCGAACCTCGACGCGCTCGCTGAGCGAAGTCTGGTGTTCGATCGCGGCTACGTGGCATCGCCGCTGTGCAGACCCTCCCTGGCTTCCATGGTGACCGGTCTTTATCCGTTCCAAACCGGGATCACGGGAAATGACGTGGATGGCCGAAACGATCGCGCCGTCTTGGATGTGCAAGTGCGTGAGAAATTCCACCGGCATCCAAGTTTCATCAATGCGCTGACCTCGCATGGCTACCTTGCTCATCAGTCGGGTAAGTGGTGGGAAGGCTCATTTATCGATGGCGGATTCACTCATGGCATGACTCATGGTGACCCCAGGCGGGGCGGTCGGCATGGCGATGCCGGTCTAAAAATCGGACGCGAAGGGATGAACCAGGTGACGGATTTCATCGATCTGGCGGTCGCACAGGAGAAGCCGTTCTTTGTCTGGTATGCGCCGTTCCTTCCCCACACGCCCCACAATCCGCCCCAGCGCCTCCTCGGCAAATATGCCAGGGACGATTCCGCCACGGATGTCGCGCAGTATTACGCCATGTGTGAATGGTTCGACGAAACCTGCGGCGAATTGCTTGATCACCTTGATGAAAAGGGCATCGGGGACAACACGATGGTGCTTTACATCTGCGACAACGGCTGGGCAGCGGCGAGCACCAATACCGACGATCCCAACCAGAAACTGTGGAAGGGATTCGCACAACGATCCAAAGGTTCGCCCTATGAGAACGGCATCCGAACGCCCATCATGGTTTCGTGGCCTGGTCGCGTGAAGCCGGAACGGATCAAAGACCTCGCACACGCCATCGACCTCTTTCCGACCATTGCCGCAGCGGCCAGTGTGGAGGCTCCCGCAAATCTTCTTGGAATCAACCTGTTGGATGCCAACGCTCGGAAGGGACGCAAGCAGGTGTTCGGGGTCACCCATTCGATCCATAACATGACGATTGGCGATCCTGACGATACGCAGCAGTATCTATGGTGCGTGGAGGACGAGTGGAAGTTGCTCGTGCGCTACCCTGGCAAGGACACGACGCGATACCGCAACGTGCACGTCTGGGACAAGGCACCTGTCCGGCTGTTCAACCTCAAGGACGACCCGCACGAAAAGCACGATCTTGTCGGGGAGCGTCCGGAGATCGTGGAACGACTGAAGCAAGCAATTGAAGATTGGCATTAAAGAGCGGACGATCTCCGGAGAGTTAGTTGAGGTCGGTTACAGCGACGCCATCATTTCGTCGGGGCAAGAAACTCAGCGACCTTCGGACACCGTAAACGGCGTTGGACACGAAGAATTCCGGCGTCTGGTCAGAAGCCGAAACTGCTTCGGTCGCGATGACCTCTGCGCACTCCAGATGCTCCTTCGAGACCGACGTTGCATCGGCCTCCGCAGAATTTGTTCAACGCGAACTCGCATCGGTGGATTCGACCGTTGGACGAAACCCTAGTTGGCTGACCTACGTCGAAACGCGCCCGCTGAGTGCTTCTGTGCTCCTCTGCTCCTCTGCTCCTCTGCTCCAATGATCCTGTGATCCTGTGATCCTGTGATCCAATGATCCTGTGCTCCTCTGCTCCAATGATCCAGTGATCCTGTGCCACGTGCGACCAGACCATTCGCCTGATTCATCTAGCGTTGATCCACCGCTCCACCGCTCCACCGCTCCACCGCTCCACCGCTCCACCGTACCACAGTCACAAGACCCTTCACTCAATTCATGGCTCACAGGTTCGTGGTTCACAGGTTCGTGGTTCACTGCCGCATGATTCAGTGCCGCATGATCCACTGCAACATAATCCACTGCCGCATGATTCAGTGCTCCAGTGCTCCATGATCCATGATTCAGTGCTTCAGTGCTCCACCGCTCATGCTCTACCCCTCCACCGCTCCATTCACCTCTGCGACAAAACCGTTCGTTTGATTCATGGCTCTCGGTTCACAGGTGTGCGGCTCTCAGGCCCACAGCCACAACGATTCATCGCCAATAGAATCAAGTCCCGCCGGAAGAACTCCGTGGCCATGACGAATGAGACTTGGTGATTGGAGTCAATGATCGATGCAAAGGGCAGCCAATCTGATGAATGAGACAAGGCCACCAAACGCTGGACCCTTGAGATTCACCGCCACACTTTCGGAACACCCTGTAACTCGCGTCGGTGTTTCACACCGACGCATCTTGGCAACGTCCGTTTCCTACGGCAGTCGATGTGACCGCCGCTAGTTAGCAATCTAGATTTCGACGCCTGTAGAGCCACCAAAGCGGTTTGACCAATGCAGACCTGTCGACGCGGGGGCGTCCCAAAATAAGGGTCAATTGTTGGGACGCATCCGACGGGGGAGCCAATCTCCACCGCAAATCGATCCTACGCCGAGCGCGCATCGGCGCATCACGGTGCCGATGAGCCAGGTCTCGGACTAGCGTCGCCAAAACGTGACGACTCACCGCCATTGGTGTTCGCCCGGTGTAAGGGATGCGATACGCTTTATCTTCACCCTGGCCGCCGTCCTAACTGCCCGCACCAGTAGGTTCTACACCTATGCCACGGCTCAGACGAAGCATAATTAGTAAAGGCACTCGCGTTGAAACCTCTGCTGGCGCCCGGATGTGCAACTCCTGCCGTAGGCAAGCCAAGATCCAACCCGACGACCGCTTTTTGCTCGTTAAGGGAAAATCGGGCTATTCGCACTACTGCACCGACTGTGCCTGGCAGGTTTTGGATGATGCATCACATGAGATTGCCAAGCTGAAACTCGACCTTCACGAGATGTGCGATACCGCCACCGGTACGCCACGGCTCGGACGAAGCATAATTAGCAAAGGCACTCGCGTTGAGACGTCTGCTGGCGCCCGGATGTGCTACTCCTGCCGCAAGCGAGCTAAGATCCAACCCGACGACCGCTTTTTGCTCGTTAAGGGAAAGTCGGGCTATTCGAACTACTGCGTCGACTGTTCCCCGCAGGTTTTGGATGATGCATCACATGAGATTTCCAAGCTGACCATCGACCTTCACGAGATGTGCGATACCACGACCGATACGCCATCTGTGGAGCATGCCGAAAACAGCCAGAAGATGGAGGATACCGAGCGTGTAGGACTGCTAAAAGCAGCGATCGACTACCTAGCTTCGCGCTGCGACGGCGCTCACTGCAAGGACGGCCAGGGTTTTAATGCCGCACACTCTGCCCTCGGGCGCAGCCTCGCTGGTCTCAGTGAAG
>Ga0310121_10006074_pt1 | contig 10220 bp, 5 predicted proteins | sample CB27_Tmax_986_MG_FD_203504 | JGI IMG/M metagenome (GOLD analysis project Ga0310121, IMG submission 203504) | Marine microbial communities from Western Arctic Ocean, Canada - CB27_Tmax_986 | ecosystem: Environmental > Aquatic > Marine > Oceanic | place: Canada: Western Arctic Ocean | collected... | reverse complement strand
GATGGTTTCGTCAACGCGCTCCGGCGGCAGCGGCTCGCGTAGTTGTCGCTCGTGTCCGGGCTGAGCGCCGCGTCGTGGTTTCTTTCGTCCCTGGGCCTTTTTTCGCTTGGCCGTGATCAAGTGCCCCAACTGCCAGGCTATGTGATTTGCCTTTTCATGGGGACGAATCATCAGCTGATCGTCGGTCAGATCTTCCAGGTATGTATTCACGACAAAGGCCGGTAACCGCAGTTCGGCCTTGATCTGCTCTGTAATGCTCATGGGTCAATCCCGTCTTTGAGAAGAACTTCCACCGGCATGACTCCCGTCGTCGAATGCCGCCTACTGATTCGCCATAATCTTGTCAATCTCGGCCTTGTACTTGACCCGTGTATCGTGCATGTCCCATAGGTAAAGCCACAACGCGTCGTCAGTTAGGTCTTGGAGAATAGCGCCCGCGTTCACGTAGACACCGCCACCGGTAGCGCTAATGTTCCCCGTAAAGAGGTTATCATTGGTCGCCGCGACGGACTTGATGATCGCCGGTGGCAGGTCTTGGCCACTTGGCATTGCGAATGCCTGTGTCCAACCGTAGATCACGTTGATCACCGTACCATCGCCACGCGTACCAAGCTCGCGCAAGTACAAGAGCATCATGGACGTATCACCATCTTCGGTCCAGGCGATCTTGTATTCCCATCGCTGGTTTTCTTCATTGAATTTCTTTTGATAGAACAGTTCGGCTTCATCCAACAACGACTCCAGCTCCGCATCGGCGGCCGTCTGTTCGGTAGTTTCCTTGGCCATTGCCATGCTAGGAGCCCACGAAGGCAGCGACGCACTCACAACGGCGACCAGAACCAACGTCAGGACACTCTTGGTTGCGTAATTCATCGATCAATCTCCCAGTTTCGTTGTTATTAACAGGCGATCCGACCCGCGGCCGTATGCCTTATCACTAGCTCATGACTTGCGATCACCCAATCGCGGCGGCACCAGCACGACGAATTCGGTAACTATACGGTCGCGAAACATGACAGCCAATCCGACTTTTTCATAGACCTGGTGCTTCACGTCGGAATCGACCACGGACATCGAAGTTCTTTCCCAACCGTCCCCGAGCAGCTCTTCCAGCCGCTCCTGGGACATGCCGACATGCAGCTCTTCGGTTTGCGTGCTGAGCCCTTTTCGTTGGAGCGTGATGTGCTGAGCCTCCGGCCCGTTGATGATGATGGCGACGATGTTCTCTGCCCCTAGAAATGTAACTCCTAAATCATCGTAGGTGTAAAGTTTCAGCCGCATGTCCTCTACAACTGGCACGGTCGTATCCGGCGTGCCGAGCCGCTCCAACACCTCACGTGTGGGAGACGACAGCAAAACAGGCTCACCGTCCACCGCGGTGATCCCGGTGATGATCCGCCATTCTTGCTGGGCCTTCTTGCCGAAGTCGTCTTTCGCTTTGGGCGTAACCCCCAGCGCCTCGGCCGTCTTCACATACCGCTGATAGGCCAGTGGCCACCATGAAGAGGCGTTCGTGGTGGCGGTCAGGTACTCCTCGAAAAGTCGCAGGGCCTCCCTTCGACTGGACTGGTCTCCAGCCGCCAGGCTGACCGCTCGAGTGTAATTAATAGCCTGTCGAATCGGGCTCGTCTCCGTGGGCTGGGCTCGTTGAAGCCGCTCGGCCTGGCGAAGATAGTTGTCGATTTCTTCCAGGATCGCCGCGCCTTCCGCTTCGTCGTCGTGAAAAACGCCAACCCACGAATTGGTAAGCAGCGCCGCGCGATTGAGCGGATCCAACTTGTCCAGCGATCTGTTTTCGCGTAGTTGCTGGGCAACCTCCTCATACAGACGTGCCGCATTACCTACGTCGGGGCTTTTTGGCCGCACCAAATACGCGACCGCCAAATTGGCTTTGGCCAGAATCAGTTCGTCGTTGAGCAAGAGTGCCTGCTTCAGTGAGCCCATGGCCTCAAACCAAAGCCCTTCGTCCACGCCGCGAATCTTTGCCCCCAACGAAAGCGGGCGTCGATAAAATCCACCGATCACCAATTGGCCGATATCAAACGCTTCCAGGTCTTCTGGTTCCAAGGCGTCACAATATCGCATGAGCCGCGCGTATCCCAAATTGGCCCACCCCTCGTAACACTTGGGGAACTCTTTGACGACTCGCTCAAAACAGAGTTCGGCGGCTTCATACTTCTCCGCGTCGAGCAAAAACACTCCGGTCTCGAACGCGCTCATCGATCGCCATATTTGGGCCTGCACCTCGTCGTCTTGCATCAGAGCGATACGATCGGCCCACGACGGATGATCCGTTCCTATTCCCTCAAAGGAGGTGTACTCTTGGCCCACCTCACGAAAACGCTCGGGGGCACGAAGCCCGCCGCGATAGGAAAAGCCGGCCTTCACTGCCAATTGGATTCCCAACCGATCGGCTTCAATTTCGTGCTCGCGCCCAAACACCGCAAACGTCAACTCGGTCTCCCCGGGTGTTTCGATCACGTGTCCAGCGGTTAGGTGCGCAATCTCGTGGCCCAATATGAAGGCGAGCTGATCCGCGTCGTATTCCACCAGGTCTTCAATCAAACCGCGATGGATCCGCACGATCGGAACATGCTGGGGCTTTTTCTGTGGGTCAAGCCAGGCGAACGCGTTAATGTCGTCGTTGTCGATGATCTTCCATTCGGGCGGCCAGACGTCGTACCCTTCCGGTTGGTCCGTGACCGACAGCAATCGCCCCATTACCTCGTCAACCACTTCTCGCTGTTGATCCGTGATCTTGGCCGAGGCATGATCGACCCACCAACCGCTGATGACACTGACAACAGCGAAAGCCATGGCCAGTGACATCGCGTTAGGTAGCCGGATCGGTCCGGTGCGTATTCCTATTGTTTCCATCATTGGATCCTTAGCGTTCGAGAATCACTAGTGATCGACCTCGCTACTCTTGCAGTCTGGCCGTGACGACTTGTCACAACTCAATTCAGCGGAGCCCGCGGAAGCCGACTCTTTGCATATCGTGGAATCTTCGGACTTGTCCGCGATCCGAATGTCGCGGGTATTCAAGCAGAGCCGTGGGGCGGCTCTATCTGGCACCTGCTTCGTCGTACGTTCGACCGGATTGCACTTCGCGAATGGACAATACACCTCGGCTGCGAGGGCGACCGAGCTCAACTCAGCACGCTCGGTCAACGTGTCTTCCTCGCGCTCAGTGAATCGAAACACACCCGTCGGGGCGGATTTCAATGCCGACGCCTGGGTGGTCGCCGCGGATCGCGCGACAGTGGTGTCGATTTCACAAATCGGGACCTGATCATCGTCCAGACATTCCCGGCAGACTGGCGTATTTAGTTTTTCCTCCGCCTCGCGTATCGGCGAATCATCGCCCTTCACGTTCATCGTCAAAACCATAGTTCCAAGAACGCCCAGGATACCGAAAGATCGCATTTGATTTTCCTCCAATAGTGAAAGCATGAAATTGCAAACTATTTCAACTAATTCATCTGTCTATCAACGAGCCTTTGGACGCCAGCGACCGGTGATTAGTTCCGCTGCTCTCCAAAAATCCGCCGCGAAAAGCTCATCGTCTGAAAAACCCCTGTTTCCTGGCATTTTCCCGTTGGCCACGAGAATACCGTACCGAGCGCGACAGGCCCTGCCCCGGCAATCGAATCGGCAATCGATCCACCGTCCCTGAGACTGTTTTTCATGTCTGCATTCAATGCCGATTGTCGGTCCACGTCAAGCTTCCCCAGGAGCCCCAAGAATGCAAGAATAAGAAATGTTTGGCCAAGCCCCTGGAAGCCGTCGTTGAGCCGCCGTTGGACATGCCAACCCGCATGACATATCACCACCGCCAGCACGCGCCGATGTGCTTGCTCATTTATGCGACTGCTACCATGCAACTCGTCTTGGCTTGGGTGCTGAGGAACGAGGCATGGGCCTCCTTCATCTTGGTTGCTTTGCGTAACTGATATTGGAAAAAAGAGCGGCTTTCGCAAGAGAATTTGCGTGTGGTGTTTCGTGTGGACTTAGGCAACGCATGTGGGACGGATTGGCCCAGCAGCCAAATGGCGCTGTAATGGCCAAAACGCGTTGCCTGCTGGGTAATCCGTCTAGTATGCACGTGACCTCAGGAAGATCTTCGTGCGTCAGTACTTTACGACTTCATGCATCCCATCGCAAAGAACTCCAGTGTGGCCATGCGTAAGCTGGACGGATTACCGATCGGTGGCATGCGTGTTGAAACTACGAACAAATGGAACCCTCAACGGCAGCGCCCGCGGGTGGCTCCTCATCTCGTATGATCAATCGCGACCACCAGCGTGCCTGGGCTTCAATCGTTTTAGGGTTCGGAAACGCTTCTGGGCTCGTCGTCTGTACCCGCTGGCCGGCGCGCCATACGGCTCTCGGCACCACCCGCTGCGTGATGCGCCGCAATTGGGACTGACAGTCTTCCAAATCGATGTCGACCTCTTCGAGCGAGAGAATCGTCACGTCGGCTTCGCGCCCGACGCCGAGTGTGCCGATGCGATCATCCCAGCCAATCGCCTTGGCAGGGGCCAAGGTGGCCGCGCGAATGACATCCACCAACGGCATGCCCAAATGCAACAATCGAGTCATCACCGTGGGTACGTCATAGGCTGGACCTTCACACGTTCCGCTGTGCAAGTCGCTCCCTAATGAATCGGGCCAAAACCCATCGGCGCGAGCGAGCTGAGCCACTGTCCAGTTGAACGAACCTTGGCCGTGCCCGACATCCATGATCACGCCGGTCTGACGCGCCTGCCTCACGCGGGCGTCGATGGCGCGCGTTTCGGGATTGATGATCGTGTTGGGAAAACCGTGAAAGCAATGGGTCAGAATGTCACCTCGACGCAATTGACCCAGGCATTCGTCCATCGGAACGGTCGAAAAGTTGTAGTGAACCATGAGTGGCAGCTTGACCTCGGCCGATGCCTCCAAAGCCTTTCGGTAAGCCTCCGCTTCGTTCCTGCCGTTGTCCGCAATTGAACTGGATAAGCGGATCTTGACACCGATCACGACGTCGCGATTCTCTTCGATGCACTGGACACAGCCATCGACATTGGCAAAGCGGGGTGATTCCAGTTCACCAGGTGTTTCGCCGTCGCCACCAAGTCCGGCAAACGCCAAACCGACGCGGGAAATGTGAAGAAACGCCAGCAGCCGAGTGCGTACACGTTCCACGGCGAAGGCGCGAAAACCTGGAAACGTGGCAAATCCAGCACTACCCGCATCGACGGCGGTCGTCACACCGCGCCCCAAGCAGTAGTGATCTACGTCGATGCCAATTGGAGTGACTCGTTCATACCCGTGCATGTGCAGGTCCACTAATCCGGGCACAACCAACTGGCCTGCTGCGTCGTAAACCTCGGCCGCATCCTGGGGATTCAGACCCGCCGCGACAGCAGCAATACAGCCGCCTTTGATCGCCACGTCCAAATTGTCGTCACGGCGATTGGCCGGATCTATCACCCGACCACCGGTAATTAAGAAATCGTATGAATTCATGATCTCCTTCAAAAAACCGTTCGGTTACAGATCGAATTCGAAACGGCCTCTGCTTTTGTAGTTTTTGTCACCAGATGTCGACAGTCGACTTCAATTCAGTCAATCACCGACTTAGCCCGGTGGAGCAGACAATCGGTAAGCGGCATCGCAAGCCGCAATGGGCCAAGATGGCACGTCGATTATAACGCGTTATCAGGTGGCGCGACATCCAGTTCAGGCCTCGCGGCTGACGGCGTGGTCGACATGGAGGTCTTCTCCGACTGAAGGAACCGTGTCGGCGCCACCTTTTTCTCCGAGCTGTGCCGGAACTTCACCGCTAGTGTCATCCACGATTGGCCGACGGGCGCGGTGACGACGTCGTTCAACGTTGGACTGGCGCCGGCCACGCGACCACTCGTCACGTGGTGCCTGCTCTTCAATCGAACCGTCGGTCATTGCAACCTTTATCGATTCCACGCGTCGAACGGTCTCGTGATGACTGGTCGTTTGAAACGTCACTTCCCCTGCCGATTCCGGCTCATCGTCAGGGATGTAGCTGCCCCAGTTGAAGAGAACCAAATTCAACTGCTCGGAGCCGACCGCACTGCCTGGGAACTGGCTGACCCAGGAAGAAGGGACGGTTGAGCGACCCCAGTTGAATAGCACCAGGTTTAAATCATCGGCACCAACGGAGCAGTCTCCATCGAAATCGCCGGCGAAGCAAAAGTCGTTTTCTTCGGCAATACCTCTACCCCATAACTGGATTTCGTAGTTTCGTTCATCAACGTCGTCGCTGGTCAAATGAACCGAGTTGACATATTCCTCGTCCGTCGTGGGTGTGAACGTGATGGTGAAGGCCATCGAATCCCCGGCCGCGATCGCCCAACTCTCTTCGGAATCGGGTAAATCATCGCTCGGCGTGAGATTGAACGCCGCATTGTCATTCTCAAGTGAAACGTCAACGAGCGACAACTCCGCGTTACCTTCATTCTTCACAACGAGTTGGCGGGAAAGCGTCACGCCTGGGGTCACGTTACCAAACCCGTAATGATGGGTATTGCCACCAGTCGCCTCGGTCCACACGTCCAGGTCTGGCGCGACGACCTCGGCGGTAAACCACAACTCAAGGAAAGATTCGTCCGCGTCATTACTAATCAGCCGTAACACATTGCCGTGGAAACCTACCGATGTCGCGGCAAACGCAACCACGACCGTGCGAGATTCACCAGGTGCAACGACCCAATCGCCATCCATGCTGGTACTATTTTCGCTCACGGGCAAGATGATTTCCCCAGGACTGACGATTGGAAGAGGCGCCAATTCGTCCTCAAGACTAAAGGGCGTGATCGGGTCCAGCCATACGGCATCCATCAAGTGGAGGTCGGCGGTACCGTTGTTTCTGACATCGACCTGAAAACGGACCACGTCACCCACGACGAACTCGCCCAAGTCGACACCATTTCGGTCACAAACACCGTCGAAGCACGCGTCGATTTCGGGTGCTGCCCCCTGCCCCGACAGATCGACCCGGTACGTGCCTTCATCATCGTCGTTGGTCTCAATCAAAACGGTCGCCGAATTGTCCACGGCGTCTGTCGGTGCATAGGTGACGTCAAAACTTCGTGATTCCCCGGGATGAATCGTGGAGGCGTCTTCCGTCGCAGCGCGCATCGGGGTATCGATCGAAAAGACAGAGCTGGGCACGTCGAATGAGATGCCAAAAACCACCAGGTCCGCCGTACCCGTGTTTCGGATCTCAAACGATTGAGTCACGCTGGTGCCGACGGTGGTGGCGGCGAATTCGTGGTATTCCACACCGTCAGCGCCATTTGTTTTAACGTCCAATTCAGGATCCACAGGGTGAACAAGCTCCAGGTAAATCATGAGTTCGCCCTGGCAAGCCGCGTCGGTGTTACAGGTCAATCCGTTACCATACCACGAACTACGGCCGACATCGGAATCGGTATCGATACCGACACGCAGGTCGTTTTGCAACCAACCGGAAGGAGCAAACCGCTCGGAGAGGAAGAATCGATTGTCGCCCTCGTTTAGCCACTCCATTGGAATGTCAACGGAAGCCCAATCATAGGTCTCCGTCAGGTAGCCAAATAGTTCCCCCACGTTGAACTCTACTTCTTGGCTGGAGTTTCCGTTCACTCGGACGAAATAATCGTCGCGCGAGGCAAAGTCATGATTCGGGAAGTTGTAAGGCTGTCCATATATCCACAGTCGAGCCGTCTCGGCGTGCGTCGCTTCGACGGGCAGCTGAATCGTCTTGGTCATGCGGTCGTCCGTGTAGTCGATGCTGGCCGCCGACTCCATTGTCCCGTCATCATCGCGGTAAGCGACAAGTCCGGGCACCGGAATGCCGACGCCTGACAGACTGACAAACAACGTTGCCTGTTGGGCATCGTTGCTGGCCAATAGCGCCGTGCCAACGTGCGTCGCCAGCGACGTTGGCGAGTAAGTAATCGAGAACGGACGACTCTCACCCGGCAAGACGACCCAATCGTCGACGGTACCAAGTCCGTTGACCGGCAGAATTCCAAACGGAGAATAATCGCTTCCGTCAAGCGGCAGGAGCACTTCAGCCTGTGAAATGTCGAGCTTGGCGGACCCAGTGTTCGTGATAGTGACCTCTCGTGATGCCGTCGTACCTACCTCGACGTCGTGGAAATCGACTTCGTGTAGATCAAGCTGCAGACTCGGTTGACCGTAGAGTTCCGTAATGACGTTGTCCGCTATCGTGGCAATCTCGTCTGGATCCAGCACACGATTCCAGATGGCAACTTCATCCATGCTTCCGACCAACCCAGCACTCGGGTCGAATTCGTTTCCCCCAAGGCTCAACGGCCCACGCGGATCGAGCTGAAGGCTAAAGTTCCCACGATGCTCGCCGTCGGCGTAAAGCCCCAGTTGAGCACCGTCATACGTCCAGGAGATATGTTGCCAGCCGTCGACTGGGAGAAGGTGCCCGGTGAGTGTCGGCTGATCGTCATTGTCGGTGACGACAAGTTCACCAGTAGCTGAAATGGACGTGGCAAACCCTAGGTGGCCATTTTCATTCTCCCTCGCTGTGAGAGTTCCTCTTTCTGGACTACCGCCGCGGTTGACCCAATAGGACATGGTGAATGTTTCGGAATCGAGGCTGTCACTGGTACTCGTCATCTCCGCGCGGCCTGTGCCGCCAAACATCAGTGAGTGACCTGTGCCGATCACATCTGGAACGTTAACGGCAATGACTGCCGAGCCAGTTAATTGGACATCAAAGATGCCGCCAGGAGTCGGCGTAATCACGCCCGATCCAATTTCGTCGAAACTCCAATATCCGCCCAAATCTCCACTGCTGATCGGGTCAAAGTCGACATGGCCGCGGACACGGAAATCATAGGGATTTTCGTCGGGGTCGTTGGTGAAAACGGTTACCGTCGCTTCTCGTGTACCCAGCACGGTCGGTCGAAATCGCACATCGAACGTTGCCGAATCGCCGCTGGCCAACAGATCCACCTCAGGCTGCCGCACGATGGAAAAATCAGCATCGCCATCGATCTGCACCCACGAATCGGTCGTCGGACCTGCCATGCCGGAGCCAAGATTCTCAATAGTAAACGTGTGGACGATCGCCGCGTCTAGTAAGTTAACACGCCCGAAGTCGGTGTCGTCCTGTTCGATAGGTGACGTGTCGCCGTCGGGGATTAGGAGTCCGCCCCCAACCATCTGAAGGTCCGGATCAAACAGGCTAGGGCCCTGATCGCTGCCAATCGCGGGAGGGATATGACAGTTGGGAATCTCCCACAGTTCTCGTTGAAAATCCTCCACGGCTAGGTTGGCGTCCGTGGTCGACATGCCGAATCGCTCGCCAATACCCTGCATCATGCCGACCCAACCTTGCCTCTGAACCCGGGTCCCGATGGTTTGGGAACCAGTGTTCGCAGGCGAGTCGACAGCGCGGGTGTAAAACGTAATTCCACTGGGCGAGTCGTCGACGTAGCCAAATTCTCGTGACCCGCTCACGGGGTGAGTACCGTGAGCATACGTTCCAGCGTATCCAGTGTCGATCGTCGCGACGCGAAACCAATTGTCGCCAGCCCTCGTGAGGATGATGTCACCGTTGTCGGGGCCGACGATGTCGATCTCGATGATATCCGCGACGTCGGGGGGACTTGGCGACGTCGAGAATTCATGAACGTCCAACATGTCGTCGTAGCCCTGGCCCTGAGGCACCAGGTTCATGGCCATCGGCCAAGTCGCCACGAATGCCCGCGGATCAAAGTCCACGGGGAGAACGTTGTTAGGTATCGTGATCTCGTAGTTGTCGTAGTTGGCCCACGGAGTACCAAATGAAAGCCAATCCAACTGATAACCCAACGGTTGCAACTCATCGCCGAATGCATCGAGCGTATCAAAGACAATTTCAGGATACGATTCATCCAGTAGTCGGCGATGTGGCGAATTGAGGTCACACACACCAGGGATGATCGTAACCGCGATGGACCTTTCGTTGTTCGACTCGTTAGCTTCCGCGACGTCGCCGTCGACATCGGCTACGGCGGTGATGAAGTAGGTTCCAGGCGCCACCTGAGGAATGACAAAATTCGGTTGTGGAAACGCGGTAGGGCTGTCGGACTCCAGATATCCTGACATACCCATCGGCTTTTTGTCCTTTTTGTCATTCTCCAACAGGGCGGGGTTTGACGAAGAACCGAAGCTTGTGGCTCGTTTCGGGCAGG
>Ga0310121_10006072_pt1 | contig 10222 bp, 13 predicted proteins | sample CB27_Tmax_986_MG_FD_203504 | JGI IMG/M metagenome (GOLD analysis project Ga0310121, IMG submission 203504) | Marine microbial communities from Western Arctic Ocean, Canada - CB27_Tmax_986 | ecosystem: Environmental > Aquatic > Marine > Oceanic | place: Canada: Western Arctic Ocean | collected... | reverse complement strand
TCGAAGGTGTTCAAACCCGCTTTTCTCGGTCGTCTGACGATCATCCCCTATTACCCGCTCGGTGATGACGTGATCCGATCGATCACCAAGCTGAAGCTCGATAAAATCGTCCGGCGCATCGCCGACCATTACGGTGCCACGCTCACCTACACGCCCGAACTGGTGACGACCATCGCACAGAGGTGCGTCGAAGTCGACACCGGAGCCCGCAATATCGACCATATCCTCACACAAACACTCTTGCCAGAAATGGCTGCGGAATTCCTGGCGCGCATGGCCGAAGGACGTTCGATCACGCAAGCCACCGTGGACGTGGACGAAAGCGGGAGCTTTCAGTACACCGTCCTATAGCGTCCCAATATTTACTTGAAGAACCCGGTCACACGACTGGCAAGTTTTTTCGGCCCTTCAATGATTGCGGCGTCGGCGTAGCTCAAGGCCTTCGCCGTGTTTTCGACGGGATTGGCAAACGCGATGAGCTTCTTCTTGTGATCGGCGCGCTTTTGTTTTTTGCGGCGCTGCTCGTTCATGCCGCGCCAGCACTGGTCGCAGCAGCAGATCTGTTGGGCCACCATTCGATTCACTTTGATGTCGACAGGCACCTTGATCGCCTTGGGCACGCAAACCTGTACCGTGCGTTGCCTCTCGACTGGCTTGAGCTTGTAAACCGTCTCGACGCCGCACACTTTCTTTTCAAATTTGGGTGTCTTCACGCAGTAGTCGATCGTCTTTTTGCACTCTTCGAACACCACGTCTTCTCGCTTGCAATTCCGCGCCCGGGGATGCTCTTCCGTTCGCACGACTTTATACGTGCATGGTTCCTCCACGCACACCTTGCCGCATTCGGTGCGAATTTCGCGGCAGCGCACGCCCTTATGAAATTCAATGACGGGCGTTCTGTAGGTATCTTCGAGGGTCACGTCGTTTTTCACCCGCCGACAACATTCCTTGGTGATTTCCTTTGTTATCACTTCCGCTTCGATGTAGCAGCACTCTTTGCTATAGGTTCTCTTTTCCGGAACACGTTCGAAGACGGTGTACGTTTCCTGCCGCTCTTTCATCTCCTTGACAATTTTGACCTTCATCCGCGTTTCGGTCACGCACATGGGAACCATGACGGTCCGGCGTCGAACTTCGCAAGGACAACAACAATCGCAGTCGCAAAATTGACATCGCAAACCTTTTTCACAAGTATCGCAGCCGCCAAAGGCAACACCGGCAGCGACAGTCCCTACTACAGTGACAAGGGTAAGCACAACGACTCGGTACATGGCAAACTCCGTCAGAATTCTCGGCGACAGCAATTGATTGAAAGTCAAAAGGTAGACGAGTGAGAGGCGATCGATCACGCCTAGGCACACAAACACGGTATCGGTCGAGCTCAGCGTGTTTTTTTGACTTTTCCATGACGCAACGGTTACCAAACCCTCGTAGACTAGGAAGCCCTGGCAAAGATTAACGCGCAGTGATTGCTAGCATCGATCCTGTCCTAATCCCAGCGGTCGAGTGGGGTGGATAGATTAAATGGGATATTTCGACCTGGCCGCCAATGAATCTCTATTTAAGTCGTCGACTCGTCGATAACACCCTTTCAGAGGTTTACGCCGCCGTGTCCGTAGTTTCACGGATCGTGCGCGCAAATACGATTTTGCCTTTCATCGAGGGATGGAATGATTTGTATCGACAGAGCTATTGTTCCTAGCGTTGCACTCTGGGGTCGCCGACTCGGACGGTCGATTGCAACCATAGCAGTGGCTGCCGCAGCGATTTCCGGGGCCTCAGTCTCTGCGGTGCAAGCCGCGCCTGGCTTTACCGAGCAAGCCGCATATGGCGCTGCGGGGCAAGCCGCATATGGCAACGAACCCGCGATCGTAAGCGACGAGGTTGTCCAGATCTGCCGGGCGCATGGACCAAATTGCCGCTGTCCGAGCTGTAGCAAATTCTTCGACGCCTGCAAGTCGCCGTGTCCTTCGAGGGGAGGGCCACGCCGATGTCCCCCAGGCGCGACCCGGCCCACGCCAAGCGATGCGCCGCCGACTGACGACGAGGGTAACATTCTTCCGACACCTGACACAGCAGACGATGGTTTGGCAGATGAGGCGCGGCCCGCTCCCGATATGGGTCCGGTCGCTTCGCTGCCCTCTGGGCTCGGAGCGATACCGTCCTCGATGTCGGCAAGCCCCGGCATGATCGGCGACTTTTTCGTTGGAGGCTCGCAATACGGGAAGGGAACTCTCATCCCAGGCGCCATGGTCGCAGTAGCTAGCGGCGACCGCATCATGAAAGTCTCGGATAACAACAGTCCGATACCACAGAACCGTGTGTTCTTTAATTACAACCTGTTCAGTAACGCCGCCCAAGATGTGAATCTGAATGTACGGGACGTCAATCGGTTCACATTCGGCGCAGAACGGACGTTTCTGGATGACCTCTGCTCCCTGGAATTTCGCGTTCCCTTCACAGCGGGGGTCGACGCGACACAAATACAGGGTATTAACACGGACGGCGCCGAATTCGGCAACTTGTCGTTGACGTTCAAGGCCTTGTTCTTTGAACGTTGTAATTGGGCGGCGAGCGGAGGGTTGGCAATGATATTTCCCACTGCCGACGACGCCGAGTTATTCGGTAGCGACACGGATATTCAATCAACATTTACCAATGATTCTTTCTTTCTGCAGCCCTTCCTCGGAGTGAACTATCGCTCCCGGGACCCCTTGTTCTTCCAGTTTTTCACGGCAGCCAATTTTGATACCAGCGGCAGCCAGCTCACGATTGATGGCGGCGGTACTTTTTTCCCGGGTTTCTCGCCTGGCCCCCTAACAGACCGCGTATTTACTCAGTCCCTGTTGTTTGTCGACTTCTCCGCCGGGTACTGGATATATCGCCCTCGTTGCAAGTGTCGCGGGATTACGGGCATTGCGCCAATGGTCGAGCTCCACTACACGACGACCATGGATGAGATAGACTTGCCGGGCTTCCAGATGGGTGCAAACGTTTTTGCGCGCGATCTCCGAAGCGACCAGCTCAACCTCACGTGCGGCCTACTGGTCAAATTAGGCTGCAGGACGGCGCTACGAGTAGCAGGGGTTGCGCCGTTACGTGAAGGACGCGATCGAACTTTCGACTCGGAAGTAAGCGCACAGCTCGTTCGGAATTATTGAGAGCGATCTTCGACTTCCATCGCTCCGCCTAAGCCGTGTCCAAGAGTTGGATCGTCGGATGGAGGTTTTCGTCTGCGATTCGGGTCGTCACTGGCGCAAGCTGTTGGCTGGAAGTGAAGACGGCGTCCACCTGGCGCTGCCAGAGAAGAAAGTCGTAACCAGACAAGTCTTCGCCGTAGCGGACGAAGAAGCCCTCATCTGCGTCGTCAAGGTCTTCGCCGTCGACGCGCCCATCGCCGTTAAAGTCTGCCGTGGCCGATTGCGAAGTTGGTGGGATGACGCTCGCCCCAAATTCGAACGCGCCGATGTCAATCACGCCTTCTACGTCGCGCCTATACGGATCACCACGCTGATCGTGCTCGACAGGATATTGGCCATCCCGTAGCCATTATAAATCCCCCCGCCGCTGTCGGTAGCATGATTGCCGCTGATCGTGCTCTGGATGATGTCAAGATTCCCTGCCTCATTGAATACACCGCCACCCTCACTAGCCTGGTTGCCGCGCAGCGTCGTCGTTTCAATCACGACGTCCGCCTCGCGATTGAAGATTCCCCCTCCGCTACGAAAGTTACGTCCTGCCGTATTGTCCTCCACCACGCTGCGGCGGATTATGAGAGAACCCGTGTCACTAAAGATGCCGCCACCGCGGTCCGCATGATTGCCCACCACGCGGCTATCGACCAAAACGAGATTTTCTAAATTGAGAATTCCTCCGCCGTCGCCAAGGATGTCCCCGCCGGTAAAAGTCAGCGACGCTAAGCGTACGTCGATTCCTGACGTCGATCCAGAATCAGAAACAACCACAACGCGCATGCCGTCGCCCGTGCCGGGCAAGTTGTGCACCCAATCCTTGCGGTTAGACGATTCTACTCAGCGGTTTACGAAACCGCAAATTTCGGAGCAACCAGGTCGTGCACGGCGCAAGAACAAAGCCCCCCAGGCAGCGCAGGGAAGAATCTGAATGTGGACCTCTCCCTCCGGGCGAAGAAGTTTCTTGCCCCACCTGGTGGGCATTTTTGCCCCTCCCGGCAGGCCGCGATGTCCGGCGGGACAGACGATTTCTCTCGGAGAGAGAAGGCACCATTCGGTGCACCCCGGCTGAGCGTGAATAGGCTTTGCGGCGCAGCGAATCGCGGCAGAGGCCTAGAAATTGCGGCTCGCAGATCGCCGCGCTCCAGCGCCAAAGAACCAGTTGACGTTCATGCGAAATTCGCCGTCGAATTGGTCATCTCCCCCCAGCGGCGCCGCGTACGCCAATGTCAAATTGGCGCGCTGTCTGAATTGAACAATGCAACCAGCAACGGCATTTACCAAATCGAACGAAGAACTCGCGTTGGCACGAACCGTGTCCGTGATCAGTCTGTCACCGCGGTCGAGCGCGCCGTTGTAATGCACCTCGAACATCGGCGCAATGCCTGTAATCGTTCTCGATCTGCAACGCGAACGATACAACCAATAACCCAAAGAATAGGTCCACGTAGACGAGATCCTTGTCGCGGAGTCGGTCGGCAAACACGAGATTGCCCGTGTAAGCACCATTGACAAACGAGGACGTCGATACAGGATTTCCTCGAGTATCGACATCCAATTGCACAATCCCCTGCCAGAAGACGTCTGGGCAGGGTGTCCAAACGAAACCAAGATAGGGCAACAGATGCGGTGACTCGTTAGCGACCCGCAAGACACTCGCACCCGCTGCGTCGCGTACGATGGCGTCATCAGCTGTCGGTAGGGTCACACCCAATCCGGCACCCAGCGCAAACTCGTCATTCTGCAGAAGCAACAGTTTGCCATAAAGAATCATATTCCCCAGTTCGGGCTTCGTTTCCCCTCGCAGACCGCCGGCATCCAACGTGATATCACTGGACAGCGTTGCTGCATAAGGCACACGAAACTCCAGCGACGTCAAGTTGTCGAAAAACGTCTTCTCGAAACCGATGATGTTGCGCGTTACTTCCTGCCCTGCCGGCAAGAGCGGCGTGTTGTGAAAATGCGAAAACGAGTCCATGAACCGATCTCGCGGGATGGGACTGCTGTTTTCGGTCAATTTCTGACGTCCCACATTGGCGCCAGGAGCCCCTCCCAGCGCTTCGCTCGGGGCCAGGGCGACATAGTCGTAGGCGTAAACGGCGTCATAATCTTCGCCCTGGCCCGCGCCTGCCGATGCAGACTATCGTCCTGCATGTGCGCGAAAGAACCGCCGGCGTCAAACTGTGTTGCGCCACCCGCGCCGTTGCGGGCAGCCAATTCAGCGTCTGCCAGCCCCTGGTAACCGACGTTATTCACGATTGGAATATTTGCGTCGGGATTAATTTGGAGAGCCGTTTCCAACTGGGCGGTCGAGCCCACGGTTGTGAATTCCGCGTTGGTGGCCGGGACGACGTTGACGACTCCCACCGGAACCACAACGTCGACCGTTTGCGTGGGTGGCATGAAGTCGTTGGCCACAACGACAGAGCTGAGTTCACTGGCGGTGAATTGATTTCCGCTGATGCCCGGAGTAATCGCGTCAATATCCAAACCGATCACAAATTACTCGATCTAGGACAATCGACGAGCTACCTGTACCAGCGCCAAACAGATCGCCGATCAAGCCAGGGGTCGCCGATAGGGCCCCTGGCTGATTTCCGAGGTTCGCCGCAAGCGAGGGCAGCGGAGCTTCCGCATCGACATCGGGTGATCGCGGCCCATCCGGCGATTCCAGATAGCCGGGGCCTGCCGCCCCCTCATCACCGCGCTGGCGCGGCATTTCTGGCACGGGCGCCGATGGCGGGAACCGATTCTCCGGTCCGGGCTCGCAGACGGGCATATCGCAAGCTCCCCGGTACGCTCGGCAGCCGGGACAGTCACAGGAGAAATTCGCCCACTGGATGGCGCGCGAATGCCGGCGCGCACCGGCAGCTTGAAAGTCCGTCGCGATCTCCACAGCGGAAGCTTCCGCATGCAGATGGCACAGCACCACCTGAAGAACCATCCCAACAAGAAAGGAACCGGAGCCGGCCCGGTAACGCCGCACCTCCAAATACATCACGCACCATTTTGCTGGTTGGACTGGTGAGAACGTGTAACAACGGACAATCGTTTCCGTCGCTGAGACAAGCTAGGAGTCTGCAGCTCGAAATCGAGCCGCGACTAACAATCGTTTCGGCTATCGACGCCACTAAACTTTACCCACACCGTACAATCCTACTTTCCAGTGGTTTCGCAAGCGTGGATTGGCGGTCGATAGGCGGCTCGTGAGGGAGTGGTTACAATGGCAGAAGGTTATTGTCTGCTAAATGCCAGCTTAACAAGACGCATGTCTCCTCCCAGAATCACCTCCCCTGACGCACCGGCCTTGGCTGAACTCTGCGGTCGGCTGGCAGAACTTGCAAGCGAGCTCGATGTTTCGGGAAACTGGCCAGCGGAGCAGCTGCAACTTTGTGGCCAGTACGGCGTGTTCGAGTGGTTCCTCGAACCCGAGTGGGGCGGACAGGGCTGGGACCAGGAAGCGGTCGTCGCAGGTTACGTCGCATTGGGGAGCGCCTGCTTGACGACGACTTTTATTATCACCCAGCGCACGGGCGCCTGCCGGCGCATCGCAAGTTCGGCAAACCGTGGGCTGCAAGATTTGCTGCTTCCCGATTTGGCGCAAGGAAAGCTCTTTGCCACGGTGGGCATATCCCATCTCACGACCAGTCGGCGGCACCTGGCCCGGCCGGTTCTCCGAGCAGAGCCAACCGAGGGGGGATTTATTTTGGACGGCTTCTCCCCCTGGGTAACCGGTGCGTGTCACGCCCCCTACGTGGTGACCGGCGCCACGCTCGTGCTGAAAGACGAACCGACCAAAGAGCAACTGCTCTTGGTACTGCCCACGGATCTGCCTGGCGTCTCGGTTGCGGACCCGGCGCAGCTAATTGGACTCACAGCAAGTCATACGGGAGAAGTGCGGCTCGATCGGGTACAGGTCGACTACAAGTGGGTGATTGCCGGCCCCGTAGAGAATGTGATGTCCCAGGGCATCGGCGCCGGCACGGGCGGCTATCAAACGTCGGCGCTGGCAATAGGATTGGCCCGCTCTGCAATCGCGATGTTGGAAAACGAATCGCATCAACGTGCCGAGCTCGATGTGCCCGTCAATGCTTTGCAAAACGAATACCAGCATCTTCACGACATGCTGTTTTCCGTAGTGCGTGGTGAGTCGGGCTGCCGAGGGGAACAACTCCGGCATCGGGCCAATAGCCTGGCGCTCCGTGCGACTCAAGCCGCGCTGGCAGCCGCGAAGGGCACCGGGTACCTGCAGGGACATCCCGCCGGACGCTGGTGCCGCGAGGCACTCTTTTTCCTCGTATGGAGTTGCCCGCAGCCCGTGGTGGCTGCTAACCTTTGTGAACTGGCCGGGATCTCGGAGTAACTCCAGATTTCGCGATCGCTGTTCACGATTCTTTGGTGACGCGTGGTACTTCAGAATGGACGTGAACCCAAGGTACAGACGGTTGCGGTTCGCAGGATAATCTTCTAGATAACATCTATTTCAAGGTGAAACAACCATGACGCGCCCACAAGACAGTGCCCCGAGCGAACCGATCGTCGTCTGGCATGAGCATTCGGTTTCGCGCGACGACCGTGAAGTAATGAACGGGCATCGAGGGTGCGTCGTTTGGTTCACCGGCCTGAGTGGCTCTGGGAAAAGTACCGTCGCCAATCTGGTGGATCAGCAACTCTACCAGCGGGGGGTACATAGTTATTTGCTCGATGGCGACAACGTGCGTCATAGCCTCGGAGCCACGCCGCAAATGTTGGCGGCCCGCTACGGCGAAGCCTTCGGCGAACGCTTTGGTCTCGGTTTTTCTCAACAAGACCGCGAGGAAAATATTCGCCGCGTCGGCGCGGTAGCCAATCTATTGTCCGATTCTGGAATGATCACGCTGACGGCATTTGTCAGCCCCTACCGGGCAGACCGCGATGCGGTCCGTAGCAGTATGGCGGCGGGAGACTTCCTGGAGGTTTTCGTCGATGCTTCGCTGGAAACGTGTGAATCGCGCGACCCAAAGGGACTCTATAAAAAGGCGCGGGCAGGCGAAATAAGTGACTTTACCGGCATCAGTTCGCCCTATGAGCCGCCCGAGCAATCGGAACTCGTGCTAGACGCCAATCATGCTACGCCAGAGCAGCTCGCCGATCAGGTTGTCCAGAAGCTGGTTGAGTTGGGCAAGATAAGCTAGCTACGCTTGCACGCATGACGAGCGCCCACCAGCTCATTCGCCGGGCCTATCTCAGGCGGTGTTGACCACGGCGCGCGAAACGGCATAGATTATCTTACATGCAATGGCTTGGCTTGGCCTGGCCTGGCCTGGCCTGGCCGTCGCCAACACGGAGGTAGGGAGATGATCTATTCTGCGCGCCCACAGGCGGTGCCCTCGAAACCTGGGCCCCTGACACGGGCGGCGCCGACACCGGGGCCTCTGAAATCTGCGCATCTGAAATCTGAATCTTGGGAACGACCGGCACAGTTGGCCAACCCGCCGTCGCCTTCCTCTGCAACAGGTTCTCCACCACTGGGTTCCCCTAAACTGGGTTCCTCTGCTGGAAGGCAATTGCCCATTGCCATCGCCCCAAAAACAGAGTCACCTGATCTTGACGCACCGCTCCTGCGATCGCAATTGGAAGATCAGATTCTAAAACGTATCGAAAAGCGCCTGCCCAGCCGCATCCACAATCTCAGTGTCACTGCCAGCACAAATGCCATGATACTCGGTGGCCAGTGCAATACGTTTTACACCAAGCAATTGGCCCAACACGTTGCGATGTGCATTCTGGAGTACGAACAATTGATCAACAATATCGACGTTCGCACGCTTAAGTGACCTGGCGTGAAAGCCCCTGCACCATCTCCTCGAGCTCCGCTCGCCCGGCCAAGAAAACGAGTTGGATGCTAAGCGCCGAGAGCTGCACCTTGCCGAGCGCGGCCTCCCGCAGCTTAACCAGGTCCTTGCGAGTACAAAGCATCCGATCTGCAGACGATCCCCACTGGGCAAGCGATTCGACATCCTCGGGCGTGTACACGTGGTGATCGGGAAACTCACGCCAAGCAGCGATGTTGGTGCCCAATGCGTCAAGCGTATGCCGAAAGCCGGCCGGATTACCTATTCCGCAAAACGCTGCCACGCGTTCTCCCCTCAAGGCCGAAAGAGGCAATGTTTCTCCTGCGGGAGTCAACAACGATTGCGGGCCATGTTCGACTTCACACCAAAGGGCCTCGGGCGCCAATTGGGCAACCCGAGTCCGGATCGCTGCGCGCGCCGCGGAATTCAACATATCTGCCCGACTCAAGACAACAACGCGCGCGCGCGCCAACCCGGAGAGCGGCTCACGCAATGTGCCACGCGGAAAGATATGCCCAAATCCCCACGGCTCGGTCGCGTCGAGTAACACGATATCCAAGTCGCGCGCCAATCGTCGGTGCTGAAAACCGTCGTCCAATAAGATCACTTGCGATTTCATTTCCGCGATCGCCGCCCGGGCAGCTTCCACCCGATCGGGCTGCTGGATGTGTGGTACTCCGGGCAGCGCCAATTCGAGTTCGAGCGCTTCGTCGTTGCGCGCACCCTCCTGTGCGCCGTAACCACGACTGACAATCGCGACTCGCAAGTCTTGACCGCGTAGCAAGCGGCCCAACCACTCCACAAGGGGCGTCTTGCCCGTACCGCCCAGGGTCAGATTCCCCACGCTAATAACGGGGACATCGACCGAAATGATTTCCGCTCTCCTGGAATCATAGCGACCGTTGCGCCAGCCCATGCCCCAGCCGTACGGAACTGCGACGGTCCGCAACATCGCCCGTAATACCGAAGGGGCCCATCCCTGCTTACGCCCGCTGACCAAATCACGAAAAACAGTAGGGCTTAGCACATTGAGTCCCGTGGGATACAAAAGGGTTTGTGTTGAATCCTATTCTTAGGTACTGCCAGGTAGTCGCAAATTTCCGGGTCCATCGGTCGCGAATGCAAGATTTTCCGGAAAACCCTCCCCTGCCACTACCCCAGCTGGCACAAAATCGCTCCGGGAGCCGTCTACCTTCT
>Ga0310121_10006071_pt1 | contig 10226 bp, 9 predicted proteins | sample CB27_Tmax_986_MG_FD_203504 | JGI IMG/M metagenome (GOLD analysis project Ga0310121, IMG submission 203504) | Marine microbial communities from Western Arctic Ocean, Canada - CB27_Tmax_986 | ecosystem: Environmental > Aquatic > Marine > Oceanic | place: Canada: Western Arctic Ocean | collected... | reverse complement strand
GCCGGGCTTTTGTTCGAGGCCGGAGACGTCGACTTTCTTGTTTTCCAGCAATTGCACGTGCTCTGGCAGGAAGTCCTCGCCGACGACCGCGACGATGCTCACCGGCGTGAAGTAGCTGCTCGCCACCGAGAAGTACGTCGCGGAGCCACCGAGGGCATCCTCCCGGCTGCCAGCCGGAGTGGTTACGGAGTCGTATGCAACAGAGCCGATTACGAGAATCGACATGCGTTTCGCTCCATCAGTCCGGACATACTACGACTCGTTTCCGTAGCTGGCCGGCTTGCCTTTCTCGATCCAGGCGGCGGTGCCTTCCTCGATGTTGTACAGGCTTTCCGTGTCGAGTCCCATTGCTGCCGCCATCTCGCATGCCAGGCCGCTCCTGACTCCTTGAGCGCAGATGAAAAGCAACTTCTTGTCCTTCGGGATCTCCTCGATTCGTGCCAGGACGTCGTCTACGGGAACGTGTAGAGATCCTTTGACGTGACCGGCTTCGTACTCGTCGGGACGCCGGACATCCACCACGACCGTATTGTCATTCTCGTACATCTCGGCGGCTTCTTCGACGCTTACTCTAGAGTAAGGTTCGCCAGGTTCCCTTCTAGCCATGTCGGTCACCTTTCTTCACTGATGTTACGGATGTGAACGCTCGGGCACTCTAACATATCTGCCAACAATAAGACTCATCCTGTCTCTTGCAGCGGCGCTGATGTGCTCCTCGTCGGTTATGATCGCGTTCTTCAGGGCGCTGGCACAGTCGCAGGCCCGTTGGGGTAGCACTTTGCTGACGAGCGCACGCAGGACTTGCTGGGCGTGAGCGACATTCTTCTTGAGGCTCGCGACGACGACCTCGACCGAGACGTCGGCCTCGGCGTCGTGCCAGGTATCGTAGTCGGTGACGAGCGCCAGCGTGGCGTAGCACATCTCCGCTTCGCGGGCCAGCTTGGCTTCAGGTAGGGCCGTCATACCAATCACACTCGCGCCCCACGAACGGTAGATCTCGGATTCGGCGCGGGTGGAGAATTGTGGCCCCTCGATGACCACGTAGGCGCCACCCGAGTGTACCGTACTCGTCGTCGAGGCTGTCTCAGTCAAGACATCGCTCAGGACCGGGCAGTAGGGGTCCGCGAAGCCCACGTGGGCGACGATGCCATCGTCGAAGAAGGTGCTGACGCGGCTGCGGGTCCGGTCGATTAGCTGGTCCGGGACTACCATGTCGAGGGGCCGGACCGACTCCTGGAGGCTGCCAACCGCGCTTATCGACACGATTCGCTCGACGCCGAGGCTTTTGAGGGCATAGACGTTCGCTCGATTGGGGACCAGCGTCGGCGAAAAGCGATGCCCCACGCCGTGCCGAGGCAGGAAGGCCACGCGAGCGCCTTCGACGGTCCCCAGGACGATGCGATCGCTGGGGTTTCCGAAGGGCGTCTCGACGTCGATTCGATCGACGTCTGTCAGCCCTTCCATCTGGTACAGGCCAGACCCGCCTATGAACGCGATCCGAGGGTCATTCACGGGGTGTGGCCGTCCAGGTGGTGGGCGGGGTTCAGGCTGGTTGGTGCAGTAATCGTCAAAGTGGTATCCAAAGCAGAAAACTTCTCTGTCGAGAGAAGTTTTCTGTTCGAAGGAATTACTCTCATCTTTCGAGCGGCGGAACGCTCGTCTGATCTGGCGCCGTTTCGACTGCCTCTACAGCGCAACCGCTCGCTTGCCGGGCTTCGAAGGGCCGGTCCCTCAGCCTCTCGCGATAAGAGCGATTTTGTCGGTTCGTGATGGCTACAATCGTACTATGGGGCCTATCTAGTGTCAACCGCCGTCCGCGCCCTTCAACGTTGCCGTGCTAAAGACGACTCGGAAGGGCTAGCAATAGATCACGGCCGTATTCAAGATGGACAGGTCGTGCCTTCCGGAATCGGGTAGTTCTGGTCGCCGATGTTGCCTTTCAGCTTCCCGAGATTGACGTGGCCGTCCTGCGTCACGTCGCCGTGCCCGCTGGGATCGGAGTGGGGTGTGAGGACCACGCGCAGGTCCGGTCCGTTGGTCACCTTGAACGACTCGATGCGCAGGACGTGCGACCCATCCGGAAGTTCGTAGATCGTGGCGGTCCCTTCTCCCTGGTGGAATCGATCGATATCCTAGAACTCGCCCGTCTTCAAGGCGATCGCCTTGGGCGTCTCGACTGGTGCCGCCTGCTCGGGCTCCGATTCGGCCTCTCCTGAAGCCTTCTCCATCTCGGGCATCGGTTCTTTCATCGGTGTGTCGTCCATCTTGCCCATCGTGTCCTCGACCTCTTGACGGGCCATGTCGCTGGGGACGGTGGCGGCAAAAGCGAAGGGGAACTCCTCCTAGACGGTCTTATCGATGAACAGTGGCGAGAGGAGTCACCAAGCGAGGATAGCGCCGGGAGTTACCATGACCAAGGATGCGATTATCCAGAAACGCCAGGTCTTGAGCATGGTCATCCTCCCCCAATAGCAAGCTCCGTCAATCGTCACGGAACTACATCAGCCTTTCGAACCTTGGCAGCGCTTCGCCGATGAGGGGTCTCGCGTACTCGACGAAGGCCTGTGTAGGCATGTAGCTTGCGTTGTCGAAAAACTCGTTGGGTATTTGCTTCACCTGCCCGGCAACCTCGCCCAACGGCGCCAGTCCGGTCGAGCAGCGGTATCCCTCGCCGTGGGTTCTTACCAGAGTCACCATCTGATCGGAGGCCCCGTCGAGGGCGCATTCGACGGCTGCCCGGCCTGCTGCTTCAGCCTCTTTCGTGTCCGTCGTTGAGATGCAGGCGACCATCGCGCGTTGGATGGTCCCGGGTTTCTCATAGCGAACGCGGACGTTCAGGCGCCGGCCGGTATGCTCTGCCAGGTGACGGCCCGCTCCCTCGTAGTATGGGTGGCCGAACTGGTCGACGTACCACGGCTCGGTACCACCAAGAGGACCTTCGGTGCCCCTCGTGTTCTCGGCAATAACCGCGACGGCGAAGCCGTAGCGCCCGCATGCCTCTTCGATGAGATCGACGAAGCGGTCTTCGTCGACGGGCACCTCGGGTATGCACACGACGTGCGGCGCGTCCCGCTGGCTTCTGCTCGCCAGGGCTGACGCAGCCGCGAGCCAGCCCGCGTCTCGGCCCATCACCTCGATTATGGTGATCGGGGCCTCCTTGCCCATCGACTCCGCGTCCCTGCCGGCCCCCATCGTGGTCAGAGCCACGAACCGTGCGGCGCTTCCGTATCCGGGGGTGTGATCGGTGAGCACGAGGTCATTGTCGATCGTTTTGGGAACGTTGACGACCGACAACGCCATTCCGGCGTTCTCCGCTTCAGCATTTATTGTATGTCCCGTCTCGGCGGAATCGTTGCCGCCGATGATGAAGCAGAAGCGAATTCGATGCTCTGTCAGCACTTGGAGGACCTTGGGAACGTCCTCCTCCGTCAGCCTACGCCGAGACGAACCGAGCACTGCGCCGGGTGTGCGCGCCGTGCGGTTCCACCACGCCTTGCTCCGGCCGCTAAGGTCGACCAGATTTCCTGCCAGGACTCCATCCAGGGCGTGTATCGCGCCGTAGACCTGGTCTATGTGCCTGGCTAGGCCGGCCTGCCGGACGACGCCGGCGAGGCTCCGGTTGAGCACGGGCGTGCTACCGCCGGACTGGAGAACGAGGGCGTTGGGTTTGCTCACGATCCTACGAGCCGCTGGTCGATGTTAGCTGCTTCCATAAACTCCCGCCGGTTTGTCGCGCCGGCGAGGCCCCTATTGAGACCTCGTACTATCGGCAAGCAGCTTGGCACAAGCGTAGACCGCCCTGGTTTGGGGCATGGGAACCCCCACCTTGTCACCGAGCTCCACCACCGCCCCGACGATGCTCTCCAACTCTATGGGCCGGCCGGCCTCCAGGTCCTGCAGCATCGAGGTCTTGTGGTGACCAACCTTCTGGGCTCCCGCCATACGCCGTTCGATGGAGACCGGGATCTCAACCCCGAGGCTACGGGCTACCGCGTCTGCCTCTGCCATCACTTCCCGCACCAGCTCACGGACCTCCGCGTGCGTGGCCATTTCGTATAGCGTCGCCCGGGTAAGGGCACTGATGGGGTTGAAGGCCACGTTGCCCAACAGTTTGACCCAGATGTCATGGCGGATGCGCGAACGGATGGGACCCCGGAGCCCGGATCTTGTCAGGGCGCGGGACAGGTCCCTGCACCGATCGGTGGTGGAGCCGTCCAGCTCTCCTATGCCGAAGCGGTCGCCCTCGATGTGCTCGATCACGCCGGGCTCCACCAGCGCAGTCGAGGGATAGACGACACAGCCGATGATGCGCTCAGGGTGGATGGCGGAGGCGATCACCTTGTCGGGGTCGACGGTCTCCAGATGGGTCCCTTCCCACGGTCCACCGTGCCGCTGAAAGTACCACCAGGGGATGCCGTTTTGCGCCGAAACAACCGCCGTGTCCGGCCCCAACAGGGCGGCAAGCCTCGGCACCACCGCCGGCAAGCTGTGGGCCTTGACAGTGAGGAAAAGGAAGTCCACCGGCCCGGCGCTTTCCAGGTCGTCGGTAGCGGTGGGGTGCGCCTCAAAATTGCCCTCTCCACTGCGCACTCGCACCCCGTGGGCTTGCATGGCTTGCAGGTGGGGCCCGCGCGCGAACAGGACGACTTCCTCGCCGGAAAGGGCCAGCTTGGCACCCAGGTAGGCCCCAACTGCACCGGCGCCGATGACTGCGAACCTCACAAGGCCGTCTCCAGCCGGAAAGCGGTGAGCGCCGGCCCGGCTACTTTGTTGACTTGCCCGTCAGCGCCTTCGCCACGATGCGGCGCTGCACCTTGCCCGTAGCGGTCCGCGGTATGGCATCCACTATGTGGATGACTCTGGGGATCTTGAAGTCCGCCATGTGCTCCCGACAATAGGCCACCAGTTGTTGCTGGGAGACCTCCGCGCTGAGCACTACCGCCGCAGCCGGCTCTTCGCCGTGGGTGGCGTGCGGGATGCCGAACGCCACCGCCTCTGAGACCGCCGGATGCGACAGCAGCACCTCGTCGATCTCCACGGGTGAGACCTTCTCTCCGCTCCTGTTGATAAGCTCCTTGATGCGGCCGACAAGCGTGAGGTAGCCCTGCTCGTCCAGAAACCCCTGGTCGCCGGTCCGGAACCAGCCGTCGGCAAACGAATCGGCGTTGGCCTGGGGGTTGTCCTCGTAGCCCTCGATTACGTTCGGCCCCTGGATGGCGACCTCCCCTGTTGCGCCGGCGAGTTGGAGGCTACCCTGCTCGTCCATGATGCCGATCCGCACGCCAGTGCCCTGGCCCACTGACCCCGGCACCCGCGTGCCCGGCGGCAGTGGGTTGGAGGACATCTGGTGGGCCGCCTCCGTCATTCCATATGCCTCCACCACCGGCACGCCGAAACGCTCCTCCATCTCCAGCATGGTGCCGGGGGAGAGCGGTGCGCTTGAAGAGCGGATAAACCGCAGGCCCCCGCGACTCACCGCCCCACCGTTGCTGGAGTCCCTACCTCTGGCCCTGTTGAGGAGGGCCTGGTGCATGCTGGGCACCGCCGAAAACCATGTCGCCCGGTGGTCCTGGACTACGCGCCAGAGGTTCAGGGCGTTGAACCGAGGAGGCACTACCACGGTTCCTCCTGATAGAAGCGTCGCCAGCGTCGAGGCAACCAGCCCGTGAATATGGAACAGGGGCATTACGCACAGCGAAACGTCCTCGGGGGACAGGTCATAGGTGGCCACGATGTTCTGGGCCGACACGGCCAGGTTCCGGTGGGCCAGGGGGACCCTTTTCGGCCGGCTGGTGGTGCCGCTGGTGTGGAGCACCAGGGCGACGTCGTCGGGCCCGCACCCTCCATCCGGTGGGCGCGGGAGTCCCCTTTCCGGGGAAGAGAGAGAAAGCCGGCCCTCTGAGCTCAGACTTGCCGTGATTCGGGCCACCGAAGGAGGAACGATCTGGAGGGCCTCCTGAGGCGAGTGCTCCGACGTGATCAGCGCCTTCGCGTCGCTGTCCTCAATGTAGAACCTGAACTCCTCTGCCTTGTAGGCTGGGTTCAGAGGGGCCGCGGTAGCAGTGGAAGCCACCGCCAGAAAAGCAATGATCGTATCGATGTCGTTGGGAAGAACGATGGCCACCCGGTCACCCCGCCCGATGCCCATCCTCCTCAACTCTCCGGCGATGTCGTTCACCTGGCGTCGCAGCGAGTCGTAGGTCACCATTGGGCCGCCCGGCACCGCGAGTGCGGGATGCGCCGGCGCACCGAACTCAAGAAGATCCAGAATCGTTGCCGGTTGTTTGAGGCCTGTCATCGTCTGAGGCTCCTTGCCAGGCAGGCCATAAGGCTGCTCTTCCGGCGATGCCGAAACATGCAGTCCGCTCGCCGGTCAAATATTATAGCCGAATCGGCTAGGGGATTGGCATCCCTACCGGGCAAACCTGCCGAGGCTGAAGGCCTCGATAGGGAGGACGCTCGTTCCGTGGGTGATCAAGTCCGCGATAGTCCGGCCCATCGCGGGGCCGAAGACGATCCCCTTGCGACCGCCCCCAGTGGCGACGTAGACTCCTTCTATGTTCGGCACGCGGCCCAGGATTGGAAGCCTGTCGGCCGACAGCGGGCGTAGGCAGGCGGTCTGCCTGACCAGTTGTGCGTCCCCCAACGACGGCAACATCTTGAGGAGCTTGGCCATGATGCTGTCGCGTGCGCCGGTAGTCAACGTTTCGTCGAACCCGGCTTCTTCCTCGGTTGTACCTGCCCACAGCAGCCCGTCGGGTTTGGTCGTTGCGTAGTTGCCCTCCCAACCGATCGATACCTGAACGGGTGGCCCCGGGACTCGCATCCGAAGGATCTGCCCCTTCAGCGGTGTGACGGGTGTCACCTGGCCGATCCAACTCGACGCCTCGGCGCCCCATGGGCCCATCGCGAGCACCACGTTCTCGGCTGGGACTTCTTCGTACTCCAGAACGACGCCCTTGACTTTGCCACCACGAGACTTCAGACCCGTGACGGTCCCGTGTCGGACCGTCACGCCTGCCGCCTCGGCGGACTGGGTCAGTGCAAGCATCAGGCGGTACGGGTCGACATCCAATGTTCCGTCTACATACACGCCTCCAAGAACGGCGTCGGAGATCCGGTCATCGACCGACCTGACGTCTTGAGGGTCCATCCACCGGGCCGAGTAGCCGGGCTGCTCTTGTTGCCAGGCAACGGCATCTTTGGCTGTCTCAGCATCTTCTTGCGAGAACTCTAGCGACAGAGTCGGCCACTCGCGGAACTCGATGTTAATATCGGTACTCTTCGCCAGATCGGCGGCCAACTCTCTGTGGAGCCGCATACCTTCCGCGGCCAACTGGTAGGCGGGTCCCGGTATGCCAGGGCCTCCAAGCGCTCCAAGGCCGCCGTAGGCGAAGCCCGACGCATGGGAGCCGATCGCGTTCTTCTCAATGACGGTGCTCGCGACGCCCGCCTTTGCAAGGTAATAGGCCGTGGAGATGCCGGCTATGCCGCCGCCCACGATAACGACCTCGGCGGCGTTGCTGCTCACGGTGGAATCTCCTCTTGTTTCGGTGGCGGCGACTTGCGGTTTATCTGGACCGACTACGCAACGGCTTGGGAGTGGCCCAGGGGATTCAGGTGTGCTAGTTGTCAGGCGGCCTGACGCAGGTCAGCGGGGCCCACGACGTCGTATTATCCGGCCCCAGATAATACCACCTTCCAGACCGAACGGTATCGAGGCGAGGAACTAGAGAAGGCCAGCGGGGATTGAGGCTATCGGCGTGCCGGGTTACGGGGGACAGGGCTCGCCGTAAAGCGGTCTCCAAAGCGTCCCGAATCTTTCCCCAACCGGCCATTCGCCGAGTACAACGTCGACGTTGCGGGTTGTGCCGCTTCTGTAGACCTTTAGCCGGACGACCTCGTTCGGCTTCAGAAGGTTGAAGTAATCGACCATGTCCGACATTGACGAGACCGGCTTATCGTCTATGGCCAGGATCATGTCCCCGGTCCCGCTCAGTCTGGGGTCGCCCCGCAGGCCTGCGAGGTGCGCCGGGCCGCCTTCACATACGAACCTGAGGTAGATATCGCTTTCGGCCGGCAGTCCCAATCGGCTCGCCCCGTTTTCGGTGAGAGGCCAGCTGGTGATACCCATCCACGGCCGTCTGATCTGCTCTCCGGTAATAAGCTGCGGGAGAAGATGTTTGAGCGTGTTGCTCGGAACGGCGTAGCCGATGCCGATCTGAATCGACGAAGCGACCTGGACCGACGTGTTCACACCCATGACCTCGCCATCGGCGTTCAGAAGTGGCCCGCCGGAGTTTCCGGGATTAAGTGCGGCGTCGGTCTGGATCAGCCCGGGGATGGGGCGCAGGTGCTCGCTGAGGCGCGTTCTACCGGTGCCGCTCACGATGCCGACCGTTACAGAGTTGAACTCGGTGAAGGGGCTACCGATGGCTACTGCCATCTGGCCGGGAACAATAGAGTCCGAGTCGGCGAGCGGCAGCGGTTCGATTCCAGCCACCGCGGCGGGGTTGACCTGCAAGAGGGCGAGGTCGTCCAGGGGGCTCGTTCCGAGCACCTGCGCCTCGAGAACGCTGCCATCCGACAACCTGATAGTTATGTCTCCGAGACCTTCTATGACGTGGTTGTTGGTCGCGATATGCCCGTCATTGTCGACCAAGAACCCGGAGCCTGAGTCGACTCTGCCAAAGACGTCGGAGAACCTGGTCTGCCTCGAAAGGGTGATCTCTACGACCGCAGGACTGGCCTCATCGAATAGCGACCTGACCAGCCCCTCGTCGAAGAGCGGACTGGACCTCGAGGCGTTCGACCAGGGGGATGCGAAGGTGACCCACCCGATTATGAATCCGGCGAGCAGGCCGAGAGCCAGAATCGCGAACCCGAATCCGCCAGACGACCTCGGCGCCTTTTCAACGGGGCCGAAGACGCTTCGGTCGGGCCTGTAACGACTTTCGTCGTCTGGGAACAATTGTAGCTTGGGTCCAGTGGGGATGCGGGAACTCCGCCCGTTTTTCAAGTATACCGCAGACGCCTTCGGGAGACCCTCTGCCTTTCGATAACGACGGTCCCGCCGAATAGTTGCCAAAAAGGGCGCCGTTGTGCGCCCGCCCGCTACCTGGGCGTCGCCTCCCACACGCTTCCGACCGGCTCTAGGTCATATCCGCCGGTGAGCGACGGGTTCTTGAACGTGAAGTAGACGCTCGCTCTCCCGGCGTTGTGCTCCACGATACTCCTTATCGCCACGGAGACGTCCGTGGATTCGATCTCTGGGACGCGGTCGGGGAAGAGGGTGTGGATGCTCCGCGCGTACCAGTCGAACTGCAAGAGCCGGACCGCTATGACGGCGACGTCCCTATCAGGTTTCTCGACGTAGCGTATGTACCAAGAAGAGAACACGTTGCGTTCGTGTAGCCCAAGCACGACCGAGCCGTCGCGCACGGAGTCGATAATCTCGGCGCCTCTGTCGAATGCGGCGTTGTCGGTCGTCAAACTGTTGGACCCGTAGTTGAGGGCTACGGACACTCCCGGGATCAGAACGAACGCGAGCGTTCCCAGAGCCAGGCCCTGGTAGGAGACGCCCAGGCGTCTATGTCCGTTCGAAGGGTTTGGTTGTTTGACGGTCGTCCCGATGATCCGGGTCGTCGCAATCCAGAAGAAGCCGAACCCCAGCCACACCGAGAAGAGCAGGAGAGCCGGGACCATCAGGACGTGGAAGTCGACTGAATTGAAGGTGATCGAGTAGAGGCTGATGATTGCTATCGACGCAGCCGAAGCGAGCAGGAACCTGGGCTCGATCTTTCGCAAAGGGCCCACCGCCAGAAGTCCGACGAACAGCCCCAGTGCGTTGAACTGCGAGAATACGAGCTTGGCCCAGACGAGACCGCGGTCAAAGATATCCCCGGCAGCGACGCCGAAAACGTAGCCTTGATAGGCGCGAGCTGTCAGTAGCCAGAAGACGCCCCCAAAAGTATCGGCGCTGCCCCAGTTGATCGGTGGGTTGCTCGCTGCGCTCAGCGGCACGTAGATGTAAACCGACAGCCCGATGATGAACGGTGCGATCAACCACGGCGAGGCCAACCTGCGCAACCCGAGACTCGATCCCGTCCAGTACAGAAGGGGGACCGCGACGGCCAGCAGCGTCAGGTGATTGCCGAGGCCGATACCGAGCAGGCCGCCGAATGCCGCAAGGCTTCGGTTCTCCGACCGCCTGTCTCTTCTACCGT
>Ga0310121_10006070_pt1 | contig 10227 bp, 10 predicted proteins | sample CB27_Tmax_986_MG_FD_203504 | JGI IMG/M metagenome (GOLD analysis project Ga0310121, IMG submission 203504) | Marine microbial communities from Western Arctic Ocean, Canada - CB27_Tmax_986 | ecosystem: Environmental > Aquatic > Marine > Oceanic | place: Canada: Western Arctic Ocean | collected... | reverse complement strand
TCACCTCGTCCTGAGGCACGACCCGATTCACGAGCCCGAACTGCATCGCGCGCGCCGCGCCGATGCGTTGCCCGGTGAGCAGGATCTCCATCGCCACGGCCCAGGGGATCTGGCGCGGCAGCCGAATGTGGGACCCCGCCGAGGGGATGAGGCCCCAGCGCACTTCCTGCAGGCCGAACTCCGCCGTCTCCGCAGCGACGCGGATGTCCGTCCCGAGCATCATCTCCAGCCCCCCGGCGATGCAGTAGCCGTTGACGGCCGCCAGGATCGGCTTGCTGATCCGGTGGAATTGGCGGTCCTCGGAGATGGCGATCGGATCGTTGCGCGCCGACGCGGTCGTGTTGGGGATGGTGCTGCCCAGGTCGGCCCCGGCACAGAAGGCGCGGTCGCCCGCCCCGGTGATGATCGCGACCCAGAGATCGGGGTCGTGGTCGAAGTCGGCCATTGACTCGCGCAGCAGTGCCCCCATTTCGGGGTTGATCGCGTTCATCACCTGCGGGCGGTTGAGGGTCAGGACGGCGCGGCGCCGGCCGTAGTCCTTTTCATATATCAGCGGTGTCTCGGCCATGCGCTTTTCCTTCAGTGGTCGTGGGTCCTCGCTGTCATCCTCATGAGCAGCGGAAGCTAATGTCGAATCGTCAGCCATCCTACGCCGCTCCACGCAGACGGCAGAACGCGCGGGGATGCCTCAGGCGTCTGTCAACCGCGAAAACTGCCGGACGGGCGCCTGGTCCGACACCAGGGCCTGCTCCAAGCGGCCGCCGCCGTCTATTCTGTGCGGGCGTTCGCAGCGAAGGCGCGCACGCCACAGAGTAAAGAGGACCGATGACGAAGCAAGGGGTCGTGCCCGATGCCTTCAGCCAGCCGTTTTGGGACGCCGCCAACGACGAGCGCCTGGTGATCCAGCACTGCGGCGCCTGCGAGCGCTTGCAGCATCCGCCCGCCGAGAGCTGCCGCACGTGCGGCTCGGGTGAGGAGCTCGAATGGAAGCCGGTCAGTGGCCGCGGCAGGATCTACAACTATGGCGTGGTGCACGACTGTCCGGTGCGCTTGCTGCAGGAGGATCAGCCGTTCAACGTCGCCGTGATCATGCTGGACGACGACCCGGGGATCCAGATGTTCTCGCACCTCCCGGGCACGCCCGTGGACGCGGTGCCGGTGGGCGCCGCGGTGGAGGTGACCTTCGAGCCCAGCGCGAACGGCCAGCTCGTGCCTGAGTGGCGGGTCATCGACTGACCTCGGTGTGATCCGTGAGAGCGGCAGGGAGAGGGAACCATGACGACAGCAACCGCCCCAGAGTCGATGTATCGCAACGACGAAGGGCTCGGCATCTGGGAGCACCGTGGCAAGGTCGCGGCGGTGGGAGTCGGCCACGCGCCGACGACGAGACGCTGGGACGGTCGCCCGGAGACGAGCGTGGGTGCGATCAGCATTCAAGCGCTGCGCCGCGCGATCGAGGACGCCGGGGTGGCGCCGGATCAGATCGACGGGTTGGTGGTCGTCCCGGTGACGACGACGGGCGCTTTCTGGGAGGCAGGCAAGCCGCTGCCGACGGATGTGATTGAGAGTTTCGAGCAGACGGACGATCCGCTCGACGGCGTGGCGAAGCTCAGTACTGAGTGGCTGCTGGCCAACATGCCCGAGCTGAGCAACGTGCAGTTCACGATGTACGGGCCGGGCTGCATGTCGAACGCCCTCAACGTGGCAGCCCAAGCCGTGGGCGACGGTTTGACGCACACCTGCCTGGTGGTGAAGAGCTGGCACAACTTCGAAGGCCGCTATTACCAGGGTGGCGCGAACGCGGGGGAGGCGCTGCCCGGTACCGCCGCGATAACCCAGCTCTGGGGCGCGCCCGCTTGCTATGGCACTGCGTTGCAATTCGCCGAGTATTGCCGCAAGTACGGCAAGAGCCACGAGATGATGGCCCCGTTCATGGAGAACTCGCGCCGCAATGGTCTGATGTTCCCGGAGGGGTATTGGGCGCAGCACCGGCCGGAGGAACTGGCGCCGGAGGACTACCTGGCGTCGCGCTGGATCGCCAAGCCGGCGAACCTGTTCGACAATGACCTCCCGATCATGATGTCTGGCGCCTACTTGTTTTCCACGGCCGAACGCGCCGCGGGGATGAGACAGAAGCCGGTCTATATCCTCAATCACGCCTCGAGCAACACCCGTTCCCGCAGCCTGTTTCCCACGCTGGACGAGGTGGAGGAAGAAACCGCTCGCACGGCGCGGAAGATCTACGAGGGCGCGGGAATCACCGCGGCGGACCTGTCCTTCGAGAACATGTACGACGGCTTCTCGCTCTTTCACCAGTTCCACCTGGAGGGTCTGGGCTACCGCGGGATCAAGTTTGGCGAGGCGTTGGACTTCTACCAGACCGACATCAGTATCGAAGGGCCCAACCCGGTCTCGCCAAGCGGCGGCAATATCGGCAGCGGGCGCAGCCGCGTCTGGATGCATACGGATTGCATCCAGCAGCTGCAGGGGCGCGCAGGAGCGCGTCAGGTCACTGGGGTCAAGCCGGAGGTCGCGGTCTCCGGCGGGCCGATGCCCTCGGGCGGGAACTACACGGTTTGGAGCGCCAGCCCCGACTAGTCCGTGGCTGAAACGGCAGGAGACTTGCAGGTGGTGGTTCTGATCAGCTTTGACATCGACGGCACGCTCGAGGTGGGCGACCCGCCGGGCGTGTTGACCATGGATATGGTGCGCCTGGTGCGGGAGAAGGGCTTCCTGATCGGGAGCTGCTCCGACCGCACGCTGAGCGGCCAACGTGCGATCTGGGCGCAGCACGAGATCGAGGTCGACTTCGTCGTCTCCAAGCACATGCTGCCCGACGTGAAGGCGCAGTTCGAAGCCGACGTGTATTACCACATCGGCGACCGGGAAGATCTCGACCGCCGGTACGCGCTCGCGGCCGGATTCGAGTTCCTCTGGCCGCACGAGGCGGTCGCCCATCCGCATTTCCTGGCCACGGGCTGATTCAGGGATCGTGACGGACCGCGGCTAAGCCGGGTCCGGGATTGGGTCGTCCCAATCGATGCCGCACTGAGAGCACCAGCGCAGGAGCCAGTAGTCGCCGTCGGGGCTCTCGTCGCCGCGTTCCGCGTGGATCTGACCTCCGCAGCGACACGGCCTGGGAAAGCCCCGCCAGCAGCCGCCGCAGTGTGCACCGGTCTCGTGTTCCTGTTGGAACTGGGGATGCAGCGTGGTCATCAGCCTCATCCTAGCGTGAACGATCGCACCGGCTCTTCCCGGCGACCAGCTCCCGCACGACGTTGGTACAGACGATCATCCCCGCCGCAGCTTGGTCCGTCACCCGCGCCGCGATCTGCATCGCCGTGCCGTAGAGGTCGTCGTGCTCGGCGATGGCTCGCCCGCGTTGAGGCCGATCTTTACCCCCAGGTCAGGTTTAGCGAGGTTGGCCACTGTTTCCTGGATCTCGCTTGCGCGCAGTCGAGGGCGTTGGAGGCGGTTCTTTCCGCGCTTCCCGATGCCGCGTGCGATCGGCGCGCCTGACGCGCATCCACGACCTGCGCGGTCGTGGATGCGGCGGATACGCTCGGCCGCGGCTGGGCCGTCTTCGCCTTGGCCGACGGCTCTGCGGTGTCGCCCGCACCCGCTATCCCCGAGGGCCAGCTCAGCGCCGAGGCGATCGCGATCCTCGATGAGGCGTACAAGTGGATTCTGGTGCCGGAGCAGCCGGCCCAGGGCGACCAACTCAACGCACTTCGTTGGAACGTGGTTCAGCTCCGTGGGGACGTCACGGAACGGGGCAGCGTGGTCGACCGCGTGGCGCATCGACTGGAACAGGACGAGCTGCTGCTCACCAAGTGGTCGCCGCACGGCCTCAAGCGGGAGCTCGATCAATGGCTCTGGAAGGAGGACGCGCCACACGTGTCGGCAGCGCAACTCTGGGACTATTTCGCTCGCTACCCCTACCTATCCCGGCTCCGGGCCAGGGGCGTCCTCGGGGGCGCGATCAAGGACGGTGCGCGGACCGACGACTACTGGGGCTACGCGAAGGGTGTGCAGGACGACAACTACGAAGGGTTGTCCTTGGCCGAGCCGGTCTCGGAAGTGTACTTCGATGGGTCCGACCTGCTCGTCCGCCCAGAGACGGCGCAAGCAGCAACTGCCGCAGGCTGGAAGCGCAGCGGTTGGTGGGGACTCCGCGGCGCCGTCTGGAGCGACGTCGGCACCTGCATCTGCCCACCCGACCAAAAAGCTGCAACGGTTTCACGGCTCGGTACGGCTGGACCCCAAGCGTCTCGGGACGAGCAGCGCCTCAATCGGAGACGAGATCCTGCAGCACCTCGAGGGACTTCCCGACGCGGACGTGACGGTGACGCTGGACATCGAAGCCCGGGTGCCGGATGGGATTCCGGACAAGATCGTCCGAGATATCTCGGAGAACGCCAAAGTCCTGGGTTTCGAGGAGGGGTACGGTTTCGAGGAGGACTGAGGATTCCAAAGTCCGAGGGGCTCCCGCGTTGGGGATTCGGCTGGTTGCCCGATCGGCGGCCCGTCCTGAAGTAGCGCGGGAACCCGTACCCGACCTTCCTCTTCTCCAGCGTGCGCAACCGCGGTCGACAAGCGGGCACCTATTGCTTGTTGTGTGAAGCTATTTCCCCCGTAGAGGGGGTGCCCGGCTGGGTCTGGGACGCTTCGGCCTCCGACGTTCGCTACCGTGCCCTCATGCGACGGAATTCCCAGTACAGACATCTCACCGTCGGTCTGCTGACGATTCTCGTCGGCGCGCTACTCGTGACAGCGTGTGGGGGCGGATCAGAATCCGGCGGCACGGCGGTGGCCGAATCCCGCGTCACGGTGGTGGCGGTCGATCTCGTAGCAGGGGCAGGGGAAGTGACCTACGTCGTGGGCGCCTCCCTCCCGGAAACGGTGCGGGTGTCGGTGCCATGTGCGCAAGAGGTCGCGGTCGGTAAGCCGATCCCCTCCTCCGTGCAGACCGCACTCTCGACCCAGCTCGATGCGGCGGGCGTCGAAGAAGCGACCGCCGCCGGGGTGCTGGAGGGCACAGAGCGAATCGCCTTCACCTCCTACCGCGATGACGCGGAGATCTACACCATGCGGTCCGATGGGACGGACGTGCGCCAGCTGACGGCGAACGCTGCGTCGGACTTCAGCCCCGATTGGTCCCCCGACGGAATCCGGATCGCCTTCCACTCCGACCGAGACGGCGATTCTAAGATCTACACCATGCGGGCCGATGGGACAGACGTGCGCCAACTGACGGTGAACGATGGGACGAGCGGGTCCCCCGCTTGGTCCCCTGATGGGACACGGATCGCCTTCGACTCCGCCCGCCATGGCAAGCTTCCCGGGATCTACATCATGCGGTCCGATGGGGCGGACGTGCGCCAACTGATGGTGGAGGCCTTGGATCTTTCGGCAGATGGTCTGACCGCTTCGGAGGTCGCCGAGCGCATGAGTATTGCGACATCGACCGTCGAGACGCACCTCAAGCACGCCAGAGAGAAGCTGGGCGTCAAGGGTCTAACAGGGGCGCAGTCGGCGGCCGCGTTGGCACGGGCGCGGGGCTAGCCCATAGAGCCCAGTTTCAGCGATACCGATCGCTGATCGCCCCCAAGATGTTCGCCGCGATTCCAGACCCGCCGCCAATCACGATCCCGAGTCCGATCGATTCGCCCCAAGCACCCGTCACCGCGCCGACAACAACCCCAACGACCAGTCCGATGGTCGCGCCGCCCCATACTGCTGATCCTTGCTGCTCTCGCACACAAGCTCCTTCTTCTCATCACGCGAGAGATTAGCATGTGCGAAACGCCCCTCGACACAGCGGTCGCCGCCTATCTCATGGCCTGCGCGGTCGAGGGCAAGACCGCCCGCACGCTGCTTTTTCGGCTAGGTCGCCGGCACTTCCCCCGCGGCGGCAGGATGGCGGGATCGAGCATGGCGGACGGGGGTGCGGGGGTCGCACGGTCTAGGCGCGGCCGGAGCGCGCAGCGCCGCGTCGCCATCGGGGCCCGGAGCCTCTGGCACCGGGCACCGGTGGGGCACGGATAGGAGATCGGGTCTGGAATCCCGTGAACGCGTGAGCGTGAGAGGCGCGCGACCATCGGACCAACGGGCTTGCTCTCGCCCCGCTAGCATCCGGGTCGAAGTGCGAGAGGCTGGAGGGCCACGTGGTCGAGTCGCTGGAGAGCAAGGTGGCGCTCATCACCGGGGGCGGCACGGGAATCGGCCGCTCGACGGCGGAGCTGATGGCCGAACGGGGCGCCCAGGTGGTCGTTGTGGGCCGCCGCCGCGAGCCCCTGGACGAAGTTAGTCGCCGAGATCGGCTCCGCCGCTTCCGCCATCACCACCGACATGACCGATCCCGTCGCCGTGGAGCAACTCGCCGCCGCGGTGTTGGCGCAGCATGGCTACGTGGACATCGTCGTCAACAACGCGGGCTTCTCGTCGCAGGTACGGCACCCGTTGCGCACCACCGCCGAGGAGTTCCGCGCCGTCGTCGATGTCAACGCGCTGGGGCCGATCGTGCTCACGCGCGAGCTGCTCCCGGGCATGATCGAGCGCGGCGGCGGCGACGTGGTGCTGGTCAACTCGATGGCCGCTCTCACCCCCAGCGTCTTTCCAGGCGTCCCCTACAGCGCCGCGAAGGCAGCCGCCCGCGCTTACATGCAGGTGCTGGCGAAGGAGATGCGCGGCGACGGCATCCGCTGCATCGATGTTTTCCCGGGTGAGGTGGACACCCCCATCCTCGACAACCGGCCCATGGCTCCCGACGCCGATGCCCGCGCGACGATGATGATGCCCGAGGACATCGCCGAGGTGATCGTCCTGGCCGTGTCGCTGCCGCGGCGAACGACGATGTTGGAGGTGGCGCTGCGCCCGACGCAGCCGCGGGAGATGGCCGCGGAGGTCCAAGCCTCGCGCGACGCGCAGCCCCCCCAGGCTAGGGGTGGGGACCTACGACTCCGCCAAGGCAGCCGAGGTTCACGCCTCCTTCAGTCCCGCAACGAATGGTGGACACTCGCCCGCCTGGTCCCGCTCACACGCCCCGCACAGTGTCCCCCGACTGCCGTCTGTCTCGCGGAGAGGCAGCGGGTGATCCGCACGGGGTCCACTTTGCATTGGAGCGGCACCCTTGCCGCGCCTATTGAGGCGAAGGGATGCACGCGAGGGGGCGCAGGAGGCTAGCCAAGCCCAACCTCATCTGCTCCGATGGTTTCTGGATGCGTGCGCGGTAGCCCCACCCCCACCACTAGATTGCGAGACACCATGCCAACCGACACCCCACACGGCTATCCCGAGCCCTGCTGCGATGCCTGCCGTTGCCGGCAGGACGATCATCACCTCGCCACAGCGCTGAGCCGTGTCACGGTGGCGCTGACCTCGCGAGGCGTTTAAGCGATGCCGGCCCTGAAATTCGGCTTTCTGTTCTCGCTTCGCAACCCCGCCGCGTTCCGCAAGCCGTGGGCGCAGCTCTATCAGGAGACGCTCGACCAAATCGTGATCGCCGAGGAGCTCGGTTTCGACAGCGTATGGATCTCAGAGCACCATGGCGCGGCCGACGGTTACTGCCCTTCGGTCCTGCCCGTCGTCGCCGCCGCTGCCGCTCGCACCTCCACCATCACGCTGGGCACGCGACTGATGCTCCTCCCCCTCCATCACCCCGTGCGCGTCGCCGAGGACGCCGCCGTCGTCGACATCATGGCCGAGGGCCGCTTCGTCCTCGGCATCGCCGTCGGCTACGTCCCGCGCGAATACCCCGCCTTCGGCGTCAATCGCCGCCACCGCCCCTCACTCATCGAGGAGGGCATCGAGATCATACGTCGCTGCTGGCGCGAGGAGGAGTTTGACTTCGCGGGCAAACGCTTCCAGCTCAAGGGCGTCCGGGTCGAGCCGAAACCCTATCAGGAAGGGGGCCCGCCGATCTGGATTGGCGGAACGGCGGGCCCGGCCCTCGATCGGGTCGCGCGACTGGGTGATGGTTACCACTTCGTTGGCGGGCGTTCGATCTATCAGACGTATGCCGCCGCGATGCGCGGCGCGGGACGCGATCCACGCTCCATCCCGGTCTACGACAGCCGGGACTTCTACCTGGGCGAAGACGACCAGCGCGCCTGGGAAGAATCGCGCGAACACATCTTCCACTCCTACTCGGGCTACGCGCAGTGGGGTCGCGAAGCTGCCGAGGCCGACGGCAACGAGCTCGGCCCCGAACCGGCCGAATCCCCGGAGGCCATGCGCGAGCAGACCGATGTCTGGGTCGGCGGCCCCGAGACGATCATCGCGAAATTCGAAGAGCGCCTGGCCCAAGTTCCGATTGACGGCACGATCATGCGCATGCCCCCCGGCATCGACCACGATCGCGCCGTCCAGCTCATGACACGCGTCGCAGAGCGAGTCTTGCCCCACTTCCGCGACTGATCGCCCCGGCCGCGCCCGGGACGCCCTGCCCGCCTTATGTTCTGCGGTCCGCGCCGCGCTGTAACGTTTGGCCGGATGCCCCGTCTCTCTCCTAGAAAGAGAGAGAGGTTTCCTCATGACCACCCTGATGCGCTCCCGCTCCCGATTGCTCCTGGCTGCTCTGGCCCTCGTGCTGACGGTGACCACCTTGCCCCGGATCGCGGAGGCGGCACCAAATACGCCCCTGCCAATCGATCAAGGGCAGTGCTACGTTCTCCCGCCGGGCTTTGACACGACGCCGGCATTTGTTCAAAACACACTCAAATCCGTCCGGTGTGATGGCCAGACCATCGAGTCGCAGGCCCTCGAATCGATCAAGATCGTCTTTGGCACCGCCGTGCAGTCGGCGTGGCGCGACGTCGCGTACGAACAAGATCTGTCCGCTCCCGGTGCAGCCGCGTATTACGCCGCCGGGAACACGACGAACCCAGCGTTCGCCAAAGCGGTTGCTGCCCGCGCACGCTACGCGGCCACCGCGTTCCTCAAAGGGGACCACCCGCTGGCCTTGAACGTCATGTCGTCGATTCAGAATGCACTGGGTACCCAGTACGCTGGCTCCATGACTACGAGTGATGGATGGCATTTGCAGGTGTTCACGAGCTACGCCGTGAAGTACCTGCAGTACCTCATCGCCAACCCGACGCCTTAGCGCTCATTCCTCGGTTTATCCGCGCGGAGGGCAGACTTTGGTCTGCCCTTCGCGTCTGCTCGCTCTAGTCATGGGGCAACGGAGCTGGCGAAATGGGGGAATTCGCGGGGCGTACTGCATGCAGATTGAGGCGAAGGGACGCACGCGAGGGGGTGCGGGAGGCCAGCCCGCCCACGGTCCTTTCGAAGAACGTTAGAGCCTGCCCCCGGACCCCCAGCCCGCGTGGAACTCGGCGTGGCGAGGGCGGGTACTACGTGTTTGTGGTGCGAGGGCATTTCCCCCCTTGAGGGAGTGCGGCTGGGACGGGGCACGGGGGGACGGTCGTGGGGCGGTCCACGCGGAGCCGGCAGTCCTGCGGCCAAAGAACTCACGGCTGACCGTGCCTGTCAGCATCGAAGGCGTTGACAGCCACCGTGACAGCCAAGCCGCTGTACGACGTGCGCAACCAGCGGACGACAGTGGACGGAAGCCCCAATCCACGCGGGCTTATTGGACGGTGGCGAACGGCCCTGGACGTCAACCAACGAATCCGAAGTTTGGGTGCACGGGGTCCCACCCTCTCCCATCACCTCCCAACGGGCCCCATGGCATTGGAGACTTCCGGTGTCACCCTCCCTCCGCGTCCCACTGAATCTCACCCGCTCCCAGGGCTCTTGGCCACAACGTGGCCACAAAATCCCACCCGAACTCGGGGACAGCGGCCCGAGGTGGAGACCATTTGGTCACGTGCCCCAAGCGGTCTCGACGAGGGCGTGAGGGGGGTGGAGGTCGGGCGGCGTCAGGCGTTAAACCACCCTTGGGGCTGGGACGATGCGGGCGCGGGCGAGCTACCATCACTGCCAACGAGGCAGATCTCGATCGTCTCATTCCCCGCCAGATCCGCCGTCCGTGCCATGATCTGCGTTGGAGTGGTTTACGAACCGGGCGCTCTGCTCGAGCTCGCCGGCGGAGGCGCGACGGGGGTGCAACCCCTGTCCCGAAATGACAGCCCTTACCGCGTTTTCTGCCCGATCATCACCCCGCCCTCCAAGTGCCGCCCCAGCCCCCGCATCTCCACGGCCCCCCCCCTCCTCGAATCGACGCCGCATCGCCAGCCAGGCCCCGAGACCCAGGGCTGCTAC
>Ga0310121_10006069_pt1 | contig 10228 bp, 7 predicted proteins | sample CB27_Tmax_986_MG_FD_203504 | JGI IMG/M metagenome (GOLD analysis project Ga0310121, IMG submission 203504) | Marine microbial communities from Western Arctic Ocean, Canada - CB27_Tmax_986 | ecosystem: Environmental > Aquatic > Marine > Oceanic | place: Canada: Western Arctic Ocean | collected... | reverse complement strand
TGACCGTCTCGTCCCGACACGAGGATCGATAAGCACTTTCCCCTTTCGATTTGGCCCTCTCCCGATTGCTCACAGGGGACCTCGGCGATGACCGGATCGCCGATCTGAGTCGGCAACTCGACCGTCCAGGCCACTTCGCCGCTCTTTCCGTCTCCGCCGACACCGACACAATACAGTGTTCTGTTCAAGGTGAACACTGCTTCGTCGCGGCCGTCGCCATCAAGATCGGCGCTCACTGCCGACCGGATGTCCTGCCCTGCGGCCACGTTGAGCTTCCATTCAAGCGTGCCACTGTTTGTGTCATAGCACCGCGTGCCATCGGCAAAGCCCACGAAGATCGCCTCCAGGCGACCGTCGGCGTCGAAGTCGCCAATCGCCGGAAACCGGTCTAAGAGTAGACTCTTCAACGCCACGGGGCGCCGCGGCGCTGCATCGTGGAGCGTGAGCAAGCTGTTTGTATCTGCCGGCTCTACCAGCAGCCGCCACTGGCTGCGACCGACGAAATGCCACCAGGCAATTCGCGGCGGCTGGACGATGTGCCCGATCCCAGGGGAATGGCCGAGCTAGGAGGGATCTCGGCGAAAGGCCAGCCACTCGCCGGGCAGGCAACCGGCGCGTGCGCCGGCGAGGCGTTGTTGCTCCTGGTCAAACCATTGGTAATTCTCGGCGACATTCCAGGACGCAACGAAATCGCTGGGCTGTTTTCCAGCCGTCTCGTCTGCATGGCAAACCGTGGCTGGATGGCTCAACGTAATTGGTGTACGAAGTATGACGGTACGAAAACTCACGGAGCATGCGGACCGTGTCCCAGTCGCTGACCCCTTCATGCTGCGGGTGATTCGGATCGAGCAGCGGATACTCAGCGTAGACGCGTCCCCGAAGCGGGTCATCGTCTCCGCGCGTCAACTCAACAGTGGCCAGAAGAAGAACGACGGCGGCGACCCAGGAAGGGAATCTGGCGGCCATGCTCACTTTCGCATCCTCCCGGCAAACGAGCCTGCGAAGCACTCTCGCAGCGTTGGGCTGAATTGGTCGCTGTCAGCTACCCCGAAGTTACCAAAAGGTTGGTCGAAAAGGGAGCTTGTGGTATCGACTCGATCAAGTGGGGAGACCGGAAGTGACGGGATGGTTGGCGAGTTACCCTCCGCAAGATCGGTGGCAATGCCCGCGTCGCGACCCCTTTCCCCGCCAAACTCGGCGTCGAACTGGGACTGCCGAATATGGACTTCGGCGGCGTCAGCCGCGCCGATGTCGCCAAAGAGTTGGTCGAAAAAAAAGATTGTCGTGGTATCGCCCCGATCGAGCGTGGCGAGGGGAAGCGTCGGGATGGGCGCCGAGCTACTTTGCGCAAACTCCGTGGCGAAAGCTGCAACGCCTCCTGCGCTGTCGTGAACCGCGCCGAACTGGGATTACCATGCGAAAAAAGGTGTCAGGAACCTTTTAATTGCCATGTTGGCCCCTTTTCGCGTAGATTGGTGGCATGGGAAGACCAACTAGAGATGCCCGCGGCGGAATTGTTTATCATGTCCTCAACCGCGCCAATGCGCGGATGACTATTTTTGAGAAAGATGGCGACTACGAGGCCTTTGAAAATATCCTCCATGAGGCGGTCGAGCGGGTCGACATGAGGCTGTTGGCCTATTGCATCTTGCCGAATCACTGGCACCTGGTCGTCTGGCCCAAAAAAGACAAGGATCTTTCCAGCTTCACTGGCTGGCTGACCCTCACCCACACACAGCGGTGGCATGCCCATCGTCATAGTGCAGGGACGGGGCACGTCTACCAGGGCCGATTCAAGTCGTTCCCGGTGCAGAATGAAGGACATTTTATCACCCTCTGCCGCTATGTGGAGCGCAATGCCCTGCGGGCAGGTCTGGTCGACGCTGCCGAGGCATGGCAGTGGGGCAGTCTTTGGAGATGGCATCAAGGCAACTCCAAGCGAAAGGGGCTGCTCAGCCCTTGGCCACTTCCCCGCCGCCCCGGCTGGACGGAATATGTCAACGAGCCGCTCACTGCGGGTGAACTGAAAGCCATCCGCCACTGTGTCAAGCGGGGCAGCCCCTACGGCGACGATAAATGGACAGCCAAGATGATCAAGAAACTCGGCCTGGAAAGCACCCTCCGCCCCCGAGGAAGGCCGCGCAAGCAGTAAAAGGTTCCTGACACCTTTTACCTCCGAAAATTGACTCCGTCCCGTGGCTCTGATAGCATTTCCGCCGAGGTACGGGTCTGGAGACACCCTCATTGAATTGAGATTTCGCCAATGGGAATTCTTTCGGAAAGACATTCGAAGATGAACTTTTCTCCCCTTCAGACGCTTGGACTGAGTCTCTTTCTGGTCGCTCTTTCGTACCAAACCGTCTTGGGCGGCGAAGGAGAAGCAAGGAAAACCGTTGAGGACAACAAGGAATCAGGCGCTTACTTACACCAATCGAAGGCGGCCGCCGACCCCGCCCAGTGGCTTCAGTTTCGTCTTAATCGGCGGCTCAACGGACGGACCGGGCTCACGTCACATATCACCCAACCCGAAATCATCTGGTCGCAATTTGTTGGTGCGCGCGAGACGTGGATTGTCCTCAGGCCATCCGGGAAGGCCGACAAAACAATCGAAGTACCCTCGGAGGACTACCAGTCCGCACAACACGCAGCTGTTGGGCGGCGGTGGGGGATTGCGGGTCCATTCTACGATTCGGACGGGACCGGTGAATTGAGCTACGTCCAGCCCGTTCGGATATTTGACCGCCATCAGAAGATCGGAGACTTCCTACCCAAGGAAGCTGGACTGGAAAGGGTCGAATTCACGAGTTGCTTTAATACCGGGGGGACGGGCGGCGGGCTTTCGGAGTCGGGCCGGCTCTTCAAACGGAGCGATGGCGAATGGGACCAGGTATGGGAATCGGAGATGATCAAGTCCCTCTACTTTCCCAATACCATTGTCGGGGATTTCGACGACGACGGGAGTCTCGAGGTCGCCGTCACGCCTTGGTACGACGTCAAGATCTTCGACCTAAAGACGGGCGAACTCGAACATCAGGCTCGCTTCACGCCCGAGGGGGCGGAGAGCGGACGGGGGTACGGACTTCTCAAGGCCGTCGATCTTGATCGCGACGGCAAATCCGAATTCATTGTCATGAGCGGGTTTCAAAACATGGCGGCTGTTCTAGGTTGGGAGGACGGAAAGTTTGTGACGAAGTGGAGACATCTGATTGAGGCCAAGATTTCTAATCGACGTACGATGCATACCTACGGTCCAGAACCGGTCGGGGACATCGATGGAGACGGTCGGTTGGAGGTGATCACTTCGATCTTTAATGAGGAAAACGACGAGCGGTGGCACACGATCGCGTTTGATGGCCTTACCGGCGATGTCAAAGCCGATCTTCCCGGCGCGTTTCTTCAAGGGTCCGCTGATTTAGATGCGGACGGCGCCGATGAACTGCTGATTACACGGCTTCCGCAAGGTGCAATGGTCCCGGCTTATGGAACCGTTCAAGCTGTCAGCATCCGGGACGGCGAGGCAGAAGTGCGCTGGCAGCGCGAAGGATGGGGATTTGAGAAGCGGGAACTCGTAGACTTCCCTTTGGGGGCGTCCAGTCCTTACCCCGGCGACCGGATCAAGCTCCTTGTCGGACCAATTGCGGAAGAGGGGCGCCCGGTCTTTTTTACACGTCGCCTTGTCAATGATACGACGGCCGAGTCGGAAATCGCGGCCTGGCAGCACTCGGACGACTCTGGTGACATCGAAGTCTTGGGAACCATCAAAGGCAGGCATGTCGAGATTGCATCGACCCAATCTGCTGAAGGGAGCGATGCCGGGTTCTTGCTCAGGGCATTTGCGCCGGTCGATTCTGGTGGCGAACTGAGCTTGAGCGGGTTCGAGAGCGAAGTCGTCTTGTCGGTGCGATCAGGAGGGCCGCGCTGCAGCCCGGTTGTCGGCCGGCTCGAAGGACGTAATGCCCACCCAACCGTCGTTATCCAAGGAGGAAGCGGGACGATCGTTGCCTTTCAAATCGGCGCGAGCGGAGACAGCGGTTTGCGTTGGTCGCGTTCCGGTCGTGGCATCGGCACGGAGTACCCGGCGCGCACTGCCGAGCACCAGCCGGGTGCTCTTCTGCTGGCAAAGCTGCATGGCGATGACCGCTTAAGCGTTATCATGGGCGCCACGGGATCGGCAGGTCAGGCGGCCTTGGAAGCTCTTGATGCGGCGGGTAACCGAGTATGGAAAACCCCGCTGGACCGGTTCGCGGGCGGCAAGCAGACCACGAAATTCGGGGGGATGCTGACCTGGAATGCGGGGCGGTTTCGACATCCGGATCGAGAAGACATCCTCATCAGCCTCACCCGCAATACGCTTCACACCGAGGAGTTCTTCATGCTCGACGGGTTGTCTGGCGAAATCCTTTGGAATCGTGATTATGGGAACACGCCCGGAACGATTCGTCCCGAGCATCAACGCACGGCGGCGGTCAATCGATTGGCAATCTTCGATTGGGATGGCGACGGTCTCGACGAGGGCCTTGCGATTTTCCCGGACGTTTTTTATGTCGTCGATGGCAACGGAATGAATCTAACCGATCGCAACTTCATCTATGCTGCCGACGGGAGCGATGCCGAGAAATACGGAGCGAGGATCTTCCCGGAGGGATGGGCGTTTTATGCCACGCCGGCTGTCGATGATTTTACTGGCAACGGAGAAGATGAAATCCTTTACGGCGCATCGAGTTACATGATCGGCGTTCTCGATAAGCGGGGGAATCCGAAATGGAATGGCAAGTTCATGGGCGGGACGCCGGCGTTTCTGCCCGGTATCGGCGACGTCGATGGAGATGGCAGGGTCGAGTTAGTCGTTCCCGGCCACCAGGTGGGCGGAAGCTACGACCAGTCGCAGCTTATCACTTATGATGGGGCGACTGGAGAAGTTCTGTGGGCCATGCCTCTGCCGGGTCGCTCCACCACGGCGAATCTCGGCTCATTTGAGGACACCCCCACTCACGCGGTCACCGGAGACGTTGATGGAGACGGACGTGACGACGCCCTATTTGCCATCGCCAACGAGCTGTGGGTGGTCGGGGCGACCGAGGACGGTCGATCGGGGCGACTAGTGTGGCGCAAGGAGTTTGCCGCGAACTTGGGTCCGCCGATCTTCGTCGACGCCAATGACGACGGCGAACCGGAGATCGTCGTCGTGTGCGAAGACGGCAATGTTTATGGAATCGGCCAGCGAAAATGAGACGATTATACGTGAGCAACCCATAATTGCCGTTTAACGCAGCAGGCGCAGTACTTTTCGGACTCACAGCAGAGGGTGATGAAATATTCGGGTTAGAGCTCCGGGAATGCGGATTTCAAATCGAGCTTGTCATCGAATTTGTTTTGAAGCTCCAGCAGTTTCGCGAAGAGCTTTTTCATGATCGGCTTCGACGCGATGTCACCTGCGAGGTCCACGGTTTCATCTGGGTCGCTGTCGAGGTGATAGAGACGAGCGACCGGATATGTCGGGTAGACGATTAGTTTATACCCGTTGTCAGTGACTGCCCGCTGTTCGTCACGGTAGGCGGTGTAAATCGCACCGTGATGATCGGCGGTGTTGTCCGTTAGTAACGGCAGAATGGATTTGAAATCGACGTGGTCCGGTTTGTCAACGCCAGCCAGTTCGAGTGTGGTCGGCATGATGTCCTGCAGGTAGATCGGCACGGTGATCGTGTGGTCGCTGCTGATATTAGGGCCGACGACCACGAACGGGACGCGGACAGAGTGGTCGTACATGTTCTGCTTGCCCATCAACCCGTGGTGCCCGACGCCCAAGCCATGGTCGGCGGTGAAGACGATCCAAGTTTCGTCTGCCTTGCCGGTCTTTTCCAGTGCGTCGAGGATACGGCCGACCTGTACGTCTAGGTGCGTGATGATGGCGTAGTATTCGCTGCGGTTGACTTGGACACCGTGTTTGGTGCGCGGCGAGGGCGCAGTGCTCTCGTCGCGACGATTGGGCCGCAGCCCTTCGAGTTTGTTGTAGGGATACGCGGCGAGGAACGGTTTGGGTAACTCGATCGAATCTGGCGGATACCTATCGACGAACTCTTTCGGCGCTTGCCGAGGATCGTGCGGCGCATTGAACGCCAGATACATAAAGAACGGCTTTTCCTGCGCGGCGGCGTGGGCAAGAAACCGACTGGCATCATCAGCCAACAGCTCGGACCAATGAGTGCCGCCCTCCCAATATCCGCCGAACTTCGGATCGTATGGCGACCATCGATCCGATCGGTCGGGCGTCGGGCGGTTATAACCCTCTTTCGTCGGCTCCGGCATGCCGGGTTGCACGTGCGTCACGTGGTCGAACGACTTTTCAACCGCAGCTTTCAGGTGCCACTTGCCAGTCATGTACGTCTCGTACCCAGCCACCTTCATGTATTGCGACCACCAACGACCAGCCTCGCGCTGCTGATCGGCCTCCTCATGCAGTTTCTGACTGGACCACAGAAACCGCCCGCTGTTGAGCATCATGCGGCTGGAAACGCAAACCGCGGGGGCAAAGGAGCCCATGTTGTACGCCCGGCAAAACGTCGTCCCTTGACGCACGAGCCTGTCGATGTTCGGCGTCTTGATCTGCGTGTTGCCGGTCGCCGCGACACAGTCGTAGGCGAAGTCGTCTGCGAAGATGAAGAGAATGTTGGGCCTTTCACCCGACCGGGCAAAGGACGGAAGAACGATTGCAACAATGATCGACCAGAGATAGATGACCTTCATACAGTTTGCTTCCATTTTGAGCCTCGTATCCCTGCGGCCCTGCGGGCCGCTGTTGGGAGCGTGTTGGAGGCTGGGGGAGGCTCCTTTAGCCTGGGGCTTGTAAATTCACGAATACGAAATATAAAGTGGTTTCCGGTATATACTAACCGAGTGTAGGCTTGACTAGGTTGACGAGCAGTGGCTGTGTTGACGAGCAGTGGTTGTCATCGTAAAGCTGCCTAGAAATCTAGTGGGGCCGCGACCTGCAGAAAGCAACGTCATGTCCCATCAAATTGCCCACCGTGGGCTCGCCGCGATCGTTGCCAGCATCCTGTTTACACAGATCGTATGCGCCGAATCACCACCAAAAGCGGCAGCAACACGACCGGCAGTAACACGACCGGCAGGCACACGACCGGCGGGCGAGCTACTCCGCGAGCGATTCTTCACAGACTATCCTGAATTGCGGAGCCGATGGGACGGACTGTCAGATTGGAACAAAGTCCGCTACCTGCGGACTTGGACGTGGAGTTGGGTCGATGTCGCTTTTGATCCGCATCTCCATGCCTCTTTGGGCAAAAACACGATTGAAACAATCGATCTTTTCGACAAAGACTGTGGAGGCGTCTGGTGTGAAGGGGCTAGTTCATCGCTAATTCAAGTCTACCAAGACTTTGGCTTCGAGGCCTACAACCTATCTATCAGCATGGTTCCACCTGCGACCGAGTGGGGCGCGCACGTCATGACGCTGGTCCGCATCAACGACTCTCAGGGCAAACCAATTTGGTCACTTCAGGATGCCTACTTCAACAGCTGCCTGGCGGACGCCCACGGCGAGCCAATCGACTACCTAGCCTTCCTCCAGCGGCTTAAGTCGGGCGAGCTGGACCAAGTTCAGGTGCTGGAGATGGAGATGCCCGTCAAAGAGTGGCCTGCCGTCATCGTGCCACCCGAACGGTCGCAGGGTCGCGAAGTTGAAGAGCTGCGGTTTGAACATTGGCCCGTCGATCTGGAACAGTATCGGATCGAAGGTGCGTCGGGCGACTGGGTAAAGATCAAATCACCGCGAACGGCAAAGCTTTATGCAAGCCGCTTCTACTATTTCAAGGAGATTCTTGAGGCCAACGATTTGCCGGCCAATTCAATCCTCGCCTTTGTCTATTCTGACCATAGCTTTGAAGGCGACCCGAAGTATCTCGCACAGATTCAGTCCTTACAAAACACGCCACCACTCAAACCACTTCCCTATAAAAAATACAAGGTGTGGTTTTCCTCGGCCGGATACCGGGAGATACCGTGGCGATGGTCAAATCGACGATCCGATAACGAGCCCGGCATCCTGGAGATTGCGAAGGCCGGCAAGCACACGCTTCATCTCTGGATGGGCGAGCCCCGCGTGCCGATTGACCGGCTGCTGCTCTCTCAGGATCCCAATATCGGTCCAGCCGATTTTGCTACGGCCGATCCCGAAGAAGTCATCGTGGTCGAGGCAGAAGATGCAGCGCGCAACGTCGCGCGGTCCGACGCACTCTGGCTGTTGTGTGACAGGCAGGGTAAACGCCACAGCGGTCGAGGCTTCATGGTCTCGCAACCGAGAGAGCGGAAATTTGATATCGCCAGATGTCGCGATGAGGCGCCGGAGCTACAGTTCGAATTAGATTTTCCTCGCGCTGGCCGTTGGCACGTCTTCGTACGAACCAATACCGTGATTCCACCGAATGACTTGATCCACGTAGGTCTCGACGGAACGCCGGTCTACTCGATGGAGCTTTCCGAACGCTAGTTTCGAGGCAGACACGCTCCGAACGCGCATCGCCTTCAGGCCCAATCGAAATGAACCATGTCGCTTAGTTGTTGCTTCCGGTATCCGGTGCGCCATGGCTACGTCAAGATTGCTGTGCTACTGCTGGCGATCATCATGGTGGCCGCGCATTCTGCCGGCACCGCCGAGGTTGATCTCGGCCAAGGACTCCTAGCTGGAACGCCGACCCCGACCGGCATCATTCTGCAGGCGCGATTGACCGATGGCCGACAGCTGATCGAAGGTGATCTTCCTGGCCGTCGGGGTGTCGCCCAATTTGAAATCTCGCCAACGAAAAACATGGCAGACGCGCGGCGTACTGAATGGCTGAGAGCCGATCCAGATTCCGACTATATCGTCAAGACAAGACTTGATGAGCTTCAACCCAGCACCCGATACTACTATCGCGTCATTTACGGAATCGATAAGAACCAGACGAAACGAAGCACGATTGGCACGTTCAAGACACTGGGAGGCCCCACTTCATCGGATCGGGTTTCATTCGTGGCGGTGACCGGGATGAACCATTATTTCTTTCATTATGGCTCTTACTATGGTCCCCATTTTGATGCCGCCCCCACCCAAGAGCGGCGCCTCGGGTATCCAGCGCTGGAGGCAATTCGCAGATTAGAGCCCGATTTCTTCGTTGGAACCGGTGACAATGTCTACTACGATCACCCAAATACGCACACGCTCGATCATCTGCAATCTCTGAACCGATTCCCTCCGACCGGCGGGTGGAACGGAAATGCCAAGACCAGGAGCGAACTGCGGCGCAAATACCACGAGCAGTTTTCCCAGCCGCGATTCATCGATCTCTTTGACTCCGTACCTACGTATTGGCAGAAGGACGATCACGACTATCGTTTCGACGATTCCGACCCCTACATGGACGCTGCTCGCTACCGTTCAGGTGACGGTCGCCCATCGCACGACTTGGCTGTGGCAACGTTTCAAGAGCAGCTTCCCGTGCCCGGTTCGACTGAAGCTGGCGCGCTTCCCTACGGATCGTTTCGCGTCAGCCGCGACATGCAAATCTGGCTTGTCGAAGGCCGCGAGTTTCGCAGTCCGAACAACATGCCGGACGGTCCGCAAAAGAGTCTTTGGGGTCGTCACCAACGTGATTGGCTCAAGCGGACGCTGTTGGCCAGCAACGCTACGTTTAAGCTCCTCATACATCCAACGCCGCTTGTCGGTCCTCAGGATAACGGTGGCGAACCCTTTCCCAAGATGGACAACCACATTAATTCGAAAGGATTCCGCTACGAGCGCCAAGATTTTTTCGATTGGCTCGCAAAGAACGACTTCCTGGACAAAGGGTTTTTCATAATCTGCGGCGACAGCCATTGGCCATACCATGCCATCGATCCGTCGGGGGTTGAGGAATTCTGTACCGGTGCGCTGGTCACGCAGAACGCGACGGTCGGCGCACGACCGGGTGATCCAAACTGCTCCGATCCGCTGGGAAAAATCAACCAGCCGTTCCACCCCGACTCGGCCATGGCAACGTTTTTGTATGTCGAACTCGCTGCGGGGAGCGACAACGCGGGGCCTTTGTTGCGTTTCACCCATTGCGACCAACACGGGCGGAAGCTCTACTCCGTCGAAAAGTCGGTATCGCGGTAGTTTCATCGATACGCGCATTGAGACAGGTGCGAAAATATGGATTTTCATGCCGTTTCCCAGTAATCTCCTAGCGGATAA
>Ga0310121_10006068_pt1 | contig 10228 bp, 6 predicted proteins | sample CB27_Tmax_986_MG_FD_203504 | JGI IMG/M metagenome (GOLD analysis project Ga0310121, IMG submission 203504) | Marine microbial communities from Western Arctic Ocean, Canada - CB27_Tmax_986 | ecosystem: Environmental > Aquatic > Marine > Oceanic | place: Canada: Western Arctic Ocean | collected... | reverse complement strand
AGAATTGAAGCTCTACCTCAACTTTTTTACAAAAAATGGTGGATAAGCACACAAGAATTTTTAAGAACTAAGCACTGGCAATACTTAGCAATTTTAAGCATTTTCTTAGCCTTATTTTTTGAGGTTTTGAATAAATTACTGAATAAAAACAAAAAAAAATATTACATCTTTTTTCTCACTAGTGCCTTACTTCTTTTACTAATTAGCAGCTCATCCTACCAAAATAAAATAGCTAAAAAAGAAGGGGTTATCTTCTCTTCAGTAGTAGTAATTAATAGCGCGCCTACCTTAAACAGCACAGAGCTATTCACCTTGCATTCAGGAACTAAGCTTGAAGTTACAGACAAAATTGGCGATTGGATTCATATTAAAATTACCAATGGTAATAGCGGATGGATTTTACAAAATTCAGTTAAAGAATTATAACTAGAGCGCACACTTACTGGCACTATTATAAGTATAGGAGTATTTTATACGTCATTATACCTAAGGGGGGATACGTAGGAGTATGCTTTTTTTCGTATATTTGTAGCGTATAAAAAAACTACAATAAATGAAAAGAATTTTACTTCCTTTTTTATTACTATTCATATATAATAATTTATCTGCTCAAGTTGGTACTGGTCCAGCAACTAATTGCACCTCATCTATTCCAGAAATATGTCCAGGAGGTTCTTATCCTGCAAGTATAGCTGGAGTAGCAAGTGCTCCAGGAGCTAGTTTTTCTTGTAGTGTTGGAGGAACAAATATAATAGATGATCAGCCTGCTTTTTTTTATTTTGAAGCTGGAATAACCGGACCTTTAATCATGCAAATAGATCCAGTAGATCCATTTACAGGAGCTCTGTTATTTAACCCTCAAGATTTAGATTTTATGTGCTGGGGACCTTTTAGTAGCACCGCTACAATGTGCAATGGATTGACTGCTACTAATCTTATTACTTGCAGTTATTCTCCTGGAGCAAGCGAATACTGCTTTCTTCCAAATGTAATTGCTGGACAATTTTATGTAATTCTTGTAACAAATTGGTCTTCAGGAACACCAAGCCCTTGTAATATTCAATTTACTCCTGACACAAGTCTTGCTGCAGGAGGATTTGCCGGAGCAAATGCGACTATCATCCCTTGTAGTACCGATCCTATATTTAATCTTATTGATGAATTAAATGGTGTTCCTGATGGCTGGGGAACATGGATAGATGCCTCAAATAATCCTGTTGGAAATACTTTTAACCCAGCAACTGATCCGGGTGGAGTTTATAGATATGTTATTGGGGGAACTACCACTTGCCCTGGTGATACCGCTTGGCTAATAATCAATTTAATAAACGGATCTAATATTGCAATCACCTCATCTGCTACTTCCTGTTCAGAAAACAGCCCTTTAACGTTAACTGCTAGTCCTAGTGGAGGTGTTTTTAGTGGAACTGGAGTAATTGGAAATATATTTACGCCTGATAGTTTAGGTTCAAATATCATAACTTATGTCTATCAGGCAAATGGATGCTCAGATACAACAACACAAAATCTTGTGGTATATGAATCTCCAACTGTATTGCCTATTAATGCATCAACAACAAACCCATTATGTTTTGGAGATTGTGATGGAACAGCTAGTATTACTGCAACTTCAGGTGCAGGTGGCTATGTGTATAACTGGTATGGAATGAATCCTTTAGCGCTTTGCTCTGGAACTTTTAATTATACTGTTACTGATGCAAACAATTGTACCTTCTCAGATAATGTAACCATCTATGACCCTATAAATGATTTAGGAGTGCTAACTTCTTATAATAGTAGTTGTTATGGAGCAAGTGATGGTGCAATTTCAATAACAATGAATGGTGGAGTTACTCCTCCAGGAACTGTTTCAACATTAGCATATTGTCTCTCATCACCAGCTACAGATTTTATTAATTCTGGAGGATTTCCTAATCAAGACGCAACCATAGAAGAAGTGATTTTAATTGGAGATGCAAATACTATTAATAATAATACTGCTGGAGTAATCGATTATTATGAAGATTATACAGCTACTATGTATGCAGATATTACCGAAGGACAAGCCTATACAATTGATCTTATTTTAGGTGATTTTACAGGAGCAGTATCAAGTTATCCTACTGGTGCAAAAGTTTTTATTGATTATAATATTGATGGAGACTTTTTAGATGCTGGAGAGGAAGTTGGTATACTTCCTTGTACTTGGGCTTCACCACTTATTGGATCGATTAATTTTACAGTGCCATCAACTGGGGCATTTGGCCCTACAAGGATGAGGGTTGTTTCTCAGGATGCGTTTGCAACTCCAACTAGTGCAATTGGCCCGTGTGACTATGCCGATCCTGCTATTACAAATGATGCTCCTTGGTTTGGGGCAACTGAAGATTATTCCATCGTTCTTAACGCAGCAACTCTTACTGCTAGTTTTTTATGGAATAATGGGCAAGCTACTGATAGTGTCTATAACTTAGGTCCTGGAACTTATACTGTAACAATTACACCAAGTAATGGCTGTGCTGTACAAGATTCAGCAACTGTTTTAGAACCAGCTGAAATTACTTTCAACCCAACAATTACTCAAATTAGTTGTAATACTTTTACAGATGGACAAATATCATTAAATCCTTCTGGAGGGAATGGTGGGGCATACATCCCTGATTGGGGTACAATAAACCCTTTAGCTCTAGCAGATGGAAGTTATACTGTTACAGTGTCTGACCTTTCAACAATAACTACAACCAATCTAGTTGCCTGCGAGAATGACACAACAATTGTAATGGTAGAACCTGTTTATTTTAGTGTTGATTTTATAACATCTTCAAATGAGATTTGCTTGAATGAGCCCGTCACTTTAGACTTTGATTTTAATCAAGGAGGAGTTCCTAATTTTACTGTTAACTATACTGAAAACGGGAGCCTTCAATCAGCAGGACCATTTAATTCTAATGGACAGCAACAAGCTAATGTTTCTCCAAATGTAGGGAATAATACTTATATCATTACAAGCATAACAGATAGTGCGGGGTGTATAAATCAAAATACGATTACTTCACAAAATATATTTGTTAATCCATTACCGGATATTAATATTGCTGTTTCCCCTAACCCAATTTGTGTTGGAGATGATGCAATTTTGACATTTTCTTCAGTAAACGGAACCCCTCCCTATGTTGTTGATTATTTAATAGGAGGAACTCCTGCACAAGAGGACCCTGTAACAGGCGCAGGGAGTAGTTTATCAGTTAGCCCAACTACCACAACCACATATGCTTTAACTTTTGTTACGGATAGTAAAGAATGTGAGGCTTATTTAACAGACAATACAACCTTAGTTGTTAATGAAATTCCACAAGTAACATTAACTAGCCCTACTGAAATTTGTGATAATGATATAATCCAACTTAAATTTAATTTTACTGCTGGTACGGCTCCTTGGATGATTAACTATAACATTAACTCAACGAATACTATTATTCCTATATACAATGCAATTGATTCTATTTCAATAAGCCCAAGCGCTACAACTATATACACAATCAATTCAGTAACTGACAATAATAATTGTACAAACAATACTTCACAAACAATTACAATTACAACTCATCCTTTACCTGAAATTGTATTAAGTGGTGGCGGATCAATTTGTGATGACGGAAGTACTACTAACATTATTTTTACTACATCATCAGGGACGCCTCCTTATGACCTTGCCTATTCAGCCGGATTGAACTCAAACTTTGTATCAAATATTGGAAATATTTACACTATTGCTACTAACCAAGCAGGCGTCTACACAATTCAGAATATTACTGATGATGAGGGGTGTGAAGCAACAACTATAAGCGGTTCAGCTTTTGTAAATATTAATCCTTTACCAGAGGCAAATATTACTGCTTATCCTCAACCTGCCGATATCTTAAATCCTGTAATTAATTTTATTGATATGTCAAATGGGCATACGACAGGAGAATGGAATTTTGCTGATGGAAATACTTTAACTACTAGTCCAAATGATAAAATTAACCACACCTATAGCGACACTGGTACGTATCAAGTATCATTAAGCATACAATCAGATAGTGGTTGTATTGATGTTGCTTGGCAAACTATTATTATTTCATCAGCAATCACAGTATATATTCCAAATGCATTTACACCAAATAATGATTTAAATAATGATTACTTTTTACCAATTGTTGATGGAGTAAATGAGTATGAATTTAGTATTTACGATAGATCGGGTAAGAGAGTATTTAGTACGGATAAAACTAATGTTGCATGGGATGGAAAAATAAATAACGAATACGTTACAAAAGGTGTTTATGTGTATGCATTAGTTTTTACTGATATAAATGGTAAATTAAGAACCTATGAAGGGACAGTAACTTTAATAAGGTAATATGATAAAATTGGCCCTCATCTCATTGTTGTAATTATTACTCTCCACTAAAGTAAATGAGGCAAATAGCTCTGCTTTCTGACACACATCATACACTTGATGATCGTTTTTTTCCGCATTTTCAAAATGCAGATGAAATATGGCATGCTGGAGATATTGGCTCACTTGAAATAACGGATACATTAAAGAAATATGCTCCAATTCGGGTAGTATATGGAAATATTGATAACAAAACCATCCGTACAGAATTTAAGGCCAATCTTTATTTCAGGTGCGAAAAAGTGAATGTAATGATGACGCATATTGGAGGATATCCTGGGAGGTATGATAAAAAAATTCTACCAATAATTGAACAGTCTAATCCTGATTTATTCATCTGTGGGCATTCTCATATCTTAAAAGTAATGTATGATAAAAAAAATCAATTATTGCACATGAACCCTGGTGCGATAGGCGATTATGGAATTCACAAAGTAAAAACAATTCTTTGCTTTACCATTGAAGGAAAGGAAATTAAAAATTTACGAGTAGTAGAATTTCCTAGAAATAACAGTTAGCGAATTCTATCAGCTGATTTTACTAACTTTTCATCTTTTTTCACAAAATATCTTGCTAAAAACAGGGCTAAATATGGAATAAAAAACAAAAACAATCCTATACCAAAAGCTCTTTCTTCCATGCCCTCCTCTTTGTGTAAAAATACAACTAGGAGAAATGCAATGGCAATCATCAGGCGAGCTACATAAGCTATTAATTGTTGTCTTTTTCTGTTTTTAAACTGAAAAATTGCAAAAACAGATAATGCTGCTGATAAGAATACAAATAGTCTAGTATAAGTAAAATGCTCTAAAGGGTAGCTTATACTTTCATCTTGCAATACCGGAAAAGCATAAACAATAGTAACAGAACAGATGGCCGAAAAGAAAAAGAAAAGGGATTGTACTCTTTGAAGCATGATAATATATATTTACTGCAAAACTAATTAAAATTGTATAATTTGTCCAATTCTTAAAAAAATTGTATTATTGCACAACTTATCTAACGCACCATCCCTGAAAAAATCTTGAAAATTTACTTAGCAACAACCAAATTAAGATTATTATATTAAAAAATATCTATGTACACATTAGAAGAATTAAACACAAAAAAAGTTACTGATTTAAAAGTAATTGCAACAGAACTAAATCTCAAAAAATTTGAGAAATTAAAAAAGGACGATTTGGCTTATGCCATCTTGGATCATCAAGCAGAAAATGCAAAATCGAAAACTGCCCCTGAAAAAGAACAGAGACCTATAACAAACAAGCCTAAAAATCAAAACCAAAAAAAACAAGAGAATAACAAACAAAATACTGAGCAAAAAAATAAGCCTCAGCACAAAATAAATGATAATAATGCTGGTGGGGAAAACAAAATCCCTCAACACCAAAACCACAAGAATGAGCGAAAAAATGAACCAAAAAAACCAGTTCATAATCATGCAAAAGGGAATGAAACAACTAATGTCCCTAAAAAGCCAGTTCATAATCATCCTAAAAAAGGAGAAGAACAGACACATACTCATCCAAAACCAAACCATAACAACAATAAAAATCAAAATGAAAACAATCCTCCTTCATCGAAATACGATTACAACTTTGATGGCATCATAAATACAGAAGGAGTAATTGAAATTATGCCTGATGGTTATGGGTTTATGCGTTCGAGCGACTACCACTATTTATCATCACCAGATGATGTTTATGTTTCGCATTCACAAATTAAGTTATTTGGACTAGTGACTGGAGACACTATTAAAGGTACAGTTCGCCCTCCAAAAACGGGTGAAAAATATTTTCCTTTAATTCAAGTGGAAAGTATTAATGGGCGTGATCCTGGAATTGTTAGGGACAGAATTCCTTTCCATCATCTCACCCCTTTATTCCCTCATGAAAAGTTTAACCTTTTAGGAAACGGACATAATAATGTTTCCATAAGAATGTTGGATATCTTTACTCCTATTGGAAAAGGACAAAGAGGGCTGATTGTTGCTCAACCTAAAACTGGTAAAACGGTATTACTAAAAGATATTGCCAATGCAATAGCTGATAATCACCCAGAAGTATATATGATTATCTTACTAATTGATGAAAGACCAGAGGAAGTAACTGATATGGAAAGAAGTGTAAATGCTGAAGTAGTTGCTTCTACTTTTGACGAGCCAGCAAGCAGACATGTAAAAGTAGCTGATATGGTACTTGAAAAAGCCAAAAGAATGGTTGAATGCGGACATGATGTTGTTATCTTACTGGATTCTATCACTAGGTTAGCACGAGCTTACAATACGGTACAACCTGCTTCAGGTAAGATATTGAGTGGTGGTGTGGACGCTAATGCGCTTCACAAACCAAAAAGATTCTTTGGGGCCGCTCGTAAGATTGAAAAAGGTGGTTCGCTTACTATTTTAGCTACTGCCCTTACCGAAACCGGAAGTAAAATGGATGAAGTAATTTTTGAAGAATTTAAAGGTACTGGTAATATGGAACTGCAATTAGATAGAAAAATTTCTAACAGAAGAATTTATCCTGCTGTTGATTTAGTTGCTTCTTCTACAAGAAGAGAAGACTTATTATTGGATAAAGAACATGTCCAAAGAATTTGGGCAGTCAGAAATTACTTGGCTGATATGAACCCTGTTGAGGCAATTGAGTTTATGAAAGATAGATTGCAAAAAACGAAAGACAATACTGAGTTTTTGGTAACAATGAATGGGTAATTTAGTTATTGGTTATTGAGACCACTGACAATAAAAGATAAATCCCTACCAATTTGGTGGGGATTTTTATTTAAAAACTATTAAACACGCCATAAAGCACACTCCCGCTCCCACTCATACTAGCATAAATAGCGCCATCAGCATAAAGTTGTGTTTTCATTTTTTCTAGATGCGGGTGTTTGGCAAAAGTAGCAACTTCAAAATCATTTTTTACTTTTCCTTTCCACTTTTCTATAGGCTGATTTATTAAGTCCAACAAATTAGTTTCAGGTATTTTTGGCGTTATACCACCATAAGCCTCAGCTGTTGAAATATGCAATTCAGGAAAGATAAATTTCAGCTTATACGCTGATAAATCCAAATCAACAATGGACATCTTCTCGCCTATCCCTTGTGCGTATTTTGGGATATTCTCAATAAAAAAAGGGCAATCAGCCCCCAATTTCAAAGCATATTTTTCCAGTTGAGCTATACTTAGTTTCAAATCAAAAAGAGTGTTCATTGCTTTTAACATAAAAGCCCCATCTGCCGAACCACCACCCAAGCCAGCACCAATAGGGATTTGCTTGTGTAGATGAATCTTTACATTGCTAATCCCGAAATCTTGCTTTAGCATTTCAAATGCTTTAGTGCAGAGATTTCCCTCTCCAGGGATTTTTATCCCAGAACTTGAAAAAGAAAATTCAGTAGAAAGTAAAATTTCCAAAATATCACACAAATCCTTTACAGGATAAAACACCGAAGAAAGTTCATGATAGCCATCCACTCTTTTGCGCAGCACATTCAGTCCTAAATTTATTTTTGCATTGGGGGATACAATCATCTCAATAATAGTTTTCAACAACAAAAATAATCAACTCCATATTTATAGGGCACAACAAATCATTTTATTTAACTTTGTTTCCCTATTTTAATTTTAAGACATGGAATATTTAGCATTCGAAAAACCAATTGAAGAACTAATTATTAAACTTGAAAAGGCAAAAGAACTAGGTGCTGATGGAGCTGTTGATGTAAGTAAAACTATTTCAGATATTGAAGCTCAAATTCAAGTTACAAGAAAGGAAATCTATGAAAACCTTTCTCCTTGGGAGAAAGTACAACTTTCACGCCATCCTCAAAGACCTTATACTTTGGACTATATTAAGGCTCTATCAGGTGGTGATTTTATCGAATTACATGGAGATAGAGGCGTAAAAGACGATAAGGCAATGGTAGGTGGCTGGGGGACAATAGGCAAGCAATCTGTAATGTTTGTTGGTCAACAAAAAGGAAGAAACACCAAACAAAGACAATTCCGAAACTTTGGAATGGCAAATCCTGAAGGATACCGAAAAGCTTTACGCCTAATGAAAATGGCGGAAAAATTTGGCAAGCCTGTAGTCTGTTTAATAGATACTCCTGGTGCATTTCCTGGGCTTGAAGCTGAAGAAAGAGGACAAGGAGAAGCTATTGCTCGTAATATTTTGGAGATGACAAAACTAGAAGTCCCCATCATTGTAGTAATCATTGGTGAAGGCGCTTCAGGTGGCGCTTTAGGAATTGGTGTTGGGGATAAAATATTGATGCTTAATAATGCTTGGTATTCGGTAATTTCACCAGAAAATTGTTCTACCATTTTATGGAGAAGTTGGGATTATAAAGAAATCGCAGCTGATGCGTTAAAATTAACAGCAACTGATATGAAAGGCTTAGGCTTAGTAGATAAAATTATTAAAGAACCTTTAGGAGGAGCGCATACTTTCCCTGAAGAAACTTATAAAAAAGTTAAAAAATCAATTACAAAAGCAATACAAGAATTTAGCAGCTTAGATAAAGAAACATTAGTTAACAACAGAATGGAAAAATTCTGTAATATGGGAATGGTTAAAGAATAAAACATGGCAAAAAAAGTAGGACAAAGAACATTAAAAGCGACCTCAACTACTAAGATTGATGGAAAGCTTCAACCTCAAGCAATTGAGCTAGAACAAGCTGTATTAGGGGCTTTGATGATTGATAATGAATCTTTATCAGATACCATTGATTCTTTGCAAGCTGAATATTTTTACAAAGCTGAACATCAAAAGATTTTTGAAGCAATTGTAAACCTTTTTAATCATACACAACCTGTCGACATTCTTACAGTTTCGGAGGAGTTAAAACGCATGGAAGAATTAGAATTTGTAGGAGGTTTAGCTTACATTTCTGAATTAACAAATAATGTAGCTTCTTCTTCCAACACTGAGTTTCATGCCAGAATTATTGCAGAAAAATTTATTAAGCGTTCCCTTATCAGTATTTCCAATAATATAATTGGAGATGCTTTTAACGATTCAGTAGATATTTTTGATTTATTGAATACGGCTGAAGAAAAATTATTTACCGTAACAGAAGGGACGCTAAGAAAAAGTTACGAAAAAATGAGCTCCTTAATTAAAGGTGCTTTGGAAAATATTGAAATCCTTAGAAGCAAAGAGGATGGATTGAGTGGAGTCCCTTCAGGATTTACAAATTTGGACAGGGTAACTTCAGGTTGGCAAAAATCAGATTTAGTAATTGTAGCATCAAGACCAGGTATGGGTAAAACTGCTTTTGCCTTAACTATGGCGCGTAATGTAGCGGTTGACCATAATATACCTGTCGGGTTTTTTTCTTTAGAAATGTCCTCAGAACAATTGGTGAATCGCTTGATTGCTAGTGAGGCAGAATTAGGCTCAAGTAAATTGCGAAAAGGAGATTTGGCCGATCATGAGATGGTTCAATTACACGAAAAAATAAAACACCTTTCGGAAGCACCAATATATATTGATGACACACCAGCGCTTACCGTTTTTGAACTAAGGGCAAAAGCCAGAAGATTAGTGAAAAACAATGGGGTTGGAATCATCATAATTGACTACCTTCAATTGATGCATGCCGGCGGGAATTCAGGAAATAGAGAGCAGGAAATCTCAACTATTTCACGTTCACTTAAAGGAATTGCTAAGGAATTAAAGATTCCTGTAATTGCATTATCTCAGGTAAATAGAGGAGTAGAAGGAAGGACAGGAGTTGGAAGTAAACGACCTATGCTTGCTGACCTTAGGGAA
>Ga0310121_10006067_pt1 | contig 10231 bp, 5 predicted proteins | sample CB27_Tmax_986_MG_FD_203504 | JGI IMG/M metagenome (GOLD analysis project Ga0310121, IMG submission 203504) | Marine microbial communities from Western Arctic Ocean, Canada - CB27_Tmax_986 | ecosystem: Environmental > Aquatic > Marine > Oceanic | place: Canada: Western Arctic Ocean | collected... | reverse complement strand
GGTCGCGTGGGCGCATGCGGTTCGCGGACGCATGTGGGCCTTCTTCCAGCGATTCTTCCAAGAGCACGACTTCCTGCTGACGCCGTCGATGGCCGTTTCGCCGTTTCCGGTAGAGCAGAACTACCCAGAGACCGTGGGTGGGCGTGCGATGAAGACCTACGTGGATTGGATCGCCCCGACGTTCACGCTGAGCCTTACCGGCCTGCCCGTCGCTTCGGTCCCATGCGGAATCGACGCCACCGGTCTGCCGGTCGGACTCCAGGTTGTGGGTCCGCCGCTCGGTGAGGAGCGAGTCCTCGGGCTGTGCCGACTCATCCAGGAGGCATACCCGATCGGGGGGCCTGAGTTGGCGGCGTTGTAGGCCAGCGGCGGAGACCGGTCGAGTCCAGAGCCACCTGCAACCCGCCGCCGTTGCCGGTCGTCCGATGCTCCGGTACCGTGTCGTTCCAGTTTCGACCTCCATGGACTAGACCGATGACGACGCCTCGCGCATCCCTGCTTACGCTGCTGCTAACCCTGACCGCCACTCCCCTCGCAGGGCAGCAAACGGAGGACGCACCTGCTGGCCCAACCCTCGAAGACCTCTTCACGGTCTCGAGTCTTGGAAGCATCCAGGTATCACCGGATGGTCAGGCCGTGCTGTACACGGTGAACACAGCCGATCTCGAAGGCAACGAAACCGACACGGACATCTGGATGCTCACGCGCGACGCATCCGGATGGGCGGAGCCCCTGCAGCTCACCCAGAGCGACAAGAACGACACTAGCCCCCGGTGGCGCCCAGACCACACCGCGTTCGCCTTCCTTGCTGCGAGGCAGGGCGACGGAGGGAGGCAGCAGGGCGAAGCGGGAAGGGGACAGGGCGCAGGCAGAGGCCCACAGCAGAAGCTCTATCTCATGGACACTCGAGGTGGCGAGGCTCAGGAACTGTTCTCGCACGAAACCTCGATCTCCTCCTTCCAATGGTCCCCCGATGGGGCCTTCATCACGTTCCGGGCGACCGAACCCGAGCCGCAAGACGAGAAGGACCTCGCGGAGCTCGGGAGAGACATCAACGTCGAGGACGACCCCGGCCGCCCCAACCATCTCTGGCTATTGGACGTGGCAGCCGGCGAGGCTCGCAGAATCACTGGGGGTGATGGCTTCACGGTCGGACCGTTCGACTGGAGTCCAGACGGTACCCACATCGCCTTTTCAGCAACGCCGACTGGCCGGCCCATGGACTCGTGGAAAAGCGACGTCTATGTGATCGAGGCGCACGACTCGACCGCTACACCGAGCAAGCTGACCGACAACCCCGGCCCCGACGCGAATCCACAGTGGTCCGTCGACGGACAACACCTGTACTTCTCGGGGCAGCTCACCGACCGGTACCAAGTGGCGATGACGAGGCTGTTTCGCATGTCCGCGTCGGGGGGTGACCGCCGGGAAGTGTCGCCGAGGGCCGACATGCAGGCAGGCGGCTTCACGCTTTCCGCGGACGGTCGGGGCGCATACTTCAGCGCGACCACAGGAACCACACGCGGCGTGTTCTACATGTCGCTCGACGATCGCCAGCCGGTCCGGCTCACGCCCGACCACGGTGTGTACGGATCGTCGAACGTTTCGAGCAACGGCAGCCTGATCGTCTACACTTATGAGAGTCCAACGCAAAGCGTCGAGTTACACGCAACTCCGATTTCGCAGCGCCCCACGGCAGAGTCCGTGGTGGCAGGCGTCGCGCTGACGTCGCACAACGCACACACCGCCGCGTGGGCGCTCGGCGAGACGGAAGTGCTGCGCTGGAAGGGCGCGGACGGACGGGACGTGGAAGGCGTGGTCGTCTATCCACATGATTGGACACCCAACGACGGGCCCCGGGCCACGGTGGTCAAGATCCACGGAGGGCCGTCGGGCGTGTTCGTGCAGAACTTCCAGGCCTCTTCATCCAGTTCAGACGCTCAGCGCTACGCGGCGGACGGGTACGTGGTCCTCATGCCGAATCCCCGAGGTTCGTCCGGGTACGGCGAAGCCGGTCTGCAAGCAGTGGTGGGTGACTGGGGCGGCCTCGACTTTCAGGACATCATGACCGGCGTGGACACCCTGATAGCCCGAGGCGTCTCCCACCCGGACTCGCTGGGCGTGATGGGGTGGAGCTACGGCGGATTCATGACGGCATGGACGGTGACCCAGACGTCACGGTTCAAGGCGGCCGTGGCCGGCGCTGCCATCACCGAGAACATCGCCATGTGGGGCACCCAAGACATCCAGCACGTCTTCGAAGCGTACTTCGGCGCCGGGCCCTACGAGCCCGGCATGTGGGACGTGTATCAGAAATCCAACCCGCTGGCGTTCATCGAGAACGCCACCACGCCGACCATGATCCTGCACGGCGAGAACGATCCACGCGTTCCGCCGAACCAGGCGCTCATCTTCTACCGTGGCCTCAAAGCCAACGGCGTGGAGACCAAGCTGGTGTGGCTCCCGCGCACCGGTCACGGCCCTCGCGAGCCGGGTCTCCGGTATGAGACGGCCCGACATCAGAAGGAGTGGATGGACCGGTGGATTCGGATGAAGCTCTCGGTGCCGATCACGGATTGAGTCAAGAGCTGCCGGGCTGACGCGGGGGGCCTGGCGCGCGCCAATGGACTAGCCTCTAGCCCACCGCCAGCCGTTGCCGGCAACCCGGCGCTCCGGTACCGTTTCGTTCCCGTTCCGTCCTCTAGGACTAGACCGATGACGACTCCACGCGCCGCCCTGCTCGCGCTACTCCTGACCCTCGGAGCCGGTCCGGCGGCAGCTCAAGAAAAACGACCTCTGGACCACACGGATTTCGACACGTGGAATCGCATCCAGAACGATGTCGTCTCGGCCGACGGCCGTTGGCTCGTATACCGTCTCGTACCGGGAGACGGCAACGCGATCATGATCGTTCGCAGCTTGAACGATGAACGCTCCCTCACAATAGACCGCGGCGCGCGGCCGGAGTTCACGAGCGATGCGCGGTATCTGATCGCGCTGGTCGAGCCGACGGAAGAGGCCGTCGACGCAGCGCGGGAGAAGAAGCGCGGCGACAACGCTCAGCCTCATGACTCACTGGTAGTCATCGACCTTTCCGACCTATCCGTCACTCGGATGGCGGACGTGGACTCGTTTCGACTCTCTGAAGACGACGGTAGCTGGGTCGCCTACCTACTCGAGACTGACGACGACGAGGACGAGGACGAAGATTCCGAGGAGTCGGCAGCAGAGGAGGAGGATGAGGAGGACGCGGAAGCGCCCCGCACCGACGATGGCGCGACACTCGTCGTTCGAACTCTGAATTCGGGAATCGAGCGGCGCTTTGAGTCGGCGGTGGAGTACGCGTTTGCCGCTGACGGTTCGGCCCTGTTCTACACGGCCTCAGGCCAGGACGGCGCCTCGGACGGCGTGTTCCGCGTGGACCAGGGCGGGGCCTCAGTGACCGTGAGCATGGGCGAGGGGCGCTACGTGCAGCTCGCGGTCTCCGATGACGGTGCGGCAGCCTTCCTTACCGACCGGGACGACCGGGACAACGAAGCACCGGACTTCGCGCTGTACGTCGCAACCGACGGCGAAGCATCGGCGCGCGCGAGCCTCGGCACGACCGGTCTGCCCAGCGGGTGGGCTCCCAGCGACGAGGGCAGCGTGTCTTTTTCAGAATCCGGCCAGAGGGTGTTCTTCGGCACGACTGATGCGCCCGAGCCGGAGCCAGAAGACGAGACTCCGGAAGACGAACGAGTCGTGGTCGACATATGGAACTGGAAGGACCCGTACCTACAGCCTATGCAGCTGCTGCAGCGCTCTCAGGAGGAGGACCGCACCTACCAGGCGGTTCTGGACCTGCAGAGTGGGCGCGTCGTCCAGCTCGCTACCGAGGGCATCCCTTCTGTCTCCGTGGCCGACCGGGGCGACGGGTCAGTCGCGCTCGGGACCAGCAACCTCGAGTACCGCCAGCTCGTTTCCTGGGATGGACGCTACTCGGACGCCTACGTGATCGATGTCGAAGATGGCTCGACGCGGCAGGTCGCCGAGATGATACGTGGCCAGGCGCGCCTTTCTCCCGGTGGCAAGTACGTGACGTGGTGGGACGGCTTCGAGACGGCTTGGTTCGCGGTCGAGGTCGAGAGCGGTCAGAAGACCAACCTCACCGAGAATCTTGGCGTGCCGGTCCACGATATCCTCGACGACCATCCGGACGCGTTGCGCTCGTACGGATCCGCGGGTTGGACCGAAGGGGACAGGGCATTCATCGTCTACGATCGCTTTGATGCCTGGGCGCTGGACCCGAGCGGGCGTGCAGCACCGCGCAACCTGACCGAGGGCGTGGGCCGGCAGTCCGATGTCCGCTTCCGCGTGATCGATCTGGACCCGGACGAGCCTTACGTGCCGACCGACTCGGACGTGTACCTCACCGCCTTTCATTTGTATACCAAGGCGAGCGGCGTCTACCGGGACCGCTTCGATGGAAACACAGCGCCCGAGAGACTAGTCATGGACGACGTGCGCTTCGCGGCCATCCGCAAGGCCGAGTCCGCGGATGTCATCCTCTATGAACGATCGACCTTCGAGGAGTTTCCGGACGTCTGGGTCGCCGATGCGGACTTCGCAGGCGCTCGCAAAGTGACCGACGCCAACCCTCAGCAGGACGAATACCTCTGGGGCACCGCCGAGCTCGTGGAGTGGACGTCGACCGACGGCATACCGCTGCAAGGCATTCTCTACAAGCCCGAGGGCTTCGACGCCTCGCAGGAATACCCGATGATGGTGTACTTCTACGAGCGCAACTCGGACGGGCTGCACTCCTACACGGTGCCAGCAGCGGGTAGCTCCTCTATCAACCGCAGCTCCTACGTCAGCCGCGGCTATCTGCTCTTCGTGCCGGACATCCCCTACGCGATCGGGTATCCGGGGGAGAGCGCCCTCGATGCGGTGGTTCCTGGTGTCCTGGGTCTGATCGCCGAGGGCTTTGTCGATCGCACCAAGATCGGCGTGCAGGGGCACTCTTGGGGTGGCTACCAGATCGCGTACATGTTGACGCGTACCGACCTGTTCGCCGCCGCCGAGGCGGGGGCTCCCGTGGCCAACATGATCAGTGCATATGGCGGCATCCGCTGGGGTACGGGCATGAGCCGCATGTTCCAATACGAGCGCACGCAGAGCCGGATCGGCGGGTCACTGTGGGAGCAGCCGCTCCGCTTCATCGAGAACTCTCCGATCTTCACGGCGGACAAAATCAAAACGCCGCTGCTCATGATGCACAACGACCAGGACACGGCCGTACCGTGGGAGCAGGGCATCGAGCTCTTCGTGGCGCTCAGGCGGCTCGGCCAGCCGACCTGGATGCTCAACTACAACGGGGAGCCGCACGGGCTGCGAAAGTCGCAGAACCGGAAAGACTGGGCGATCCGCATGCAGCAGTTCTTCGACCACTACCTCATGGACGCGCCAGCGCCGGTCTGGATGGAGGAAGGCGTGCCAGCCGTCCTAAAGGGCAAGGAACTCGGCCTGGGACTCACACAGAAACGCGTAATCTCCGAGTAAGACGGAGAGCGGCGCTGAGCACGGGGAGCGGGACCATGTCGACCGATCGCAGGGAGTTCCTTCGACTCACGGCAGCCACCGCAGGCACACTGGCGCTGGGAATCACCCCCCACGCACTCGCGGCCTCACCCATCCCGCGCCCGGTTCCCCCCGCAAAGAGGGCGATCAGGATTCTCATCCTCGGAGGCACCGGATTCATCGGGCCCTACCAGGTGCGTTACGCGCTGGAACGAGGCCACACGGTCACGCTCTTCAATCGCGGACGCACCAACACACATCTGTTTCCCGGTGTGGAACGCCTCGTGGGGGACCGCAACGGCCAGCTCGCCGCGCTCGCGGGGCAGACCTGGGATGCCGTAATCGACAACTCCCGCGCCAACCCGGAATGGGTGCGCCTATCGGCCGAATTCTTGAAGGACTCCGTCGACCGATACTTCTACGTCTCCTCGCGCTCGGCGTACGCCGATACCAGCCGGGTGCCCATGACCGCGGACGCCCCGACGTTCACGTACGAGACGGCCGGTATCAGCCGGGATGCCGAGCGCCTGCCGTACGGCTTGGCGAAAGCGCTCTCCGAGAGAGTGGCTCAGCGGATCTTCGTGGGACGTGTGAACATCGTGCGGCCCGGGCTCATCATCGGCCCCGACGACGAGTCCGACCGCTTCACTTACTGGCCCGTGCGCATCCAGCGCGGCGGTGAGGTGCTGGCGCCGGGTGATGGGTCGGATCCCGTGCAGATCATCGATGTGCGCGACCTTACCGAGTGGATGATCCGCATGGCCGAGGACGGCACGGCCGGCGTGTTCAACGGCATTGGGCCCGGGACGCCACGGCCGATGGCCGAGCTGCTCTACGGGATTCGGGGCGTGACTACCGCCGAGACGACCTTCACCTGGGTGAACCTCGAGTTCCTCACCGAGATCGGGGTTCGACCGTACTCCCACATGCCTGTCTGGCGCCCTCCCACGGAAGGATACGAGGGCTTCGCGCGATTCGACCTCGCGCCCGAAATCGAAGCCGGGCTGACATTCCGGCCTCTCGCGGTCACCGCCCGAGACACACTCGAGTACCATTTCTCCCGATCACCCGAGCGGCAAGCAAACCTGCGGGCCGGCATCTCCGCGGACCGCGAAGCCGAGGTGCTGGCTGCCTGGCACGCCCGACGCTAGCGACGAGGCCGGTCGAGCCGGCTGGCGGCGGGTTACCCCCGCTCGATTCCCACGTGTTCAGACCAACGTGATGATGGTATCCCCCTGCCCCAAGGAATGCAGCATCGTCCCCCATCCTTTGCGTGACCTCGAATCCCAGCGCATCGGAGTAGAAGCGGATGGACCGCTGCAAATCCGCGACCTTGAGGTGAACGTGACCGACAACCGCTGCCGGATCTATGGCGCTCGATGGCGGCGACTCAATCTCGTTGCTCACGGGTCTCGTGCCTTCCGCGGGAGAAGAAGTCACAGGTCGAAGAGTTGGGCCCGGGCCCAACGCCCTAGCGCCTGATGTCATACCCCGCCGGACTGTATCTCACCGCCCCGGGGAATACCATGTCCTCAATGTCTGAGTGCCCCACAAAAACGGCCGACGCAGGTGATCCTCGTCTAGCGTTGGATAGCAACTGGCCGCCTTCGTCATCTCTTGTCGGTATCTCACCGCTCAGCGCCAGGCGAACGACCCTAGCCATTTCCTCGGGTTCATCCCGCTGCGGGTAATGTCCCGCGGTCGGCATGTACCAAAGCGAGCTCTCGACGGGCCTGTCGTTCAGATAGGTAGACCACACGTGGTTCGCGATGCGCACGGGATTCACCGGGTCTAACAGGCCCCAGATGTACGCCACCGGAATGGGGCTGCTCGGAAGAATAGCGAGCCAGCGATACTCGTTCGCCACTCGCTCGAGCAAGTATTTGCCGACACCCAGTCTGGCACCAATCCCATCGTTGAACGCTTCAATATCGGCATACGCCAACTGCACGGGCGTGCCCTCGGTCCGGCGCGGAAGTGCTTGGCGCCTGGCCGTTTCCGCCGGTCCTCTAACCGGATCGAGTAGGACGGTCTGCTGCGGGAACAGATTCGCGAGCGGCAGGAACATCCCGCTGTTCGACATGAAGTGGTACGTCACTTCATACGGGTTGCTCTCGTTGGACAGGTAGTCGGACAGAAAAGCCAGACCCACGCTGACGCCGCGGTCGTGGGTGAATAGGCTGAAGCTCGTTAGGCCCAGGATGTCCGTCACATAGTGGTCGACGAGCTTGGCGTCGTCCTCGAGCATGTAGGAGTAGCCGCCCTGGGGCTTGTCGGAGAACCCAAAGCCGGGGAAGTCCAGAGTGGCTACGAAATAGTCGTCCTCCAGGAACTCGATCATCTCCCGGAAGTCGAAACTCGACGCGGGATATCCGTGCAATAGGACGAGCGCCGGGTTGGTGAGAGAGCCGAACGTCCGGTACGCGACCTGAACGCTCTGACCATTGTTGTTCGCGGTGGTAGAGGTCCACTCGAAGAACTGCGAGGCCTGATACCAGTCTTCCGCCAGGGGCGAGTGGAACGTGAAGTCTGTTTGTTGGGCAGAAGCAGGCACTGCGAGCAGGCTCGCGCCGCATAGCGCCGCTACTACCAGCTGTCGGGTCTTCATGGATCGTCGCCTCTGCGCAGTGTGAAACGGCCGCTGGATTTCCTAAAGAAGCATTCTATCGCCCAATCCAACAGACGACCTTGGGGCAAAACTTCCATCACCGGACCGACCTTGACGCTGAGTCCGCCCGTACGGTTTCTGGAGCGCGTCGCCGAGCGCTTCAGCTGCGCGCAGGGGGAGAGCAGGAGCTCGCCTGGCCAGTGGAGACACGTCGGCACACTTTGACGGCATGCTCAAGACTATCTCGCGCGTGTGTGTGGTCACGCTGGCAGCCGTGGTGTCTGCCCCTGCCGCGTTCCTCGCCCCGCCCCTGGCCGCCCAGACCTTCGACGTCGTCGAGGCCACTATCGCTGATGCACACACGGCGATGGTGGCCGGTGACCTGACGTGCCACGCGCTCGTTCAGGGCTACCTCGACCGCATCGCGGCATACGACCAGGTCGGCCCCCGGCTCAACACCGTCCAGAACCTGAACCCGCGCGCGCTCGAGTTGGCGGACTCCCTCGACCAGGCATTGCAGTCGGGAGCGCCGACGGGGCCCCTACATTGCGTCCCGGTGCTGCTGAAGGACCAGGTGGAGACGAGCGACATGCCGACCACGTACGGCTCGGCGCTCTTCAAAGACTTCGTCTCCTCGCGGGACGCGACGATCGTCACGCGGATGAAGGACGCCGGCGCGATCATCCTCGCGAAGACCAACATGGGCGAGTTCGCGTCACGCTACGTGGGCTCGGCTTATGGCATCATCCGCAATCCGTACGATCCTGACCGTAACCCGAGCGGCTCGTCAGGGGGCACATCAGCCGGCATCGCCGCGAGCTTCGGCATGGTCGGAATCGGGGAGGATACGGGTGGCTCGGTCCGGGGGCCCGCAGCCGTGGCCAACCTCGTAGGCCTTAGGCCCACGCTCCAGCTCGTGAGCACGTTCGGCATGATGCCCGCGAACCCGACGCACGACACCATGGGGCCGATCACCCGGACGGTGACCGACGCGGCGCTCTTGCTCGATGCCATCGCGGGCTACGACCCAAACGACCCCATCACCGCCGAGGCCGCAGAGGAGGTTCCGAGCACGTACACGACCGCCCTGGACGTTGGGAGTCTCCGTGGCGCTCGCATTGGCGTCGTGCGCCAACCAATGGACCGCAGCGCTGACCCGTCCTCAGAGGACTATCTAATGGTCAAGGCGGTCATGGACCGCGCGATCGACGAGCTCAGAGGCGCCGGTGCCGAGGTGCTCGACCCGCTGGTGATCTCCGATCTCGATATCGTCGGTGGCATCGGCAACAACTTCGAGACCGAGCGGGCGACCAACGCCTATCTCGCGGAGCTCACGAACCCACCGGTCAGCAGCTTCCGCGACATCCTTCTCTCAGGAGTGGTGGTACCCTGGCGGTCCAGGGGCATGTGGGGAGCCGCCGGTAAGACCACCGACGATCCGGGCTACCTCGTGGTGATGCAGAAGCGAGAGAGGATTCGCGTCGCAGTGTACCAGGCGATGGCGGAGCACGAGCTCGACGCGATCGTGTACGCGACCTTCGACCACCAACCGACGTTGATCGTGCCGGACGTCGAGTCGAACGCGACGCCCAACGACGGATACGGCCGGGGCGACAACCGACAGCTCAGCCCCGCCTTAGGCTTCCCCGCGCTTACTGTGCCCGCCGGTTTCACGACGGACGATTTACCGGTCGGGCTGGAGTTCCTGGGCCGACCGTTCACTGAGGCGATACTGCTTGGATTCGCCTACGCGTATGAACAGGCGACCGACCATCGACGCGCGCCCGCAACGACGCCTCGGCTCGGGGGACGCTGAGCCTACCCGCCGCCAGCGATCAGTCGCCACCTCCCAACCGTGCCATCAGCTCGGTGAACCAGCCGGTCGACACGATGAGTCGTTGGGGGGTGCCGTCCGCCTGATCATTCTGCGGGGCTGCATCGAACACCGGAATCAGAAGCCGACCGTCCGGATGAATGTCCTGCAGCCACCCGTTCGCCTCGAAGGGAAGGACGCGCGTGGAAAGCACCTCGAATCCGTCCCCGGTTCGAACGGACGCCGCGAAT
>Ga0310121_10006066_pt1 | contig 10232 bp, 12 predicted proteins | sample CB27_Tmax_986_MG_FD_203504 | JGI IMG/M metagenome (GOLD analysis project Ga0310121, IMG submission 203504) | Marine microbial communities from Western Arctic Ocean, Canada - CB27_Tmax_986 | ecosystem: Environmental > Aquatic > Marine > Oceanic | place: Canada: Western Arctic Ocean | collected... | reverse complement strand
TGATATCAGGACCCAAGAGACACTCAACAATGTCGAGAATCTTTTCGTTCTTAGCATGCCGCATGAACACCGGATCGCTTTCCGCGCAATGATTCATTTTTCGCACGGTCAGCATAGTGCGCACGCCGCTGGCACCCGGCTCGAATTCGAGCTTCTCATCCGGGAAATCAGGAACCCGCCCTTCCACGATGTCTTCAGTCCGCTGACGAAGCTCCGCGAGCTGTTCCGTCGTCAGTAAACTTTCGACGTCCAGGTAGCCGCGCTCTTCGTATTCGTGAACGCGTTGGTCAGATAAAGCTGTCGTCACCATGATTCTCCGTATGCGTTAGTAGGCCTATTTCAAAACCGGGAGGGTTCTGCCATACACCCAAGTGGCCGCAGCGCTCAGGTGGCAAGCACGGTTGTAGTTTACCGGTTTCAATGGAAAATCATCCAGCGTAAAAAACAAGTTGATCGGTGAAACAAAGAGTACAACGCCCGGGAAAGCACAATTGGGGGGGCGCAACTTTGAATCCGCGGATAGGCCTGCTCGGTAAACCAAATTAGCGCTGATTAGCGTAAATTAGCGATTTCTTACGGGATGAGTTCTAAACCGCTGATGGACGCTAATAAATCCCTTGCTGATAAATCTGTGTCTCAAAAAACTGGCGGTTATTAAACGACGCTACGGGTGCTGCTGGCCGAACTTTTTTCCCTCCTCGAGCACCGCCGGCAATTCGGCCAGGTCGAGGTTTCCGCCGGATAGAATCCCGACAACCTTTTTGCCAAGAAATCGGTCACGATGTTTGTACGCCGCGGCAAAGGCAGCCGCGCCAGCTCCTTCCGCCAAATTGTGAGTGTTCTCCAGAATTCGGTAGATTCCGTGACGAAGTTCTTCGTCGCTGACAAGGATAACGTCGTCCATCAATGCGCGCATGATCGCCATCGTCATTTCCGCCGGTGCTCGTGTCGAAATTCCTTCCGCAAAAGTGTCGACATGATCGTGCGTGACCATTTGGCCTGACCGCCATGACTCGGCAACGGCCGCGGCCCCAGTCGCTTGGACGCCAACCACTTCAGTTTGCGGCCGCCGCTGCTTGGCAACGAGGCAGGTTCCGCAGACGCCACTTCCCAAGCCGATCGGCACCAGTATAACGTCGGGATCCGGCAAAGACTCGAAAACCTCCCACGCCATGGTACCTACGCCGGCGATCAGCCTCGGTTCATTTGCCGAATGAATGTAACACCCGCCTCGCTCCGCGACCAACTGCTCGACATATTGTTTGGCCTCGTCAAAGTCACGGCCGTATTCGATGAGTTGCGCACCCAGCAGCCGCATGGCCAGGAGCTTGTCGGGATTGTTGTTTTCGGGAACGACAATCGTGCAGCGCAGATTTCGTCGCAGCGCGGCATAGGCAAGGGATTGGCCATGATTCCCACTAGAGACCCCCACGATGCCCGCTTCCCCTTCCGCATCGGTCAACGTCTCTACTAGATTCACACCACCGCGCACTTTAAAGGCGCCGACCGGCTGATGATTCTCGTGCTTGAGATAAAACGAGCAGCCAAGCAGTTCCGACAAACCTGGCCACCGAATCAAAGGAGTTGGCGGAAGGATCTCATGGACACGTGGCAAAGCAGCCAAGACGTCTTCGTACGTGACTGGTAATGCCATGATCACATTTTCCTTTCGACCATGATACCATTTGGTGACGCCATAAGCCCAGCCACGTTTCTCGTTCTGAGGACCCATTGCAAATATCCACAGAACAGTCTAGCCATCAACACGGACCCAAAGCGATGCAGGATCTCGACTGGCGTGGAACACCGACTACACAAAGATTCGTTCGCCAAGGTCGCCGAAGTAAAGCACGAAAGGGAATCGTTGAAGCAACGCTTGTTGAACGTCGTTGCGCACCTTCGGAAAACGCTCAGGCATGGTGCGGGCATCATCTAACCGTCGTGTGACGGCATCGACGAAACTATGCCTAATCCTTCCTGTCGATCCTCATACCAGATGGCCGCCTCGATGAGCCTCAGGGTGGAAGGATGAGGAACGCTTCATCTTCGCAGGCGCATCTGCAGATTTTGCTTAACTTCGTCCCAGGGAATTGCCATGTCCGGGTTTGCATCCAATTCCGCCGAGCGGCAATCCAATTCCGCCTTCTGCGCTTCAGTCAAATTCAGAGGTAGGTTCGATTCGGCGATGTCGTCCCAGATCCGCTGAACCAACACAACACGATCTTCCATTGAAAGTTTCTGAATTTCCGAAATGATGGATGCTGCATTCACAGTAAATGTAGACTCCAGAAACAATGTACTGCCGCCCTTGTTAGAGAATCATACCACAAACTGGGCACTTGGGGTAGGTACAGGTCGCGAACTCAAATCTCCCTACACCTCCACTTTTTCCCCATACTCGCAGATCATGACTTTCAACTCAGGAAACTTGACGTTGGCATAATCCACAAACAACTGCGGGTCTTCCAGATTGTGGGCGAACATGTCGTAATGAGTGGGTACGGTCAGTCGCGGGTTGATGGCTCCAGCCAAATCGACCGCCTCCTGGTAGGTCATGTTGCCGATCGTGCCACTGGCCAGACGTATCGCATCTCGCCCATTGATCGGCAACATCGCCAAGTCAATCGGCCTATGTTCCTTCATGCGGCTCTCTAACCCCTCGTACTTGACGGTGTCGCCAGCATGATAGACCTTGCTGCCGTTGGCCTCAATGATCATTCCCAGATACGGATAGCGCCCCGTTTCCGGATCCTGATCCAGAAACTCGTGCGCCGCCGCGATGCCGGCAATACGGACGCCATCGAGTTCGCAACTCGTACCATCGTCCAATCCAACGACCCTTTCACCAGGAATACCCAAGCCATCGATCACACTTTCGCGCACAAACTCTGGAACAACGAACGTGGCCTCAGTTGAGCGAGCAATGGCGGGCCACACCTTCCGATCAATGTGGTCACCGTGATCGTGCGTTCCCAAAATCAAGTCGGCGTGCGCCATCTGCTCGGGCGTCACCATCGGCGGGACCAGTCGTGCAGGTTTCGCCGTCAAATAGGGATCGACGTAGAGAATGCGTTTGCCCATCTTGAGAACAAAACTGTGTTGGCCAAGCCACCAAAAGGCGACCGCTCCAGGTTGTACTTCAGCCGCATCAATGTCGGCGATGAGGTCGTTTCCGGTAAGCATGGTGATTGATCCTTGTGTTGGTTGACGGTTCGAAATTTTGGAGGCCGTCGTGGTTATTCGTTAATGGTTAATGGTCATTGGTCATTGGTTATGGGCTAGTGGCTCGACCGTCGCGCCTTCTCGGGTCCGGCCCCTGTCCGGCTTGTCCCAATGGCACTAAGCTTGTGTTGACACAAAATGAGTCCTCCGCGACTTAACGTGGTGTTATCAAACGCGTTAGAGGTTAACGCGTAACACGTAGTAGTCAGGAGGACTCGCTGATGTTCAGGGATGAACGTAGGTGTGATGTATGGGAAGAAATGCGTCAACACGGGATTCGGACTTGTACCAACAAAATCACGCCTGGCGTGTTGGCTGACGCCGCAAAGCGCACTGGGGTAGGACTGGTCAAATCTCCGTTGTGTCTTGGGAATTTGGTTTGGTTGGGAATCGCTGCGGCTCTGCACATCAAAAGCGATTTCGCCAATGTTTTGACCGCGACGTTGAAGGTGCTGGAAGACCAGTAAGAGTTTTATTCAACGGAGATTGGCAAGGCAAAGAAGAATGGCAAACGGCGGAGTCCGAAAAAAGGCAGCAACGGAAAAAAGAAAAACAATGGCAAGAGCAAACACCATCCGTATCGCGACGACCCCACCGAGGCAACGGAAGAAGCGTTCGTTCAAGCTCGATCCCGAATGCCACTTTCGTTCTGGATCAATTTGATCATCATACTGGGAGAAGCGTTTCAAGAGCAACATCAATCGTTGCTGATGTTTCGCGGCTACCGTGTGCTGGCCATCGATGGAACTTGTATAGACCTGCCGAATTGAAAACGTCTCAAAGATCATTTCGGCACCGCCAAGAACGCACGTGGCGGCCAAAACGCACAAGCGCGGATGGTCATGTTGCAGTTTCCGGTCGCCAGGTGGCCGTACCGATACGAACTTTGTCCTTTGGACAACGGCGAAGTCACGATTGCTCGTCGTCTTGCGCAGCACTTCTGCAAAAACGATTTGGTTTTGCTGGATGCTTGCTTTTGGAGTTACGGCCTCTTCTGGGATATCCAAAACCGCGATACCTTCTTCGCGATACCATTGAAGGGGAAAAGAATCAACTTAAAGAGCATTCGTCGTTTCGGATCGCGAGACCAGGAAATGCGCTGGACTCCCAAAGACAGCCGCGGCCAATGGAAAAAAGAGAGTTCGCCAAAGTCTATCAAGCTCCGCGTAATCACCTATCAGATACCGGGATTTCGAGCCCAAAAGCTGGCAACCAATGCGCTCAGAAAAACGCAAATTTCTCGCGAGGATTGGGGGCGTCTGGCGTCCGATTGCACAGACGACGGGAAGTTCAGACCGGGACTTCATCATCGTCGCTGGGAAGTCGAACGACCTATCGAGAACTGAAAGTGGACCAAGGGATGGAAAAGAGTCTGCGCAGCCGAAGTCCCGACTCCATCCAATTCGAGATAGCGGGACACGTTGTATTGTATTTTCTGATCCGTTGGCTCATGGTGGAGGCCGGAGTGAAACATGGGTCGATCCCTTACGTTTGAGTTTTACAAACGCGTATCGCGAGCTTCTCGACATACATCCGTCGCTTGTGATCGCCAGCGGTCGATGGGAAAACGTGTTGTTGCAGCGGCTTATGGATCGAATTGCCGAACATCGAGTACCCTACAGACCAGGAAGAAGTTACCCGCGGCGTAAGCAGTCCACCAACCACAAACGAAAATCAAAATATCCAAAACCAGAGAAAAAAACTAACACCAAACGCAAGACTAGAACAAAAGTTAAAAAGAAAACAACAAAACAAGCTTAGTGCCATTGGGACAAGCCGGCAGGGGTCTCACTAGAGAACTGGAACCGTCGAAGTCAAGAGCCGGCCAAAGTTTTTCGATTTGTGTGCAAGATCGCCGGCCAGTTCACGTAATCCTTACAGATCCGAGTCATGCATTCCAGTCGATGAATGCCGCGGACCAAAACGGTACACAATTCTTCGTGATCGGGAGGTATTCTGCCACGGCTCGCCGTATACATGCATCTGCACACGTCCGTGGCTCGAAGTCGGCTTCTGGCAAATACCGATTTTCCTCGGCCGAACAACTTGAGGCCCGCCAGTTGTTGACTGCGATCGGATTGGGTTCGGATCTCGCAATCGACGCGAATATTCCAGTCGAGATAGCCTCAGTCAATCACGCGTCGACTCGCCAACTAACCCAGCGCATCGTCAACGGCTCGCCAACGTCCTCGTACGAAAGCGTCGGCATCGTCAACAACGGCTGCAGTGGCACGTTGATTTCGCCAACCCACGTGCTCACCGCCGCGCATTGCACGGTGGGCATGTCGGATCGTTCGGGTACGGTTGAAATTGGCGGCCAGACTTACCGTACTGAGCGGATCATCGAACATCCCCAGTACAACGACAATCGGTTTGATGCCGGCTACGACCTGGCGATCATGGAGCTGGACCGACCAGTCGTCGGCGTTGCCCCCACGCCTATCCTGCGAACGGCGCCGCAAGTGGGCCAACTGCTGACACTGGTCGGCTTTGGCGAAGGAGGTACCAGCCAGGGTGGCTCGCTGGGTGACTTTGGTAACAAACGGGTCGGGACGACGCGAATCGACCCGATGACGAATCTCCACATTTTTGGAACTTCGACAACCATCAGGAAAGCAACACCGCGCCGGGCGACTCCGGAGGTCTCGCCTTCGTCACGGTGGGCGGAGTCCGTTATGTTGCGGGAGTCACCTCCGGTGGTGAGGGACGTGCCCACAGCCTCGGTGACGTTTCCTTTGACACGCGGGTCGATGTCTTCGCATCGTGGATTGATTCCATCGTCGGCAACGCCGCGCCGGCTCCGAATTCGAGCCCAACTCCCACTCCAACCCCGGATCCGACTCCGGATCCGACTCCGGATCCGATCCCGGAGCCCATTCCAGATCCGACCCCCGAGCCTGGGCCAACCGACGATGATCATGCCAACGCGCTTTCGTTTGCCGCGACCGAGATCCAGTTGGGCGCCAGCGGCGTTGGAACGGCATCCGGATACTTCGAACGAGCGGGTGACCACGACGTATTTCAGTTTACGGTCGACGAAGATGGTCAAGCCACGATTTCCACCCAGGGTGAGAGTGGATGGGTCGACACCTACCTGCGAGTCTACGACGAAAGCGGTAACCTGATTGCCGAGAATGATGACGCTGGCAACTCATTGGTCAGTCAACTCACGATGAACGTTCAAGCAGCGACTCCGATAGTGACGAATGTCGATCGTTGGATCCAAGCCGCTGGTCATTCGCATCGTGCGGTTACGCCAGTTGCGGCCTACCAGCCGACGTTTTCGGCCTGGCGCAGCAGTGGATTTGTTCGCTCGATGGGCTGTTGGTCAGCGGATGCCACGGCGACCGACGCTGTATTGGCTGACTTTGAATCGATCTATTACATGTAGTTTGTTTCCCGAGCTCTGCGCCGGCCATTGCGGACTTCGACAGTCACATGAGTTCAACCTTGCGCAGCAACCCCGACACACGTCGGAATTGCCTCCCCTTGCACGGGGCGACAGGGGGAGTCTGAGCGACGTCGTACAGATCAACGATGCTTTTGTCATGAATTTGCAGCTGAGAGAATTCCCAACGGTGGCAAACGATCGTTGGCTACGAACGCTCGCCGGACCCCCTTTACCGCCCCCTTGCGCAACGTATTTGAGTCATTTCTTTCACGAATACATGGTGCATCAGGCGCAGTAAGATTTTGGCCATTCGGGTAGGCCAGAACAAGCGGCACGAACGTCTTACCATTATGAGAGCACGAGATCGCCGCACGGTTCCGACACTCAACGTGTTCCCATTTATTTCACGTGTCCCGCTGCAGGCCGGAACCGCGCGGCGTCGCAGACAAAATCAAAATGGATACCGTCTTGCGCCGCTTGTTCCGGCCTACGACTCAACTCAGCTACCCGTCACCCGCCGTGACTGTTACCAGTGTTTAGGGTTAGGCGAACGAAAAATCAAAAACAGATGGCGAAGCATGACTGGAAAATGGGCTTTGGCACTCGAACAAAGTTCCGAATTGGAAGTCAACCACGGGTCACCGGCAGGTGTCGCAACAGCGTTGAAGAGTGGGGCCGATCTACGGTTGTTCCTGATCGCCAAAGGTTACGAAGAGACGTTATACTTCCAGCAGACATATGCCGGCGAAAACGACGCCTTTGCAGGCCTCATGACTCACCATCATTCCTATGCCCATCGTGGTTCGTTAGCCGATCAGCCATACTTCAGTTTCTTTAGGTACGACGCTTCGGGAACATTCTCGCAAGTCAAATGGATGTGGGACAACCGAACCTTTGACGAGACACAACCGTACGCCTAGGGGATCTATCGCTGGTACGTCTGTGATCGCTGGAGAGTTGTCTACGAACACGACGGAAACTGAAACCCTGTTATGGGTGATTTGGACGAGCTCAAAGAGCACATCCGAGCAGGCCACAGCCTGAAGGTCGGTGTGAATCAGTTATTCGGTCTTCAAAGCGATGACCCTAGCGGACCGGAGCATCTGTCATTCCTGGATATCATGCAGCCATTGATCAAGGACGGTCATGTAGAAGCTAACTGTGACTTCATCCTTACGGGCGCACCCCAATGGCCGTTTCGATGGGAGGACGGGCTGATGCTTGGCATGGTCTGGCCCTGGTCGTCCGGTGAGATCATTTGCCACTTGGTCGAGCCAGGACATCTTCCCTTCCGCCGCTCGAGCGTCCGCCGGGCAATGCAGTGGTTGATACCCACAGACGAACGTTTGTAGCGCGCCTACCATAGCGCGAGGATTTATCGTGGCCACGGCTTAGATTCTTGCTCGTCGAGGTGGTGCTCGCTGTCCTAATTAACCACCTTCGTGGCACGCCCCTCTGACGGGGGATTCGGCTGCCTGGCTTGTGGCGGAGATTTCTTTAGCCTCTACGTCATCTGCCTGAATCCCCTCGCCCATGTTTCATGGGTTGAGCCTAAGCACATAGTATTCCGATTCCTCCTTCACCTCGACCAAGATATCGGTTTGGTTGAAATGGAGATAACGATCGTTGACCAGAGGCTTGAACCCCTCGGGGTGGTCGACCGCTAGGAAATTGTCCGCCATGATCAGCACCCGCTACCAACCGAGGGGAGCACCTTTCCGGTTTGGCGTCGCCAGTTCGAAGCTGCCATCGGCCTGCGGCATCCCGGCCGGCTGTTCCATGGACTGGTTGCCACGATCGGCGTCAGGCCGGAACGACACGGTTCCCGAGTTGACCGACTGACCTTCGACCAGGACCTTACCACGCACCGGCACAAATTTGATGGGTGCTTGGCCACAGCCAAGAACCAGCCCAATCACGCACAAGCCGCCTAGGCTCGATACCGCCGAACGGATCGACGGAAGACAATATGCGCGCACCGCATCACGAGTTTCCCGCATCCATTGGTTCGCCATGGATCGTCACTTCACCGGATACCGGATACATCTTGGCCGACTGGGACGAACATCCCATGGGAGGGCACAGGAAAACTACACACAAGAACGATCGTATGTAACGGCGCGGTATGACTTCGCAGCAGCGTGAAAACACGGTTGAACTCCACACGGCATTCTATTGTGTGGCGATCCCATTCACAATCCGTTCACCCAATACTCTATTAAAGTTTGACGCGTCTCTAACAGTTTGTATCTACTAGCCTGGTACGGGTTTAGGCCTGATCGTAAAGTTCCCACTTTCGCAACTAGGGACCGAACGTGCCAGGCAAACTACCGCACTATTCTTCCGCAGCAACAATTGACTCAGGGCCCACTCTGACGGATAGCAAGGCCTGAAGTTAAGCCACCCGGAGTTAAACGCGGTTGAGACGACCCATGTTCTGCTCACCTGATTTGCACTCACTGAAAAAACACCACGAATCTATCGCGTGCGCGCAGTCGACTCGTGGTGTCTTTTGCGCGCCCGCGCGTCACGCTAGCCAAGCCGGCCGTTCAAAAAGCCTATCAGCTGAAATCGCGGCGAAGAGCAATTATAATCGCTATCAGTGGGGGTTCAAAATGAACGAAACGGTGATGCTTCACGACAATCTTGCGGGTCAAGTTGTTGCCAGCCTGACAACGGTTTTGCTACTGCTGGCGATCGGCACGATTTTCAAGGCGGATGTGGTCCTCTCCGGCGGCGGGCTGACGCTGCTTGCCGAAGGGCCAGTGGCCGGCACCGCCAGCCAACTTGGCAACTGAAAAAACGGTCTTCGGCAACAGTGTACACGAAGCAGCCACACCCCTTTCCAAGGCGATCGACCAGAAATATGGGAACGCCTTCGCTTGGATCGCCCACGCCACAACCCCCACCGATCCGTTTATCGGTGTCGATCTGGGAGGGCTGTTTAAATTGGACCAGCTGGCCTTCGGTCGCAGCAACGTTTCGGGCGGCGATCCGTGCAGTGTAGACACACCGGGAGTGTGCACCGACCGTAATCTCGGACTCTATACCCTGCAGTACACGCAGGTCGCCAATCCCGACAGGAAACTTGTCACAACCGTAAACGCCACGACGGGTTGGGCCACAATCGGCACGTTGGACTACCAGAGCGCCGGCGGAACGAACTTCAGCTCTCCGCATCTGCGACATCTGTATGGATTCAAACCGGTCAATGCCCGAGGCCTCCGGCTGCTCGTTCCGCCGGCAACCGCCATCGACGAAATGGAGAGCTTTGCCGGCCGGCCGGCGTACATCGCTTCGGTCCGGAAGATCTGGGATCGGGCACCTCACAACGCGTTTACCGATTTGATCCGATTCAAGGATCGCTGGTACTTCGCCTTCCGCGAAGGGCAAGGGCACGTATCTCCAGAAGGTGCCCTGCGTGTCATTACTTCGGTCGACGGAAAGACATGGGAATCGGCTGCACTGTTTACTTCGGAAGATTCTGATTTTCGGGACGCAAAACTCACAATCACACCCGACGGCCGGCTGATGCTTTCCGGCGCGGAAGCGATGAACGGGGCGGTGGGTTACAAGCATCAGTCACTAACGTGGTTCTCTCGCGACGGACGTCAGTGGG
>Ga0310121_10006065_pt1 | contig 10234 bp, 9 predicted proteins | sample CB27_Tmax_986_MG_FD_203504 | JGI IMG/M metagenome (GOLD analysis project Ga0310121, IMG submission 203504) | Marine microbial communities from Western Arctic Ocean, Canada - CB27_Tmax_986 | ecosystem: Environmental > Aquatic > Marine > Oceanic | place: Canada: Western Arctic Ocean | collected... | reverse complement strand
ATCTGTACCTGTCGTCGATCGTGGCGCTCGATGCGGACACTGGTGAGTTCGTCTGGTATTATCAGACGACACCTGGAGACGACTGGGACTACACAGCAGTCCAGAACATCATTTTGGCCGAGCTGGTCATCGATGGCCGGGAACGTCAGGTGCTTATGCAGGCGCCTAAGAATGGGTTTTTCTACGTCCTCGATCGGATCACTGGAGAACTCCTCTCCGCAGAGGCTTTTGGACATGTAACCTGGGCGTATGAAGTCGATATGGAGACCGGACGTCCCGTCGAGGTACCGGAAGCCCGTTATGATCCCTCGGGGGTTTGGCTGTCACCCGGCCCCCGGGGAGCCCACAACTGGAACCCCATGTCCTGGAATCCAGAGACTGGACTAGTCTATCTGCCAGCTCAGCACAATCAGTCCTTTTACCGAGTAAACACGGAGTTCGAAGTGGTCCCCGGAAGGTTCAACACGGGAACGGGCAGAGGTGGAGAGCGGCCTGACCCGCCAGAGCTACCCGCGCCACGCGGATTCCTCGCAGCGATCAACCCGGTAATCAGAGAGGAACTCTGGCGCATCCCTCATGAAGGATCAAGAAACGGTGGAACGATGACGACCGCAGGAAATCTGCTCTTCAGTGCAACGGAAGAAGGCATCTTCTACGCCCTCGACGCAACCACGGGCGAGCGACTTTGGGAAACCGAACTTGCACCTGGGCCCGCATCCCCAATCACCTATCAGCTTGACGGCCGTCAGTATGTCACGATCCTCTCCGGCCCAGGGGGAGAGGAAGGTCCAGCCGGCCGTGTCTGGACCTTCATGCTTGATGGAAACGCGCCGATGCCTGAGGATTGAACCGCTTACTTCCCCCTTCTTCCGAATGACTAGTGAACTGTGACCGAAGGACTAATGACATCCGGCAGGACCGTGTTCACTGAACTTCGGTTACGGTCTACTAAATGTCTGAAATGTACGAAGTGCCGTCTCTTTCTTGGCGCCGGTGAACCACTACCTGGTGGACGGAAAGCCCTGCTAGATACAGTCCACTGAGCGCTATATGGGAGACAGCAAGCATGGCGAGTCGTCCCGGATGTGTCACAGACTGTATGAAGTAACCGGAAACCACCATCGGTAAAGACACCAACGCTGTGGTCAGGCCACTCCTCCGCCCCAGGAATGCCCCGAGTCTGAAATGCTTCCAGATATGCCGCACAAGGATGGACCCGAGTGCGATCAGCAAGAAAGGGGAGATGATGATGTGCGCCTTCAAGAACCATGGCTGTAGGGGATGGTTTAGTACAGAGAACGGATCGGTGTTCTGAACGAGGTATTTAGTCCAGAAGTACCCGCCGCCCGTGAACCCGCTGAGTACGGAGGTTACCCAGACTGACCACTTCTCAAAGGGGTTCATCCCCCACTCACTTCTTCAGGCAGTCGGACCACCTGATGCAGTGCGAGAACCCGCCGGACCGCCCGGGTGAGAGCACCTGCAGTCAAAGTCGCACCAGTCAGGTTGATGATCCCACGATTCACAGCGAGATCATCGCTTAGAGACCTGCCGACAAGCTGTTCGATCCACGGCCCTGACGCCCGATATTCGGGCGGCTCATGGAAGCTGAGTACTTCTACTCGATCGACTGTGCCCTCCGGAGATACGACAACCATCGCGACTTCACGCATCGTGCGAACGCGGTGAGCATCGAAGTACGCGATCCCTAGCAGCTGGCCATCTTTCCTGCCCACATAGTAGGTCACGACTCGTTGGTCTAACGGGACATTCCTGCCCGCAAGTCTTCGCGCGGTCTGGAACTGATTCTCGTCCAGGAACACGGTTACTCTCTGGATATCGGCGGGCTCGGAGAAGGCCAACTCTAGCGCTTCTTCCTGCGTCAGAAACACCTGTCCAGAAGCAAAGCTCGGCATTCCCGAAATGGTTAGAACCGCACTTATAGCGCACCTCCACCCATGGTTCAGGAGCCCCGCACTTCGCCGATGGATCATGCTCTTCCTCTCCGTGGTAACCCGCTCAGAAGAGATAGCCAAGCGCGATGTTGAACTGGTCCACGCCGGTACCATCCTGATTCCGATGCACTTGATAGTCGGTCTTTCCTACGATCTGTGGGAGCGGCTTCCAAGAGAGTCCCAACGTGACAATCGTATCATCGTTGGCCGGATTCGCGCTGAATCCATCGGGTACCCGTACCTGGGTGTCGACACTCTCGTAACGCAGGAAGGGAATGAGTTGATGAGGCGTCGACGCAGTCGTCAGCAGATCGTACCCGAGTTGAACGTATCCACCTTGGAGTCGCTCACCTACTGAGGCATTACCAATGAGTCCCTTGAGTGCGTTCAGACTCGCCACATCATCGACGTCGGCTAACGCGAAGAGGGCCCTGATGTCTAGACCGCTGGTTTGATACGCCAAATGCCCTTCCCAGATAAGGGTTTGCACGTCCGTGGCCACCCCGCTTGAAAGCCTGTGGCCTTGGCCGGAATTACCCATGTAGAGTGAGGTCCCTACGGTTAGCCCCAGGGACCCCATCCAGTCGACTCGTCCCACCACTGAAAAGTTCTCCGCAACAGCCTTGGATCCCTTCTGTCGTCCTTTTCGGAGTCCTGAAGCGTTGAAGCCTTCAGCCTTGGACGAACCCCCTCCGACACCATCGAGAGAGTTCATAAGGTAGAACCGATAACCAAAGGATCCCGACTGTCCGAAAACCCCCAATCCATTCTCGCGCCACGTGGTTGGAATGATCCGACTCTCAGTCTCGGGCCGCCTGGCCCCGAGGAAGGTCGGCGGTTCGTGGAGTTCGTTCAGTAACCCCATCGGACTTAACAGTAGCCCACCTCGAAGACCGAAGCCTTCAGTCAAGCGATAGTCTAGGTAGGCAAACTCAAGTGAGGCGGATCCGGCCTGTCCAGTAGAAGCATGCTCGAACTCGAATTCCGAATTAAAAAGAAAACGCTCATCGAACTTGTACCCGACGTAGACGATCCCCCTGAGGGCATCCACCTGATCGGTCCTCCCAGAATGACTCCCATCCTCCCGTGATCCGGAGAAATTCTCATAGATAAACTCGCCGTATCCACCGATCGCAACGCCCTCCTGAACCCCATAGATCTTCGAGGCTGCAGGCCCAAATCCGAGGACGGTCGTGTCTGCACGGGCAACAATATCAGTGCCCAGCCGAAGGGCCTCAAGTTCCAGGGTCAGAGCTTCAATCTGCCGTTCGATTTCTCGAAGAGCTAGACTATCCGGGACGACATCCTGGGCCGCTGCACTTCCCGCGCAGGAGCAGACAGAGATCAGGCCAATAAATGCCCCACATGCCCCCATCCGCGACCACCCACCAAGCGCTCTCAGGTCAGATCTCATCATCACCATTCCTGGGGCCAGATTGAAAAGATTCGTTTCCCGTTTCCTGGAGCCACGGGGTCATCTGCAGATTCCATCTCTTCTCGAGTTGGCCTTCACTTCCCTCGATTAGAAAGAGAACGCCAATGTCCAGGCGGTCTCGGGCCCATTCCATCCCCGCCTCCGGCCCTAATACGAACAACGCTGTGGCAACCGCATCAGCGGCAAGAGGATCCTCGGATACGACTGTGACACTCCCCCAGGGAGGTACCAGCTGACCGGTACGTGGATCGACAACATGTGACAGTCTTCTCCCCTTAACGACTATATGTCGTTCGGAGGCTCCGCTCGTTGCGACAGAAGCGTTTGTAACGCGGAGTGCTCCAACTGGCTCGAAACGTCTCTGAGGATGAGCCACCGACAACAGCCACCCGTTTTGATCGCCGGCGGGGGATCCGAGGGTCATGATCTGTCCCCCGAAGTCGAGAAGCGCATCTCTTGCCCCGGCTTTGATGATTTCCCGCGCAGCCGCCATGAGCGCCGCTCCCTTACCGAAGCCACCGGCATCAATCCACGCAGATCGGTTCCTCCTCGTTGCCGTGGCGGCGGCAAAATCTAGGTCAATGGCGCCCTGCCCGATGGAGGAGAGAGCGCCGTCCAGCGCCTCCTTCGTCGGAATTCGTCCTGAGCTACGGATTCCCCACACATCCAAGAGGGCACCGACCATGGGTTGAAAAGCGCCTTCCGTTTCCTCAGACCAGTGGACGGCCTGAGAGAGGAGATCACCCAAATCATCAGAAAGAGCTACGGCCGCATTCACTTGCGTCCGGTTTAACCGGGATATTTCTGAGTCCTGAATCCAGGTGCTCAGCATCGCCTCGTAAAGAGCGACCGCACCAAACGCATTGTCTATCGTGTGAATTCCCGACGGTCGGTCCGGAGCCCTAACCCGTATCCGAAAGCGAGTGCCCATGAGGAAGCTCTCTCTCTCGACCCAGACCCCTTGGATCAGGTTCCGGTCAGCTCCTGACGTGCCAGGAAACAGAACGAACACGAGACCAATGGCTAGAGAGATTGCAACCAGCACACTACACTGCAGGTACCCGCGACTTTGTACTCTTCGCACCTCGCCTACCTAGTAGATGAGAACGATTCTCATATTCAAGAGAGATCATACTTAACTCGGAGGAGTTAGAACCGTCAAGAGAGGTTAAGGCTGCATTTCAGGGGAGTGCCATGGAGATAGGACTGCGAGAATTCCAGAGGCGCCCTCCCGCGCTGACGCGAAGCGGCCCGCCTGCCACTATGGTGAAATAGCGGCGGCAGCGATCAGCCGGGAGATTGATCGGGCTGAGCCGAACCGGCTCCCGCTAGCCGCACCCTCGGATATCGGATCTCCTCCACCAACTCTCGGATCTCTTTAGGCGGCGGCGGCGTCACTCTCGACACCCCCCAGGTCACGGCGAAACTGAGCAGCATTCCGATGGTTCCAATTCCCTGTGGTGAGATCCCGAACAACCACGGGTCCAGCCCAATCCCAAACCCTGGAGCGACCGTGACGATATAGGTCGCCGTGAAGATGAGACCCGCTGCCATCCCCGCGATCGCACCCTCCCTAGTCGTTCGGAGATCGAAGATCCCGAGCACGATAGCTGGAAAGAATGATGCCGCTGCCAACCCGAAGGCAAAGGCCACAACCTCCGCGACGAAGGCGGGGGGATAGATTCCGAGCAGGCCAGCGAAGAGTACAGCCAGGAGCATCGAACCTCTGGCGACGAGAAGCTCCTCCCGCTCGGTCGCGTGTTTGCGGAAGAACTGCTTGTAGATGTCGTGCGAGAAGGACGAGGCTATGACAAGGAGCAGGCCGGAAGCGGTGGATAGCGCGGCCGCCAATCCTCCGGCTACCACGATCGCCATCACCCAGCTAGGCAGCCCAGCTATCTCTGGGTTCGCAAGCACCATGATGTCCGGATCGATTCCGAGTTCGTTGGCACTCTCGGGGTCTGCGATATCGCCCGGGGCGTAATCTATGATCCCGTCCGCATTCTTGTCCGAGAAGCGGACAAGGTCGGTCTCTTCCCAAGATCGGAACCACTCAGGCCGCTCCGCATAGGGTTGTCCGACCACGGTGTCGACCAGGTTGAATCTGGCAAAGGCCGCAACCGCAGGAGCCGTCGTGTAGAGAAGCCCGATGAACAGAAGCGCAAACACACCCGTCCACCGAGCCCCGTTGACTGTCCGGGTCGTGTAAAACCGGATGATCACGTGAGGCAGGCCTGCGGTTCCGCACATCAACGCCATCGCGATGAGGAAGACGTTCAGTTGTGAGATGTTCGTAAAGGGCGAGGTGTAAGCGCCGAAACCCAGGTCGGCCATCACTCCGTCCAGCCTGGACGCCACCTCCGGAAAAGCAATCTGCGGGATGGGGATCCCAGTCAGCGACACTCCGATCGCGATGGCCGGAATCAGAAATGCGGTGATCAGGACCACGTACTGCGCGACCTGAGTGTAGGTGATTCCCTTCATACCCCCGAGGATCGCGTAAAACGCGACGACCCCCATTCCCACGATCACACCTGTCCCGATTGGGATCTGGAGAAAGCGAGAGAAGACGATCCCGGCTCCCCTCATCTGGCCCGCAACATAGGTAAGCGAGACGATTACGGCGCAGAAGGCAGCTACAACCCGCGCCGTCCCGGAGTAATAACGGGCGCCGATAAACGCGGGCACGGTGAATTTTCCGAACTTCCTAAGGAATGGAGCCAGGAGGAGTGCGAGGAGCACATACCCTCCGGTCCACCCCAGGAGATAAATGGCCCCATCGAATCCCAGGAAGGCGATCAGCCCCGCCATCGAGATGAACGAGGCGGCGCTCATCCAGTCTGCAGCGGTCGCCATCCCATTGAGAACTGGGTGCACCCCCTGCCCCGCTACATAGAAACCCTTCGTGCTAGAGACGCGGGACCGAATTGCGATGCCGATATAGAGCAGGAACGTGAGTCCGATCGCGGCGGCAATGTCGACTTGGATCTCCATGTCAGCCCTCGTCGTCGTGGACGTCGAACTCCCGATCTAGCCGGTTCATGGACCAAGCGTAGATCAGCACCAAGAGCCAGAACACGTATATAGCCCCATTCTGGGCGATCCAGAAACCTAGAGGTCCTCCTAGAAAGCGAACGCCGTTCAGTACCGGAGCGAGGAAGATCGCCAGCACATAGCCTACCAAGAACCAAACGACGAGAAGGGCAACGGTGAGCCGAATCGTCCTTTCCCAATAGGTTTTAAGAGGGAATCGACTCTGCTCCTTACTTACCTTGGGTCCAGCCGTAAGACCTGACGCATCCAATGGCACTCTCCTCATTGGCTTACCTCGTGTAAGTCCCTGGGTGGGTCAATCCAGGCACCTGAAACATAACCCGTGCAGTATAGAACTTTTCTGAGCACTCCGGCGAGGCCTTGCAAGCATGATCTTCCCAGCATCTTCAGACGGTGAACACGGAATATCGCGAGAATAGCATGATCGTTACAAATCCCACCCGTGGTTGGAACGATGGTTTTCTGAGGAGGGACAAGCACTTGTACATGAGATCCGAATGGGGTAGTGGCCTGACCCTTTCAGCACTCCTGCTTGGAAAGGTCGTCTCTTGCTGTTGCTGCCGCACACGCGGCGGCCCCCGGAGACTTCGAATCAGCAGCCTGGAAGAACGTTCTGGGAGTGATCCTAGACAAGCCGCTCCGGATCGGGATTCAGTGCTGTCCGACTATCCGAAATCGAGTAGGCTCATCCCGTCCACGGTGATCACCCCATAGCGGACGATCCAGTGGAGGTGGGGCCCGGTTACCCGCCCAGTCGCTCCCACGCGGCCGATCACCTGGCCCGGCTCGACGACCTCCCCCTCCATGACCTCCTGTTCACTCAGGTGAAGATAGGCGGTCACCAATCCATCGCCGTGATCAAGGTAGATCACGTTTCCGCCGAGAAAGAACGCGTCCACAAGCACCACGATTCCTCCTGCAGGTGCGATAACAGGCGCTCCGACCTCACCACCAAAGTCCGTTCCCATGTGACGACTCTGAACCTGGTCGTTGAACATCCGACCATGCCCGAAACCGCTCGTGATGCGGGTCTCCCGGGGTGGGATAAAGGGTCCATCCCACATTCTCGGTGTGTCGTGCGAGTTCCGCGACACTTGCATCGCCCTGGCAGACTCTTCGTTGATACGTCTCTGGATTTCCGGTGGCTGCGGCCCTCCGAACTCTGGGGCGACGACAAGTCGCTCCATTCGGTAGTTCCCCGGGACCACTTGAACCTTCAAGAACTGGATCTCAGCCGCCGTGCTCTGGTACCTGATCTCCAACTGGAGGTCGATCCCACCCAGTTCGTCGACCGGGGCAGCTGCCAAGGCAGCAAACGTACCCCCATCCCCTGGTTGAAAGTGAAGGGGCTCACCGGCGAATGTTCCTTCTACCGCCTCCACGGATCCTCTCTCCGGCACGAGGCTGACTTGGAAGATCGTGCCCTGTGGTATTTCTGGGGGCACCCAGAAGACCGCCGCTGAATCAAGCGGCATAACGATTGAGGGCCTGGTTGGCACATCGTCTGGCCCAGCGATACCCGAGGCATCGGCAGAGATGGACGAGCCTGATGTGGATTCCGGGCCTTCAGTACCCCCTGAGGAACCTAACCAGCTCCCCCCAACGGTGAGGACGATAAGGAGTGTGATCAGCACCCCAGCGAGCAAGACCGCAAGCGTGCGGCCTCTACGCCAACTCTTGAGCGAATCAGGTTGGCCCATCACGCCTTCAGCCTCCGATTATCGAGTCTCCCATTGGCTCCTCCCCAACCGATCCCACCTGGCTCCCGCAGGCGCTCCTCCACCGCTCGGATATGGGCCAAACCCGGATCCTGGTGCCGATCTGGGATGAGATAGTCATCGATCAGAAAACTGAGGAAGCTCTTTCTCAATGGCGCTGCCGGAGCCCGATCCATCCACACGGCACTCAGCCACTCGGCAACCTGGTCCGTCGACCGGGCCGAAGAGGCAACCCCGGGGACTTCGTACACTGCGTTCCCTAGCGCTAGTACTGGCTTCCCCAAAAGAAGGCTTTCCGTTCCAACGGTGGAGTTGATAGTCACGACCCCAATCGCGTTGCGGATCAGCTCATCCGTCGAGTTCCCGTTAGCGAAATGGACCCTCGACACCGTGCCAACCTCTCTCAGCAGATCAGGATAGCTGCTCGGGCAGTACGGATGCTCCTTGAACACGAGCACAGGGGTACTCCCACGGACCCCCTGCGCAGACTCGATCATGATCCTGAAGAACTGGTGCATCCCCTGGATCCAGGGAGAGTGGAGGAGGATCTGGCTATCCAGGTGGTATTGGAATGGAACGAAGACGTAGCGATCCGGCAGTGAGATAGGGGTCCAGGCCCTCTTCCCTCGGCGAGGAGTCGTGGGAGAGATCCTCTCTGGGAACTCCCGCGTCCCGAAAGAACTACGATTCACATAAAATTCGGGGTCTCGGGGAACTGAAGACTCGACGTTCACCCCTTGGCTATCCATCTGGGTCGTGTTTGGAAGGAATCCGTTCTCAAACTGGAAGCACGGAATCCCCGAGTGACGGCTAGCAACCACGACTGCCTTGGCATCCACCGCGTTCCCCCCCCAAACCCCCAGGGCGTCTGGCCGGAACCGTCTTATTTTCGCCATGACGTGCTCATAGTGGAGCCGTGCTGCAGCACCATAGACTATTCTGGACACTCCCAGTCGGATGGTACCGTAGTGAGCACGCGCCCGCTTGCGTCGCATTCCGTAATCGACAATCTCCTCTACGGTTCCTGAAGGAGGAGCGGATCTGGAGAACCGCCCAGAGACCCGGCAACCTATGATCTCGGGAGAGAATATATTTGCTCTTAGCCAGGAGAAATACCGTCCCACACGGGGGGAATTATGGAGCAGCAGGACTTTACGGATCTGGGAGCTTGAACGTACGCTCATATCGGGCGACGCAAAGTAGGTATTTCCATCGTGGCACAAGAGTTGGGGAGCCCGTTCCTACCTCATCATCATAACGGGCAGTGATCGGCTCGTGCACCTCACAGTTGAACCGGTGGACTCCATTGCTTGGTTCACTGATTCCCCCTACCGTGAGGCGGCATTTAGACAGGCAGACGCAATTCCAATCATCGTGTCGGTTTGGAACAGATACTCTCAGCAGAGGAGCAGAGATGCTTCGGGCAACCGTTATCCTATTGTTCGCACTCCTTGCTATTTCTTCCGTCACATCCGAGTTGGCTGCTCAGCAGCCGGTCGGGTCGAACACTGCCGTCACCGTGCAGCCAGTGTTCGAGTTGCGAACGTACACCACTCATGAAGGGAGGCTGGATGCGCTGATCCACCGCTTTCGCGATCACACGATCCGCCTCTTCGAGAGGCATGGGATGGTGAACGTGGGGTATTGGGTTCCGCAGGACAGTCCGTTGTCCGCCAATACTCTGATCTACGTACTCCAACACGCCAGCCGAGAAGCCGCGGTGGAGAGTTGGGCAGCGTTCAGAGGGGATCCAGAATGGCAAGAAGCAGCGAGGGCATCTCAGGAGGATGGCGCGATAGTTGACAACGTGGTGAGTGTCTTCATGGATCCCACCGACTTCTCGGCGATCAGGTAGGATAAGATGATCCGACCGCGGTGGAACTGGGCGCCCATTATGGCTCTGGCCCTGGTGGGCCATCAACCAGACCTGGGCAGAGCCCAGGACCTTGAGGATGCGCCCTCGGAACTCTTCGCGGAGGTGATACCCGGAGCCGACCTCCTTGGCCCGAAACAGGGAGATCCTCCGGTCTATGAGGCCTTTAGTGTCGATCCCTCGACCGGAACCCAATCCT
>Ga0310121_10006064_pt1 | contig 10235 bp, 8 predicted proteins | sample CB27_Tmax_986_MG_FD_203504 | JGI IMG/M metagenome (GOLD analysis project Ga0310121, IMG submission 203504) | Marine microbial communities from Western Arctic Ocean, Canada - CB27_Tmax_986 | ecosystem: Environmental > Aquatic > Marine > Oceanic | place: Canada: Western Arctic Ocean | collected... | reverse complement strand
GCGGTAGTCGCGGTTGTAGTGGATCCCGTTCCGGCTGAAAACGATCTGAGGAAGGATTGTGCTGCGGATCATACGGAAATTCCAGAGGAGCCCTACGTACATCCCCTCATAGGCCATGGTCGGCATGCAATAAAAGTCCACGTCGGGCGGGTCTTGATCGTCCGGGACGATGATGGTCTCCGGTTCACTCCAATGAATCATGTCGGGGCTTTCCGCCCGGCCGATCAATCGCTTTCCCGCCGGTGACCACCGATGGAGGCTGTTCTCCATGTGCGCGGCGTAGACCTCGCGGATGGGATCCCATCCCATGAAGACGGTCGGTCCCCAGCGGCCAATACGAGGCGCGGTATCGATGATCGGATTGTCCGGGCAGGGGGTCCACTGAATACCGTCTGGTGAGTAGAAAAGATCGAACTGCATAGTCGTGGACATCGAGCCGTAGCGCACGAGACCTTTGTAACGCTTGGCGGGGTCCTGCTCGTGCAGATCCTTGAAAAAATACGGCTTGAATTGCTCGGGCGGAATGATGTTGTTCTCCTTCGACCCCTCGTACTCCACCAGGCCGAGGACCGGCTTTTCCCAGTGCACGCCATCCTTGGACGTGGCCAGGCAGTTCACGGAAAAATTGCCGCTGTACCACATGCGAAAAAGTTGCTCTTTCTCCTCGTAAATCACCGCGTCTACCCGCACATCATTCCCTTCCCACGGTTTGTCGGGCCGGAGGACGGGATTGCTCTCCGGCTTCTCCGCCTGATTCATTTCCCGCACGGTGTTGCGGACGCTTTCGATCAAATAATCGTCGACGAAGAACTGCTTGCGGGACCCGATGTTAATTAAGCCCGCCGAAAGCGCTTCGCCAACCGTGCAAAAAAGCACTAGGGCAGTGATTGAGATCAGCTTTACCACGTTCAACTCCTTTATTGTTGGTGCCTAACGGTTCACCGGCCTCGGCGCCGAAGGATAAACCGACATTTCCCATTTGTACCGAACCTGAAGACGGTCCAGGTTTATTTTGGCAAGTATTGTACCTGCATTTCCCAGATAGGTCACCCCGCTTTGGCATGTGATTTGCGCCAAGCCCCAGTAAACGAGGGGTTTGCGATCAACAATGCCATAGTGACAGGGGAACCTAATGGGTGACTGCCAAAACCGCGATCTACGGGTCCAATTCGACCGCCGTCTGAGGCTGAAGTTTCTGGGAAGCAAGGTCACCACCGACGCGGGACTGTTGGCCTATCGAGAACTTGACGAAGCATTTCGTCTGACCGAGATGGCTGCCGACGCGATCGAAGACTCCCGTGTCGGCAAAAACAAACAACATGGCATCGTGCCACTCTTGCGTTAGTCGATCTACAGCCGGTTGGCGGGCTACGAAGACGTGAACGACGCAGAGCGATTGTCCCTCGACCCAGCGATGCGACACGTGGTTGGCGGCAGGGCAAGTCAGCAGGACCAGCAAGCGGCTTCCAGCAGCGAGATAGGTCGGTTCGAGACGGAGATCCTCAGCACAAAGAGCAACCTCAAGAAGTTGATCGACCTTTCCGGCAATTGGATCGACCGGGTTCACCAACGAGAGCCACCCAAGGAACTGATCCTCGACCGCATCGAGCGGTTGGCGCTGCCGCCGCCGGTCGTCGCTGGGTGCGGCGCGTAGGAGCCTGAGGCGGCCAAAATGCTGGATGCCCCGGGAGAAAGTCTGCGCGCCACCAGCGTCAGTGCCGTCGAAAGGGCTTACAGGAGTATGTTCCAGGTGTAAGAACTCCGAAATCGGGGCCGCTGACAAGAAAATGGAGGAAAACTCTCACGTGCTGGGTACAGGGGGACGCAAATTGTTAGAATAGGAAGCATTCCGAGCTTGGATCGGTTCCAAGCTCAACCCAAATGGGAAATGTCGGTTGTAACATCGCGGCCTACGTCCCTCCGCGTCTGATGGCGTGTTGATTAACGGTAAACCCATTTCAAGTCGGGGCGCTTGGTGACGGCGGTGTCCCGGGGCCAGCGGAACAGCGAAATGTCCACGTCGCTGGCTTCGCCCAGGATCGACTGCGCCAAACATTTTCCCAGAACCGGGGCGCTGGCAAACCCGTTGCCACTCCAACCGCAGTTGCACCAAAAACCTTCCACTTCACCCACGGGGCCGACGATCGGATGCCCGTCGGGCGTCATGTCGTACAAGGCTGAGAATCCGCCGGCGAAGACCGTACGCCGCATCCCTTCGTAGCGCTGCCGCGTCGCGTCGCGCAGCGCAACGAACTGGTCTTGGCGAATCGTCTCGTCGTAATTGTCCGGGTCGGCCAAATCGGGAGCCCAGCCAAAATGCGCCGCGCGGAGAAGCTGGTCTCCCATACTCCGCAGGTAGACGTGATGAACTCCGTCGGAAAGGATCGGCGCGTCGGGCTTGATGCTCTGGGGCCGGCGAAACAGTGAGGTCGGTGTGCGGTGGTTCTCGATCGGAAGTTCGACGCCGACCATGGCCGCGATGCGCCCGGCCCAGACTCCGGCACAATTTACCACCAGCGGCGTACTGATGTCGCCGGTGCTGGTGCGGACTTCTTGGATGTGGTTGCCGGTTACTTCGATCGACGTTACTTGAGCACCTTCGATGATCTCGACACCGTGCCGCGAGGCCCCTTCTCCCAGAGACCGGGTGGTTGCGATCGGATCGGCGAAACCGCCGGCCGGCACGAGCAGCCCGACCTCCGCCCCGTCAAACTCTCCGTAGGGACACAATCGCGAAAGCTCGTCGGAGTCGAGGACTTCAACCGACACCCCCAAGTCTCGGACCAACTCTAAATCCGCGCCAAGTTCTTCGGCGCTGAGGGAATTGGAGATGCGCAAAAAGCCGTTCTGCTCGAATCCGGCGTCGCCCCCCACCACCTCGCTCCACTGCTCGAACATCCCTGTGGCCTGCTGCACGAGATGAATATAAACCGCATCGGTGAACAAGGGCCGAATCATCGCCCCGGATTTTCCCGTCGGTCCCGACGCCAAATGGTTTTTTTCCAGCAGTATGACGTGCCCCGCTCCGGCCTTGGCCAAATGAAAGGCGAGACTCGTCCCCTGAACTCCCCCTCCGATGATGACGACGTCCGCGGATGTTTTCATGATCTGACGACTCGGCTGCCCGTGACCTTCGCTGGCGTGGATGCGATCGTGTACTATAATGCCCGTTACTGGCCCTGTCGAGGATGTCCGTTGATGCAAGTCAGGCAATATGAGCCGCCGGTAGATACGTTGTTGGCCGATGAACTGGTCGAGTTTTGGCAGGCGACGTTCGAGGTTTCGTTCGACGAGATGCGAGCGATCCTGGCGGGCGAGGAAAGCGCCCACAACCACGATGTCTTCCAAGTCGCGCGTGTGGATGGCCGGCTGGCAGGGAGTTGCCATTCAACGATTGGTAGGTCAAGCCATCTTCTAGGCGGCCTGGGCGAGGTGGCCGTCCCGCCGGAGTTTCGCGGCCAAGGCATCGCCAACTCGCTGTGCGCCCAAGCGCGCGACGCGTTTCAAGAGGCAGGCGGCCGCGCGCTCTTTCTCGGCACGGTCAACTCCCACGCCGCACGCGTGTATCACCGGCTGGGCTGGCGTAAACTGGAAGGAACCAACGTGATGGTCGTTCTCTCCGATAGCCAATCGCCGGCGGACTTTCTGGCAGATTACTTCCACGATCCAGCCGCCGTATCGGTTTTTCCGGGAACGGCGGCCGATCGTCTTGCCATCATTCCACTGATCATGACACCTCATGACGAATTTGTATTGGACGCGAATCTCGACCTGTTCTCCTCGCGATACACGGTGCAGAACTCCTGCATGGGGTTGTACTCGAAATACGATTCGCTAGGTGACGATGGACGCGGAGCGTGGTTCGTGGCACGAAGTGAGCGTGGCCGAGTTGTCGGACTTTCGTCCGTGAATATGGACGATTCTCATCGTGCCCAGATCGATGGCTTTGTCCACCAAGACTTCCTTGGAAGTTGGAGTGACTTGATCGTTGCGCCGATCGAGTGGGCAGCCAAGCACCACGCGTCGCTGCTCACGGTAAAACTGTGTGATCAAGACAAGGATAAACTCCGTCGATTTCCGTCGCTCGGATTCAAACGCCGGCACGCCAGCGAAGGTTTTCTTTTGGACCAGCAGCAGTTTGGCACAACCTGGCTGGAAAGAGCCATCTAACCTTTGCAATTGCAACACACGGCCGTATTCGGGAGGGCGAGGCTCCCGCCCGATGCTAGGCGCGTTTGCCATGGATCGCTGCATTCTAAGGATAGTACCATTGGGGCATGCCCGTCGCAGACCTCGAAAGCGCTGGGACAGCAGTAAATCGCGGTTCTGTGAGCCACAGAGCGTGGCGTTTTCTGGCGAAAAGACATTATTACAACTTGACAAATGGGTTGTGATCACGATACTGGATACGAGTTCAATTTCGCTCGGCAAAAGCAGACCGATTTAGCCACAAGTGACGGGAGTCGTTCGTATCCTAGTTCGCATTTTCGACGAGAACTCAACGGGTGAAACAGCCTTGATGCAAGGTGGTCACGACGTGACCGAAAAGGTTCAATACTTGGTTATCCTTCGCAAGCAGGAGCGTGATATGGTACCTCGACCGCGAACACATTTGCCTTCCGGTTTTACGCTGGTGGAGCTGTTGGTGGTGATCGCCATCATTGGCATCCTGGTAGCGCTCTTGTTGCCGGCGGTGCAGTCGGCGCGGGAGGCCGCTCGGGGGACCCAATGCTCCAACAACGTGAAGCAGATACAGTTGGCACTTCTCAACTACGAGAGCGCGTTTCAGTCTTTCCCCCCCGGCACATATGTTCCACCGATTACCTGGGGTTGGTCGGCCTATATTCTTCCCTATCTCGAGCAGGAAGCCGCGCACGATGTGTGCGATTTCACCGATAGAATAGATACCCCAGAAAATCAGCTGGCGATCAAGACGTTTTTCCAGACGTACCACTGCCCCAGCGCACCGGAGAACCGTTTGATCTCGTGCTGCATGCAAATCCGGGGTGATGAAGACGCCGCGGAAACCAACTACGCCGGGGTCTCCACCACCAGGTTATCGCAACAAATGTTCGGATTTTTATGCTGTGCCCTCGACTTTGACGGAAATGGTATGTTGTTCTACGATTCCGACGTGCGGTTACGTGAGGTTGTCGACGGCACGAGCAAGACATTGATGGTGACGGAGGTCGATCACGATCAGGACGATGTTTTTAAGACAGATTACGCGTCCTATTGCGGGTTCGGTAAATGCTGGATCGGTAGGTACTGGGCCCAGGAGAACCTCGTCACGACCGCCTGGGGCATTAATTCCGGCACCGACGTCCATGATGCCGGGATCGAAAGCCATCATCCCGGCGGGGCTTATGTCGCCTTTGTCGATGGTCACGTTGCGCGGCTGAGTGAGACGATCAATCAACAGGTGCTTGAATCGCTCGCGACGCGGGCGGGCGGGGATATAATCAGTGCAGGCAATTACTGACATCGGGGACTCTCTTAACCTGGACTCCAATGGGCCTTCTACTCTCGTTTGCTCACGTAAGAATAGGCCGCACCACGTTCCCATGCACGTCGGTCAATCGCTGACGCCGCCCCTGGAATTTGAACGTAAGCCGCAGATGGTCGATCCCTAGGCAGTGTAGGACAGTCGCGTTCAGGTCGTGCATGTGGACGGGATTCTCGGTGATGTTGTAGCTGAATTCGTCGGTCGCTCCGTACGTCAATCCGGGTTTAATCCCTCCACCGGCCAGCATCACGGTAAAACAGCGGGGATGATGGTCTCGGCCGTAATTGTCGTGGGTCAGCTCGCCCTGGCAGTAGATCGTGCGGCCGAATTCGCCGCCCCAGACGATCAGGGTCTCTTCCAGTAGCCCGCGCTGCTCTAGATCGCGAATGAGAGCCGCGGTTGGCTGGTCGGTGGCCAAGCACTGGCTGCGGATGTCCTTCGGTAGGTTGAAATGCTGATCCCAGCCGCGGTGGAATAACTGCACGAACCGGACGCCGCGTTCGATCAGCCGTCGGGCCAGCAGACAGTTGGCCGCATACGATCCCCGCGTGTGCGTGTTCGGTCCGTACATTTTGAAGATGTGTTGTGGTTCCTCGGACAGGTCGGTCAGGGCCGGCACGGACGACTGCATCCGAAACGCCAGTTCGTATTGTGCGATGCGGGTTTCGATTTCGGGATCGAGGAATTCGCGGAGTTTAATGCGGTTGAGTGTGTTGATATCGTCCACGATCGACTTCCGAACGTGGACCGCCATTCCCTTGGGGTTGTACAAGTACAGGACTGGATCTTCGGTGCCACGGAAACGAACGCCCTGATAATAAGTCGGCAGGAACCCGCTACCCCACAAGCGACTATACAGCGGCTGACCTGTCCGCACTGTCGCCGAGACCAGTGCGACAAACGCCGGCAAGTCGTGATTATCGGACCCCAGCCCGTAGCTGACCCACGCTCCCAGACTCGGACGTCCGGCCTGCTGAGAACCGGTTTGCATGAGCGTGATCGCCGGATCGTGATTGATGGCGTCGGTGTGCATCGACCGAACAAAACAGACTTTATCCACCACAGATGCGATGTGCGGCAACAACTCGCTGACCCAGGCTCCTGATTCTCCGTGTTGGGCGAACCGAAACATCGATGGAACGACCGGGAACGAATCCTGCTCGGAGGTCATGGTCGTCAGTCGCTGACCCTTGCGGATCTCTTCCGGCAATTCTTCGCCGAACAGCTGGTGTGTTTCTGGCTTGTGGTCGAACAAGTCCATCTGCGAAGGCGCGCCGGACTGGCAGAGGTAGATCACCCGTTTGGCGCGGGGAGCGAAGTGGGGCAACCTCGCGAAGCCTTTCACGGGCGAGTCGCTTGCCGCCGCCATCTTATCGTCGGCCAGCAACGAAGACAGCGCTGCGAGCGCTGCGACGGAACCGGATTGCGAAAAGAACCGGCGGCGCGTCATCCGCTGAAAGTGTTCGGCCATAGCATCCATCGGTATCACTCCACAACCACGAATTCATCCAAGTTCAACAAGACGTTGCCGACCGACATGCACGCGGCCAATTCGGCCCCATTCCATTGTTCGTGCGGTTTGCGGTCGCCGATCCCGATCATTTCCGCCGCCGCTTCCGGTTCGCTTTGAAATTGGCCGAGGAAACGTTCGTACGCACGCAGGAGGACGGAAAGCTCCTCCTCCACCGGCCGACGCGACAGTGCTTGTTGAAACCCTGCTGCGACACGCTCTTGCGAAGTCGAACCGCTCGCCATCATCGACTCGCCGAGCACCCTTGCTGCTTCGAGATACGTGACATCGTTGAGCAGCGCCAACGCTTGCAATGGCGTGTTGGTTTGCGGGCGTCGGGCAGTGCATGTTTCGCGGCTCGGCGCATCGAACGTTGCCATACCGGGCGGCGGAATGGTCCGCCGCCAGAACGTGTACAGACTGCGACGGTACAGAGCCGTTCCACGGTCGCGCTCGTAGCCGCCCTCGTACGCCTTGGTCGAACCGCCGGCGATTTCATCCCAGAGCCCAGCTGGTTGGTACGGCTTCACCGATGGCCCGCCCAGACGTTTGACCAGCAGACCACTGACGGCAAGAGCCCCGTCACGAATCTGCTCCGCCTTTAAACGCCGCCGTGGAAACCGCCACAACAGTCTATTCTCGGGATCGACCGTTAGTGCTGATTCGTCGCACACCGAGGACTGACGAAACGTCGCACTGGTGACGATCAGCCGATGCAATCGCTTCACATCCCAGCCTGTCCGCATGAAGTAGACCGCCAGCCAGTCGAGCAGTTCCGGATGCGACGGTGGTTCTCCCTGTGATCCGAAGTCTTCGGCGCTCTTTACCAGTCCCGTGCCAAAGTGCAAGCTCCAGATCCGGTTGACCTCGACACGAGCGGTCAATGGATTGTCGCGGCTGACCAGCCAGCGAGCCAGACCGAGTCGATTCATCGGGACGTCAGCGGAAACCTCGGGCACGTCGGGCAGACTGCCAGGCACACCAGCGGCCACCTTTTCACCGCGCTGGTTGTACTGTCCTCGCACGAGGACAAACGTGTCGCGCGGCTGGCCATCGTCCATGATCATGGTCGAGGCGACGCGATCGAAGAGCTCCTTCCGCTGCTCGTGAAGTGAGTTCAAACGCTCCGGGTCACTTGTTGTCTGGGCGATTTGGCGATCGAGTTCGTCGAGTGCGCGCTGTTGGGTTCTGGTCGGGATTTTGATCAGCGGTGGAGATCCGTTGCCGCGGTAAACGCCCTTCTCCGGCGTATTGTTGAAGAACGCAAACAACCGATAAAAATCTCGCTGCGAAAACGGATCGTATTTATGGTCGTGGCAACGGGCACAACCGAGGGTCAGACCGAGCCAGACCGTGGACGTGGTTTCGACGCAATCAGCCACGTATTCGATGCGGAATTCCTCGGCGATGCTGCCATTCTCACCATTCGTCCGATGATTGCGATGAAAGCCGGTGGCCAGACGCTGCCGGTCGGTCGCATCCGGCAACAGATCGCCGGCGAGCATTTCCGTTGTGAACCGGTCAAACGGCGTGCTGCTGTTCAGGGCGTCGATCAGCCAGTCCCGCCACCGCCACATGACACGCGGTTGGTCGTCCTGGTAACCATCCGTGTCGGCGTAGCGAGCCAGATCCAACCAGACCGACGCGGCATGTTCTCCGTAGAGCGGCGAAGCCAGCAGCCGGTCAACGTAGCGTTGGTAAGCATCCGGTGCACGATCCGCGACCAGCCGTGCAACTTCCTCCGGATCGGGTGGCAGCCCGTTCAAAGTGAGCGCGACGCGCCGAGCCAGCCGTGCCCGATCTGCTGGCGGCGATGGCTCAAGCTTCGATTGCTCAAGTCGACGCAGCACGAACAAGTCTATCTCATTCCGCGGCCACCCGGCGGGAACGCGCCCTTCACGCAAACTCCGCGGCTTGGGCAGCGGCGGCCGTTTGGGAACGACAAACGACCAATGTTCTTTCCACTCGGCTCCCTGTTCGACCCAACGCCGTAGAATATCAACCTCACCCGGCTCAAGCTGGCGTTCCGCACTTTGGCGTGGCATGCGCACATCGGGGTCGTCCGACGTGACGCGGCGGATCAGTTCGCTCCGCTGCGGCTGGCCAGGAACGACAATTGTCCGTCCATCCCGCTGCGCAAACAGGCCTTCGCGGCGGTCCAACCGCAGTGTGGCTTGCCGGGTAGCCTCGTCTGCCCCATGGCATTGATAGCACGCATCGGACAGGATCGGTCGAACATCGTGCTGAAAGTCCACATCTTCCGCCGAGGCAATCGCGCAGAACATGAGTAGAGCAATCGGCCAATGCGTGTGTTTGTCACGGTACCACATGATCATAGCTTCACGATCGCGCCTCGGCCGCGTCTTGCCATGCCAGCGTTACAACTGATAGTGATTTTAATCCCCAACCGGCGATTTTAATAGCGCTAGCAGGGGTCTGTTTTTGTTTTAGTAGGGCTCGATGCTAAGTTTTTGGGAGGCGCTAGCTGGGTGGCGTTCAAGGGAATTCATGTAGCTTGCGCTGGAATTCCTAGCCGACAATTATTTAATTATAGATTTTATTAAAAGGGAAATCTTCATGACAAGGAGGTGTTCTGGAGGTATTGCTTGCCCGAGCCAGACGGCCACACCACGCCGTCGGGTTCATTCAATTTGTGTTGTCCAGACCCTAGTCCACGACAAGTGAGGTGGAGCCGCTGGCGAGGTGCACAACCGGCCGCGGAAACAGCCTACTTGAATTGGAAAGCGTAAAGGCTCGAGTTCTTGAAATAGAACCGCAGTCTGATCGGCTTCCCGGCCAACTCACTCAAGTCGCTGTTGCCATTCCACGACACGACCTGGTCCAGACTACTGGTACTGAGATTTTCGCAGTCGTCGAAACCAAATCCCGAAATCACGTGGTAAGTCGAATCGAGGATCTCGACGCGCATCTCGCAGGGACCCACCCCCGCTCCACCATGTAGAGTTGCCAGCAGGTTCAGATGAAGTTGGCTGCCCGAAAAGGTGAAGGAACGTGTCAGCACCTCGCTATAGGGCTTCCTGCCGGCTTCATCGGACCACCTGGCACCGACATAGGAAACAAATCTATCACGGGGAGTCTCCGCCAGTCCAACCGCGTAAAGCGCTTTGCCGCCTACGGCCTCTACGGCCTCTAAGGTCTCATGGGCTCGGTAATTGCCCCCGGTGTAGTAAAAGAGGATCCGATCGCCGTGGACGATGG
>Ga0310121_10006063_pt1 | contig 10236 bp, 13 predicted proteins | sample CB27_Tmax_986_MG_FD_203504 | JGI IMG/M metagenome (GOLD analysis project Ga0310121, IMG submission 203504) | Marine microbial communities from Western Arctic Ocean, Canada - CB27_Tmax_986 | ecosystem: Environmental > Aquatic > Marine > Oceanic | place: Canada: Western Arctic Ocean | collected... | reverse complement strand
CGGTGTCGAATTCAAGGACGGGGAGCAAGTCTTGCATTACTACTAGGTCGCCCCGTTAGTTCTCGAACAGGTGCCTGTGGAAGCCGCCGCCTGATGCCCGCCGATCCACAACATTTGACAATATCTCCACATATACACCGCTAAATGAAAGGTTCGGCACAACTATTTATATGGCCGTCGGCATCGACGTTTATCATCTTGAATACCGCCATTATCATTTCCAGATGCTAGCATATATCCAATTGTACGGAATCAAAAAGTCCCGCAAGCCAAGCAGGCAAAGCGGGACTCTGCAAAACGGTCGTTGCGAACTCTACGCGCCTAGCGGCTGGACGCCGAGTTGTGCGATAATCCCTCCCAAGCAACCACCTTCCGCTGTATAAACACGAAACGACGTGATTTTATCGCCCGCGACGGTCACATCGTTCTGTTCCTCGGGATTGGAGAAAGACTTGCCCGTAGCCGGGATGACGCCCATGCTCATAGCCGAAAAGTCCAGGTCACCGGTGTTGGTGCCGCTGAGTTGGGTCGAGGTCTTTACTACATAGCCTTCTGCACCCTTGACACGAAAGTTGTAGTTTATGTCTGGAAAGCCGCTTCTAAGGGCCTTTGTCATCCCAACAAACTCTGCCGTATCTAGGGGTTCGGGAACTGATCCATGAAATTGAAAATCGTCGGACAGATATTGACCTGCCCCCTCAGAACTGGTCCAGGAGTTGAGTTAGGATCAGAGCAAAAGGAGGCTAAGAATGTCGCGCAAACGATATTCGATGGTCTTCTTTCCAGCGAAGTTGAACCTTCGGTCTCTGGGCCGCCGCGTCGCTATTACACGATTACTGATGAGGGCCGCGAAACGCTCACTCTCTGGACAGAGATATGGAGTCAGATGAAAATTTTGTAGGTAATATCCTTGAAGGAGCGAGCCATGTTTAATACCGTTAATGAATATCTCGATGCACTGAAAAATGAAATGCAAGGCGTTGATAGCGCTACCATGCAGGATGCCCTGACTGATGCGGAAGAGCACCTGCATGCTGCCTTGAAGACCGTCCGCGAATGTACCACTGACTTTCGGCAATCATGCTCCACCGGATTTCGGCAATGATGTACCACCAACTTTCGGCCGGCATGTACCAGTGCTGATGAGATGAGGAACTCCTGTTTCATAGTGTGATGGTACGGGTGAGCTTCAGTGTTGCGTGTCCTTTTCCGAGAATACCTCCTGTTCCAGACGTTGCCGGCCCTGCGCACGGAAGCTGGCGCCGCGGACAATGATCACCTCGGCGCGATGCGAGAGACGATCGAGTCCCGCTGACGCGAGGAGGGGGTCCCCGAATAGCGCTGGCCATTCTGCCGGAGCGCGATTGGAAGTGAGCAGGATAGTGCCGCGCTCATAGCGTTCGTTGATGACGTCATACAGATCTTCGGGCGCCGGGGGTTGCAGCGGCTTGAGCCCGAAGTCATCCAAGATGAGCAAGTCCGGGCGCAGATACAGATTTAGACGCCGCTCCCAGGAGCCGCCGGCGCGCCCCCCGTTGAGGTGTTGCAACAGCTTGTGCGTGTTGACGAAGAGCACCTGGAATCCCTGGCGGCATGCTTCCTGGCCAAGGGCCTCGGCTAAGTGAGTTTTTCCAACACCAGTGGGGCCGCATATGAGTGCATTACGTTTCTACCGAATGTAATCACAGGCGGCCAGAGCCAACACTTGCTGGCGGTTGATATTGGGGTTGAAGGTAAAGTCGAAGGTCTCCAGTGTCTTGGTGGTGTTGAGCGCGGCGCGGCGTAGACGTAGTTGGAGCTGCTTCTGATCCCGACGTTCAACTTCGTCCTCCAGCAAGCGCTCGAGGAACTCGATGTACGACCACTTGCCGTCGATGGCCTGGCGCTGGCGAGCGTCCAGCGTCTCCAGCACGCCGGATAAGCGCAAGTGTTTCAGGTGCGGCGTGAGTTGATGTTTCAGTTCCACGTCGCACCTCCCAGGGATGTGCCCAGCAAATCCTCCGGCGCGCGCACGAATGCGGTCGCCGGGGGCGCAGTTGCCGGGAGCGGGATGGGAAGCTCTTCCAGGCCGTCGCACAGGATGCGCTTGACGGTCTTTGTAGGCCGGGTCGTCAAAGTAGAGCGCTCGCCGGCAGGCGGCTTCGAGGCGTTGGTCGTCGAACTTGCCGCGCAACTTGAGCAGCTGCCCCACGGTGGGCAAACGGTCAAGTACGGGGTCGGCGAGCAGCGTGCCCCCTACTTGCGCGGTCGCTTCTCCGACATCGGTTGCGGCGGCCAGGCACGTATCTCGATCCAGGAGTAGGCCCGGCACTTTGTGAGGCGGCAGGTGGTCGAGGTGCGTTTTACGCTCACCCGGCTTCTGGGCTCGCTCGTGCGTAGCGATTAGCTTGTAATCCAGGGTGAAGATGCGCATCTGTTGCAGGCCGCCGCAAACGCACACATCTTGCGTAATCAGGCGATGCGGCGCGGAGTAGTACGCCTTGTCGAACTCGACGTAGCAGTCGCGCCCGAGCTTGGCTATCTTCCAGACCGCCATGTCATAGGGCGTGTCCGGGAGCGTTTGCAGACGCGCCTGCTCGACTTCCTGGAACCGAGCCAGGGGTTGTTGCTCTTTGGTAGTGCCGTGGATGCGCAACCCGGCAGTCGTGTTGCACCACCCGAGCACGTCGCGGTTCGCCTGTGCCAACGTGGTCGCTTCACGCCCGCCCAGGAAGTTGCGCTTGACGTAGTGCACGCCGCCTTGCTCGACTTTGCCTTTGTGCTGCGGCGTTGCGACGCGACAGGGCGCGATCAGAAAGCCATAGTGCGCCGCGCATTCACGGTACGACTGTTGCACGTGCGGATCATCCTGTACGGCGCGCAGGATCGCGGTCTTCAAATTGTCGATCACGATCCGTCTTGGAACGCCGCTGAAAAAGGACAGCGCATTGCGATGCAGTCGCAACCAGGTTTAGACTTTCTGGTCCAGGACGAACTCGACGTACTGATGCCGGCTCCATGAAAGCACCATCACGAATGCCCATGTACGCCGCAGCTTGTCGCGCTCCGGGTCAAGCATGCGCCCAGCGTAGCAGAAGTCGACTTGCGCTTCTTCACCCGGCTGCCGCTCTACGCGCACGACCGCTTCCGGTGTGCGTGGCTGCAGCGTTCTCACGAAGCGATAGACAGCCGAGTACGAACCGTCGAAGCCGCGCTCCTCGAGACGACATTTGATGGCGGCGATCTCGACGTTCTCTTTCACCAGCTGAGTGACCAGTTCGCGATACGGTTCCACCGAGGAGATGTTCTGCGGCGGAGACGAACTCGACAGCGTCTTTTCCGCCAATGCTTGCAACTCTTCCAGTAGCGGCGGTGGTCCCGTCAGAAGATCGTGCGCCTGCGCCCACTGACGATAGCGTTTCACCGTGCGCCGGTCAATACGCATCTGACGTGCAATGTGCCGGTTGCTGTCACCAGTGCGTAGCTGCCGGAGCAGCTCTTGAATGTCAATGAGGTCTTTTCTCCTGCCTGACATATCGCCTCCCGAGCAACTTTGGTTGCCCGGAAGGATAGTCTGTTTGGCAAGAGTTTCCCACCTCCCGTGTGGTGCATTGTCGGTGAAAGCCGTTGGGGCATCATGTGTGAAAACTTCCGGATCACTGTGGCCGACAACCCATGGGACATTCTAGGGCGAAAGATGATAACCCCGCGGCTGCTTATGCGGAAGTGGAGCGGCGCACGTCTCCCAGTTTGGCCCGGTCGATGAATAAAAAACAACGGTCTGGGCTGAGACGTTTCGTGGGCGTCTACGCAGACCCAAAGGCCTGGGGCGCATTGCTGTATATGTTTATCGCCTTTGTAACTGGCGTGATCTACTTCAGTTGGGCGGTGACCGGGATTTCTGTATCGATTTCTTTTGCCTTGTTCATTTTTGGTCTACCAGTGTTGTTGCTTTTCCTTATGTCAGTACGGGGTGTAGCATGGCTGGAAGGACGTTTAGTCGAGGCGTTGTTGGGCGTGCGAATACCGCGTCGTCCACTATTTGCACCGCAAAATATTAAGTGGCAAAAGCGGCTTATGTTGCTGGAGCTCGATAAGCATACCTGGCTATCTTTCATCTACATGGTTGTGCAAATTGTCTTGGGCACTCTTTATTTTGTGGTATTGATAACGATATTAGCTTTTTCTCTTACTAGCATTGCCATACCTATCTTGCAAGAGATTTTCAGCTTACCCCTTGCACAGATTGCCGAAGCACACTATTTTCTGCCGCAATGGGGTTACCCTCTAGTGGTGTTGGCAGGGCTGCTCCTCTGGATGGGGACCATGCATCTGGTCAAAAGGGTTGGAGATTTGCACGGACGGTACGCCAAAACGATGTTGGTGGTTGAGTGGGCTAAAACAAAGATGCACCACAACGCCCTGGTCAGTTCAACCAGGGCGTTGTGCTTTAGGAAGTGAAGACAAACAGAAAAGGTGAGGTACTCAAGTTGGAAATTCCGCTCGGCGCCTGCTGCATTGAACTGCCGGAACTTATTCGCCCTACAAATTGCGTACCAAAATCGTATGTCATTCTCAATATCTCTGAGACAAACGTTAGGGCAGTCTCATTGAACTTCGAGATATGAGCCTCAACATCTTTGATATATGATTTATTGATGTCCTGAGTATCAATAACTTTGAGATAAGACACCCGCTCAACCGCGTAACTCCTAACTCTAATGAGCATGTATTTGCTGCTCCTCAAACCACTTCCACACGGTGCAGCCGGACCCTGGTATGAAGTCATCTTCGTGGTTGCTGGTGTTGTGATCCTGATCATTGTCTGGCTTCTGGAAGCAAAGAAGACGGAGCGCGAATTCGATTCTTAAGAGTCCTCTACCCAGGATTCCTGATCTCCTGAGTCAGGAGCATCCAGTTTGGAGGTAGATTCCATCCCGATGTCACCCTGAACGTAGTGAAGGGTCTTTGGAACCAACAACCAAGATGTTTCCCAGTCCCGGCGGCATCCCAACCCAGTACTTTTGAGACTGGGCTGGACGGGGCACTTTGTTCAGCATGACATAAGAACGAGATTGGCGATTGTTTGTCCCCAAAGTTAAATGCCCCTCCTGCTACAACCGAATTGACACATGTCCACAATTCGTATACAATCAATAGTTTATTTATGTATGCCTAATTATTTTAGCACAGGAAGATAAATGGTCTCAGCAATGGAAAGAGGTTACACAATTTCGGAAACCTCCGAAAATTATCTAAAGGCAATTTATCAACTTGGCTCGCAGGACTCGCAGGGCGGTCTTGTTTCCACCTCCGCGCTTGCAGACCATTTTGGGGTTGCGCCCGCTTCCGTCACAGGCATGCTTAAAAATCTGGGCAAAGAAGAGCCGGCTCTTGTGAAATATAAACCTCGCTATGGAGTGAAGCTGACAGCGCTCGGAAAGACGATCGCGCTCGAAATGCTGCGGCACCACCGCCTGATTGAAGTTTATTTACATGAAGAGCTGGGCTACACATGGGATGAAGTGCATGCCGAAGCGGATCGATTGGAGCACGTCATCTCGGAACGCTTTGAAAACCGCATCGCATCCGTGCTTGGCAATCCGGCCTTCGACCCGCACGGTGCACCGATCCCGACCCGCGATGGAAAATATTCCGCTCCCATTGGCGATTGCCTCTCCAATTTGCAGATTGGACAGTCGGGTCGTGTAGCGCGTGTGGCAAGCAACGACGATACCGCCCTGCTCCGCTACCTGGCCGATTTAGGAATCGTCCCTAATGCCATCGTAACCGTGACGGAACGCGCCCCCTTCAGCGGTCCGCTCCATGTCCGGGTGGGAAACCAGAAAATATCACGCGCTGTTGGCGAACGAGTTACAAATAGTGTCTACGTCGAAATCGAATCCTAAGACCAATGAGTAAAAATGAAGGAAACAAAACATGAGCAAAGAGAAATCTCTCAACCGCAGAGACTTTATCAAAGCCGGGTTATTTAGTGCGGCAGGCCTGGCAGGCGCTGCTGCGACCACTTATCGACCAGTCCCCGAGAATGCTCTACAGCCAGTCGAACGAGGCGACCACAGCAGTCATAATGGAATGGGTACGGTTGGCAGTGTGGATAACGAAGCGAATGGCTTCGATCCGCACGTCATGTTGACCGACTGGGATCTCGGTGTGGTCAGCACAATGGACAATGGCCAAACTCTGCGAGAATACAGCATCGTTGCGGTCGATAAAGAGATCGAGGTCGCCCCGAGAATATTCTTTCCTGCGTGGACCTACAACGGCCGCGTGCCAGGCCCCACCCTGCGCGCAACCGAAGGCGATCACATCCGCGTTACATTTTCAAATGCAGGTAGCCATCCGCATACGATTCATTTTCATGGCATCCATGCCGCTTCGATGGATGGGATAAGGCAAGCCGGCGCCGGATTGATCATGCCCGGCGACTCTACTGTTTATGAATTCGATGCCTTCCCAATGGGTTGCCATCTCTACCATTGTCACGCATTCCCGCTCAAGCGGCATGTGCACAAAGGATTGTATGGCGCATTCATCATCGATCCAGACCCGGAGAAGTATTCCGGTGAAGAGCGTGACGTCGCTATCAGCCGCAGCCTTGGGCATGCTGGCTACGGCGACGTAAACGAAATGATGATGGTGATGAATGGCTTTGATACGAACTTCGATGGCGACAATGAAATCTATGCCGCCAACAGCATCGCTTTCGCGTACATGAACCAACCGATCAAGATTCGCGCCGACCAGCGCCAGCGGCTCTACCTGGTTAATCTCACCGAATTTGATCCGATTAACTCATTCCACCTGCATGCCAACTTTTTCGATTATTACGATCATGGCACAACCCTGACGCCTACTCTCAGAATTGTGGACACCATCAGCCAGATACAGGCGCAGCGCGGCATTCTCGAATTTTCGTTCGAGGGCTTTGAGTCGGGCCTGTATATGTTTCATGCCCACCAGAGCGAGTTTGCAGAGTTGGGCTGGATGGGGTTTTTCGAGGTTGAAGGGTAGATGGAGACCGATATGACCACAACAGAAGAAAACATCACAACTGAACGCGCAAGTAAGCGCGGCGGTATTCCGCTCTGGGCCTCCTGGCTCATCCCGCTTGTTTTACTCGCCGGTCTGATCGTTTTGTTTATCAACACCAATCCGGCGCAAGTTTCACATGGCGAATTACCTCCGGTCGAAGACCTCGCAATCCAGCGCATCGATGTGACCGCGAACGGGTTCGAAGTACATGTCACAAACGCTGGACCCGATCCGGTGGAGATCGCGCAGGTGTTCGTGGACGAGGCTTACTGGCAATACACCATCACGCCCGGTCATACACTCGACCGGCTGCAGACCGCCGTCCTCACCATCGACTATCCCTGGGTCGAGACCGAACCACACGAAGTCGTTATTCTCACTTCGACAGGCACAACATTCGGCGCGGAAGTCGAGCTGGCCATTGAGACGCCCACACCCGGTGGTAGTGAGTTCCTGGCCTACGGGCTGATTGGCGTGTATGTTGGCATCATCCCCGTTGGACTTGGGCTCTTGTGGTTCCCGGCATTACGTCGCCTTGGCCGCAAAGGTTTGGGCTTTGTATTGGCGCTCACCGTCGGCCTGCTCGTTTTTCTCCTGGTCGATACACTGCTGGAAGCATTCGAGGTGGCAGAAGAACTTCCGAGGGTATTCCAGGGCATCCCGCTGGTACTCTTTGCTGCGGTACTCACCTGGTTGGCGATCGTCGCGATTGGCAGCCGGGACGCAGTAGCGGATCGCACCTCGGTGAAAGGGCGCGCCTTTGTGGCGCTTCTGATTGCAATCGGCATCGGGTTCCACAACTTAGGGGAAGGACTCGTGGTTGGGGCAGCCTTTGCCCTCGGCGAGGCCGCGCTCGGCTCTTTCCTCGTAATCGGTTTCATCCTGCACAACATCACCGAAGGGGTAGGCATCGCCGCCCCGGTGACGCGCGACCGACCGAAACTAAGCTGGTTCCTGTTACTCTTGCTGATCGCAGGCGGTCCGGCCATCCTCGGGACCTGGATCGGCGGCTTTGCCTTCTCGCCACTGCTTGCGGTTTTGTTCCTCGGCATCGGGGCGGGCGCAATCTGGCAGGTGATCGTCGAGGTAGGCGGGCTTCTGCGCCGCGACGCAGAACGCGACGGAGCCCCACTTGTCAACTGGCTCAATGTCGGCGGCTTGCTGTTCGGTATCGCAATCATGTACCTGACAGCATTCCTGGTGAAGTTTTAATCTCGAGGTGACAAGATGAGCTTTGAAAATATCACCGTCCAGCCGAACCTTTTCTCCAGGGTGATCATCCGCCTGGTGCTGGCCTCTGTCGTTCTTGGTGGTGTTTTCTTCCTATCCGCCGGGACGACCTCGTATTGGGAAGCTTGGGTCTACCTAACCGTGCTGCTCCTCCCGGCCCTTGGGATGAGTATTTACTTACTTAAGCACAGTCCTGAACTTCTCGAGCGTCGATTGAAAATTGGTGAGAAAGAGGTAGAGCAGAAAACGATTATCAAGCTGGCGTCTCTTTTGTTTATCTTGGTGCTTGTACTACCGGGTCTTGATCAACGATTTGGTTGGTCGACTGTATCGATATCAGTGGTATTCTTCGCCGATATTCTGGCATTTATGGGATATGGGTTTGTCAGTCTTGTGTTCCGCGAAAACCAAGTCGCATCCCGCACGATTCAGGTCGAAACAAATCAGAAGGTGATTTCAACAGGACCCTATGCCCTGGTTCGCCATCCGATGTACCTCGGTGTCCTCGTTCTATATCTCGCAACACCGCTGGCTCTCGGCTCTCATTGGGGATTGATTCCTACAATGCTCTTGGTGGCTGTCCTGGCTGCGAGAATACTAAACGAAGAGAAAGTTTTGTTGAAAGAGTTGGACGGTTACGAACTATATACAGAAAAGGTTAATCGACGACTAATTCCGTAGGTGTGGTAAAAAATCCCATTAGGTACCCTGCACTTCGCCGCAGCGGCGCAACCGAAGGGGTGTAGTGCCAGGTACCTATACTTTCCCTATAGCTTGACATTCACATAGACAATCCATACAATTTAGAATAATTACAATATAGGAATTAATCTAACTTGGTTGAATCATGTGTGAAATTACGAGCCTTCTTGACCAAATCTGAGCAGCTGGTCTACGGGCGACACCGCAGCGCATGACTGTTTTTGAGACGCTAGTTGAAACGCCCAAGCACCCCACCGCACATCAGCTCTATGAGCAAGTTCGGCTCAAACAACCTTCGATCAGCCAAGCAACTGTGTACAACACGCTTCAGACGCTGGTCACAAATGGGCTGATTCACAACATTGGTGAAGCCGGCGACGGCGCCAACCATTACGACGGCGCTGCGGACCCGCATGTCAATCTCATCTGCACGCGCTGCAGCTGCATCGAAGACTTCCACGACGAAACTTTACAAGCAGTCGCCGATCAGGTAAGCGCCCGCGCCGGGCACAAACTCGATGGTGCACATGTGGTTTATTACGGCTTGTGCCCGCAATGCCAGGCTGAAAGCGCGCAGACCAAATGAAGCATGCCGTCTCCAATAGCTACCTAATCTCGACAAGCGAACATGGCGAGCGCTTGTCGTGCTTCGATCTGGTGACAGAAGCGGTTACCGACGAAGAAGGCATCCATCATATCGCAGTGGAAACTGAATATCCAAAGCGAGTGACATCGCCCAAAGTTGAACGCCTGGCCGAACAAGATCGCTGGGAAAAATCCACATTGCTGCTCGAACCGCCCGGTGGACGCGCCTGCGAATCCTGCGCAGTCGCCTTGGAAGAACGGGTGCAGGAGATCACGGGAGTGCAACGCGCAACTGCCAGCTATATGGGCGGCGTGATGACTGTTACCTATGACGAGGATGCGCTCGCTCCGGATGACCTGCTCCATTTCGTGCGACGCTTGGGCGTGGCGGTGAATTCCTCCGACCAGACGCTAACACTTCCGCGCATACCCGCCTCTACTGGAAAGAGGGTACTCAATTGGTTCGATAGTGAAACCGCCGAGATCACACTAACAGCGCTTGCGCTTATTGGCATTACAGGCGTCTGGATCGCAGAGCGGGACAGCGCGCGGCTGCCAGCAGCAGCCTTCTATACCATTGCGTACATATTTGGCGGATTCTTCGGCCTGCGCGCCAGCATCGAATCTCTTCGTAGCAAAACTATAAATGTAGACACCCTGATGGTATTGGCCGCATTGGGTGCG